>Ga0210384_10001438_pt1 | contig 32456 bp, 27 predicted proteins | sample IncBWH2MmetaG_FD_160574 | JGI IMG/M metagenome (GOLD analysis project Ga0210384, IMG submission 160574) | Forest soil microbial communities from Barre Woods Harvard Forest LTER site, Petersham, Massachusetts, United States - Inc-BW-H-2-M | ecosystem: Environmental > Terrestrial > Soil >...
GTCAAGCGCCACGTCCACGGTCACTGTTCCGTTCACCACCGCAGGATCAATTCGCGACACATGACCTTGAATTACGCCGTTGTGCGTGTCCACCGTGGCCTTCTGCCCGATGGTGATGTCTTTTGCCTGCGTCTCGGCAATTTTCAACGCCGCCTTCAAATGCGTCGGCTGCGCTACGCGCGCCAGCACCGATCCTTGCAACACTTTCTGTCCAACTTCTACAGAAAGGTCCTGCAGCACACCGTCAATCCCGGGCCGCACGTGCAATTGGTCCAGTTGCGAGCGCTTCAAATCGTACAGTGCCCGTTTCTCGTTCACGTTGGCCTGCTGCACGGCAATCTGCGCTTCGATCGAATTCGCAAATGTCTCCACCTGTTTTTCCGCGATCTCATTCTGCTTCTGCAGCTCTTCTGCCTGCACCACGGAAGTCTTCACGATAAAATCCGCCACCAGACCAAGCGCATACAGTTGCTCGTTATTGTGTTTCTGTAATTCAGCGGTGTGATACGCCGAACGTATTGCCGCCGCTTGGGCGCGCTTGTCCATTAGTTGATTTTCCATCTGTGCTTTTGTGTTGTTCAGTGCTGCTTCGGCTCCGCGCAGTTGGTATTCCGAATCCAGCGCCGCCTGTCGCAACTCCGGATTGCTCAGGTCCAGGATCACTGTGTTTGCTTTGACGGGCACGCCCGGCAGTAGATAGCGTTGTTCCACCCGTCCATCTGTCGCCGCCGGAATCAGCCGTATGGTTTCGGGTACCAATGTCCCCAGGCCCCGGACTTCGCGCAGCATCGGTCCGCGCTTCACTGTGTCGGTCCACACCGTAGCCCGATCCACACTCGGCGCCGCCGGCTTCAAGCGCGATAGCGCGTACGTAACCAGCGGGATCAGGACCACCGCCGCGGCGATGTAGGCCACGCGGCGCACTTTCTTCTGCCTTTTTACTTCTGGACGTGCAATATCCACGGCAAGAACCTCTCTATTCCCCCATATATAGCGCAAATCACCTTCCGGTGTCACAATTTCTATAAATGCTTTAAATTGCTAATCTTGCAGCTACTTGGCGGTCCCATTCAACGCCGTTTTGCCCGCTCATGGGAATCTTTCGTCCCGCTAACGAACAGGAATCTGGGCCTTTTGGCGAGCAAATCATCCTGCAGCCCGCTTCCGCTGGTAGTTTCACGCCGAGTTTTGCAATTTTTACCCAGTTCTAGAAGTCCCATATTCTCGCAAGGAATTTATAATCAATAAGTTATAAGTGAGCCATTTGGAATAAACCTTGCCCTTCCTGTACTGAATTCCTTAGGAGGTCAACACTTATGAAGCCTCTAGGTTTGAAGAGGTGGAGAGCCTCAGCATTGTCGTTATCCATGCTCACTCTCCTGCTGGTTGGCTGCGGGGAATCTCCGCGTGCCGATGAAAGACCAAACTCTGCTGTCGGCGATGAAAAGCCCGGCTTGCTGAGCAGGGTTTTTGACTCTACAAAACCGGTAACAGTTCCCGAAGGAACTGATCTGACTGTTGTCCTGCAACAAACTATTTCGACGGCTTCCAACCGCTCCGGCGACACGTTTAAAGCTACGGTTGCTTCTCCGGTCGTGGTTGACGGCGTGACTGTGATCCCGAAAGACGCGCAAGTGACGGGACACATCATTGATGCCCGCGAATCCGGACGTCTGAAGGGCGTCGCAAGACTTGATCTGACGCTCGACTCCGTCGAGGTGAACGGCGCGACCTACGACATCGCTACTGGCGACGAAGGCCGCAGAGGAAAGAATCACAACAAGCGCAATGGCGTACTGATCGGTGGCGGCGCTGGTCTCGGCGCGATTATCGGGGGTATCGCCGGCGGCGGCCCGGGTGCCGCGATTGGTGGCGCAGTCGGCGCGGGCGCTGGAACAGCAGGCGCCGCTTACACCGGCAAGAAGGACATTCGCGTTCCGGCGGAAGCCGTCATGACGTTTCGACTGGTTCGACCGGTTACTGTCTCGGTGAAAAGCTGACCGCGATTCACCCGCAACCCGCGCGAGGTTTGCTCGACTTCCCCCGGGCAGCCCCGCGCGGCTCTTTTTTTCTCGAGACGTATCAGGGAGTCGCTTCTGCGCTGGCCTTGATCTCCTGCCAGCGTTTGGGGCGCTTTTTCGCGTCCAGAACTTTCTTGCGCAGGCGGATCGACTTCGGCGTCACTTCCACATATTCGTCATCCGCGATGAACTCGATTGCTTTTTCGAGGGTCAACTCGCGCGGCGGAATCAGGCGGATGGCTTCGTCCGCCGAGGAGGACCTCATATTCGTTTGCTTTTTTTCCTTGGTGATGTTGACGTTCATATCATCTTCGCGCGCGTTTTCGCCGACGATCATCCCTTCATAAACTTCCACGCCCGGCCCCACGAACATTTCGCCGCGCTCCTGAATACCCCAGATCGCGTACGCGACTGAGACGCCCGCGCGATCCGCCACCAGCGCGCCCGTCAACCGCATGGCCATGTCGCCCGCATATTCCGTCCAGCCCTCGAGCAGGGAATGAATCAGAGAGGTGCCCCGCGTGTCCGTCAGCAATTGGCTGCGCAGTCCAATCAGCCCGCGCGAGGGAATGCTGAATTCCATGCGCACGCGTCCTGAATGGTGGTTCACCATTTTCTTCATTTCACCGCGGCGTGTGCCCAGTGATTCCATCACGATTCCAATAAACGATTCCGGGCAATCCACAATCAGCAGCTCCAACGGCTCGAGGCGCCGGCCGTTTTCGGTTTTCACCACGATTTCCGGCTTGCCCACCATCAGCTCGTATCCCTCGCGGCGCATCGTCTCGATAAGGATCGCGAGCTGCAATTCGCCGCGTCCCAGAACGCGGAACGAATCCGTCGAGCCCATGTCTTCCACGCGCAACGAAACATTCGTCAGCAATTCTTTTTCGAGTCGCGCGCGCAGATCGCGGGAGGTGACGTATTGCCCCTCGCGTCCTGCAAATGGCGAGGTGTTGATGGTGAACACCATGGTCAGCGTCGGCTCGTCGATCAGCAACGGCTCGAGTGGTGCCGGATGCTCCAGATCCGTGATGCTTTCGCCAATCTGAATTCCTTCCACGCCCGCGATGGCCACCACATCTCCCGCGCGAACTTCGTCTGCTTCATCGCGCTCCAGGCCGCGGAAGGTGAAGAGTTTCGTAATTTTTGTCGGCTGAATTGTTCCGTTGAGTTTGGCGATGCCGACTTCCGTTCCGCGCACCAGCGTCCCGCCAAATACACGGGCAATGGCCACGCGCCCCAGGAAATCACTGTAATCAAGATTGGTCACTTGAATTTGCAGCGTCGCGGCTGGATCGCCCGCAGGCTCGGGGATGGAGCGGATAATTTCCTCAAACAGCGGCTGGAGGGTGGTGGAGTCGTCGCCCACTTTGCGGTGCGCCACGCCGGTTTTCGCGTTGGTATAAATCACAGGAAAATCGAGCTGGTCTTCGCTGGCGTCGAGATCAATAAAAAGATCGTAGATGGCATCCAGCACCTCGGCGGGTCGCGCGTCCGGGCGGTCAATCTTGTTGAGCACCATAATCGGCGGAAGCTTTGCTGCCAGCGCTTTCTGCAGCACGTAGCGCGTTTGCGGCAGCGGGCCTTCGCTCGCGTCCACCAGCACGAGCACGCCATCCACCATGCGCAAGGCGCGCTCCACCTCGCCGCCAAAATCACTGTGTCCGGGCGTGTCCACGATATTAATTTTCGTGCCGCGATAAATGATCGCCGTGTTTTTCGCCAGAATGGTGATGCCGCGCTCACGCTCGAGTTCGTTCGAATCCATCACGCGCGTAACTACTTCCTGGTTTTCGCGGAATATTCCGCTCTGTCGCAGCATGGCGTCCACCAGGGTGGTCTTGCCGTGGTCCACGTGCGCGATGATTGCGATATTGCGAATGGGCGTCGTCATTTTGGTCCCGCCAAAGAAAAAAGGCTGCAAGCGCGGTCTTGCAGCCCCGGCATATCCCCAAGGAGAGTTTTCGGGAGCAACAAACGCGTGTGTATTCTAACATGCGTGGCGCGGCGGGGCCATTGCCTGTCGGAATCGGCCAAGGAGAGACGGGGGGTGCAGAGAAGTGGGCAATGGATGAACTGTCATTTTAGTTGCGATTAGAAAATGTGAAGCTCTGTATTTTGAATGAGTTGGGAAGATTTCTAATTTGGCATGTGTTGCGATTAGCCTTTTCTTCGCCTGTTGGAGATTCGGGTGTAGAAGTTCGAGAATTGTCGGCCGAAGCGAGGACCTAGGAGGTCGTAAGCCCTGGCATGAAGGGTATGAAAGAAGTCTACAGCCGCCTGGGCGCGGATAAACATGAAATCGGTGTGGGTTGAAATTTGTCACGGGGAACGGTAGCATAGTTATCTATATTTGTCAATTGGTTAATAGTGGCGTCAAGCCACTGAAATATAGATAGTTACGGACGTACTGGGGCTCTCAGCGCCCAAATTGGGAATCAAGGTCGGTCCCTTCACATTGATGACCACCTCAGACCTAGGTAATCAACTGTGCACAAAGGCTTTATAGTCAGGGACATTTGTGGGGGAAACCGGAAGGGCTTCTGTGGCATCATATGTGACATGACAACTCAAAAGCGTAAGGGACATGGACGGCTAGTCCCCACTCGACCCACGGGAGTCGAGTATCGTGTGAATTACGGCATCCACATGGTTGCCCCCGAAAAGAAGCACGGGCGAGGCATGGCCCCCACTCGCTGGGCGCGCTGCGTGGTTCGCTCGGAGAATGCCCATCGGATTCCCAGCGGAGAGTATTTCCTGCATGCGGATGAAGGCGGAGTGTTCCAACTGAAGTGCAACGGCACGACCTGGCACTATCTGGCAGCCGCTTAATTCGTCCTCTGAGTCGATCAATCCGCCCGGCGGTCTGATTCAACAAGAGACGTGTGCCCATTTCCCTCCAGTGAGCGCGCTCACTTCTTTTTCAGCCAATCAAATGCGTTCTTCATGGCTTCGGCCGGGTCAGGCACTGAATTGGGTAGGCGGGAGATATCGAGTGACCGATCGGGCATCGGACCTAGCCGCTCGCCGAGGGGGCGTTCTGCGGTCGAGACTGATTCCTTTGCCCCAGTTCCGGTGTGAACCACCACGGCAGGTTCCTTCGAGAGATTGAAGATGAAGTAATGCGCCGAGTCTGCGCTGGGCCCGGCGGCAAGGGTGATCACTTTCTCGGGATCCGAACCACCGGCCCCTCGCCGGACGGTAAGCTTTCTGATCTCATCGCTCGAAGTTCTCTCGGTCCAGACAATCACATAATCCGGCATGGTGCCATCGAGGCAAAATGTCGGATAGCGTTTTCCCTTTTCACGGGTCCAATATTTTGATTGGTCCGGTGTGAGGCCAATCTCGAGAGCTTTTCCGTCCCAATGGGCGACCGCGATCTTGATTTTGCACTCCTGCGCCGCTGCTGGAATCACAAGGAAGAAAAGGATTGCGGCTGTTTGAATGGAGTACTTCATTGCCCACCCCACCCTTCAACCAAGATTTGCATCCCAGTTTCCCAAGAGAGTACATACTTTATCACCAACTAACCGGGCGGTGAGTATGGGATAGGCAGGGGAAACAGATGTGAGAAGATCGACTCGCAGGTGAGACGTGCACGCGCGAATCGGGTTTTCGCTTTACGGACCCTGCTTCACGAAGAGCACGCAATAATCATCGGCCGACCAATCCTTCACTACTCTCTCCACCTGCAATCCTGCGGAGGTCAGCTCCTTTACCAGCTCCTCTTGAGGGATTCCATGTCCACCTCGATTTTTCGGGACGCCCTCGACAGGATCTAAATTCTTGTTCGGTGGGAAATCGATGATCGCCAGCCGCGCTCCCGGCCTCAGCGAGCGCACCAGATTCCTGTCGAATTCTTCGGGCTGCGTGATGTGGTGATAAACGTGCCGCAGATAAATCGCGTCGCAGCAAGCCGCCGGCAATTTAGTGTCGTCAGCCGCGCCATCAACAACGATGACGTTCATAAGTTTACGTTGCGAAATATCCGCGCGAAGCTGCTTTAGCTTGTCGGGGTCGATTTCCGTGGCGTAAACGCGCCCCGAATTCCCAACTATTTCTGCAGCTGCAAAGCTATAGCTCCCATCGCCCGCGCCGATGTCTGCCACAATCGTCCCAGCCTTCCACTGCATAAGCTCGGCCAGCCGGGTGATTTCCTGTCGCTGACTCGCAGCAGTTCGGGGAATCAAACTCGCCAGAAACGAGAACAATAAAAATGCCGGCACGGCTGCCAACATCGAAAAATGCCATCTACTGCGATTCATGGTGGTAGGTCCTCCAGTGCCCGGCCCAAGGCGCATCCCTCCTGCGGCGGTTCGCACGGGCCCCCCTTCAACTTTGACGCGGTATAGATAGATTGGTGTTACCGGGTCGAGTGAAGACTCTGGTCGAGCCATTTAAGATTCGGGCCCCCGTGCTCGGGCCTTGCTGGTACGAGACCTTTTGAGGTGGCATATTTCAAAGTCCAAGGACGGAGGCTATAATCCCGGGCGAAAAATTCCCGTGCGGTCCCTCAGGAGGAGTCCATGAAATTGCGCATCTTTTTTTCCCTTGGCATGACATTCCTTCTGCTTCGCCCTGTGTGCCTGGCTCAGCCAGCCAATCGCGTTACGATCCTGTACGACGCGTTCAGCAAGTCACCGACGGTGACGAAGGACTGGGGATATTCCGCCCTGGTCGAGTACGGCGGCAAGCGTATCCTTTTCGATACCGGCAACAATGCGCAGATCTTTGAGCACAATGTGAAGGCGCTGGGCGCCAACCTGCGTCAAGTGGATTTCGTGGTGATTTCTCACCGGCACGCGGACCACGTCAGCGGCCTCAGTTATCTTCTCAGCGTGAATCCGACGGTGAAGATTTACACCCCCGATGAACTTTTCGGACTATTCGGGAGGGGAGTACCGAACACGTTTTATCGCAAGGACCAATCGCTGGCCGCCCCGATGCGGTATTTTGACGGGAATCCGCCGCAAACTCTTTCTACCGGCAGCCCCTGGCCTGAAGCCAATTTTGTTGCGGTGAGCTCCACGATGGAGGTTGCGCCGGGAATTTTTCTGATTCCGACGATTTCGCAAACGCCAGGAACGCTGGAACTCCGCGAAGTTTCGCTCGCGATTCGCGGGCCGGATGGTCTCATCGTGGTGGACGGATGCTCTCATGCGGGTATTGAGAGGATCCTCGAAGCCGTGACTAAGATCGACACACACGTTCATATTCTGTTTGGAGGGCTGCATTTGGTGCAGGCTCCCGATCCGGACGTCGCCCGGCTTTCGGCGGCATTGCGCGACCAGTGGAAGGTGGATTTCGTCGCTATCGGACACTGCACGGGCGAGCCCATGTTTGCCGCATTGAAAGAAACGTTCGGCGAAAAATACATCTACGCCGGGGTGGGCACGACGGTAAGTATTCCCTGACCACATGGAGTTTGCTCCGTTTGCGATGCGCTCCGACATTGGCAGAACGACGTCCCCGGTACTAATATAGACATGCAACTACTAACGGAGGCCCTTTCATGAAACTCATGTTGCGAACGCTCTCTGCACTTTTCCTGCTCGCGCTTCTTTCGGCCGCATTCATTGTCCGCGCCGGCGCTCCCAAGACCGAAACAGTCCAGTTCAAGAGCGGCAATGACACCGTCAGCGGTTTTCTCGCGCTTCCCGACACGCCCGGCCCTCATGCTGCCGTCATCGTGATCCATGAGTGGTGGGGCTTGAACGACTGGGTGAAAGAGCAGGCGGAGAAATTTGCCGGCCTGGGCTATGTCGCGCTGGCCGTGGACCTCTACCGCGGAAAAGTGGCCACAGACCAAAACCAGGCGCACGAGTTAATGCGCGGCCTGCCTCAGGATCGCGGCGTGCAGGACCTGAAGGCTGCGATCACTTATCTAGGCACGCGCAAGGACGTTAGGCCGGATCGCATCGGTTCGGTCGGCTGGTGCATGGGCGGCGGCTTTTCCATTCAATTGGCAGTGCATGATCCGCGACTGCGCGCCTGCGTGATCAATTACGGCGCATTGCCCACCGATCCCAATGACCTGCAGCAAATCGGCGCCGCCGTTCTGGGAAATTTTGGCGAGGATGATCACGGGATCACTGTGGCGGATGTGGAGGCCTTCAAGAAAGCCATGACCAAGGCGCAGAGAGCCTTCGAGGTAAAGATTTATCCCGGCGCCGGGCATGGATTTGAGAATCCAAATAACAAAGAGGGCTACCGCCCCGAAGCGGCCGCCGACGCTTGGGCGCGCACAACCAACTTTTTCAAGTCAACGCTGAAGTAGCAATCGCATTCAGCTTCGCACCTGACCGGGCCGCGTAACTTCTACGGCATTTCTCGGCCCATTTGCCTGCCCGTACCATTGCGCGCTGCAAGTTTTGTCCCTAGCCTCGTACCAGCTTCTGAGAGCAAAAATGGACGAGCGATTCCAAAGCAACCGGCCGATTGACGAGCAGCCCCAGGGACAGCCCCGCGGCGTGCGCATCGCCATTCTCGCCTCCGCGGTCATCCTACCTTTGACGCTCGTGATCGCGCTGAAGCCCGCGGCCGCACGCGCCGCCTGGGAACAAATTGCCAGCATCATTCAATTGAAGAGCGATCCGCTGCCTGCTTCTCCCGCTAAATTTTCCGAGCATTTGAACGAAGGCCTTTCAAGCCTCGGCCCGCAACGCCAGGCTGAACTGCTTCTCGAAGAATCGATCAATCATTACGAAGGCGCTATCGAGCAACTCTCGGGCCGCGTGGAGTCCTGGCGCGGTCAGCTCAAGCTCAACCCCCATCTTTCGGGCCTGCTCGATACGGCTCTGAATTCCAATGACCTGCGCGTGCGCGCCGCCGGAATTGAGATGGAACTGGCTGTTTACAATCTTTCGAAGTCGCCGCAGAGCGCTCAGGGCCTGATCCAGCGCATCGAATCGGATCCGGCCGCGCGCCCATGGGCACTTTGGATGCTTGGCGCCATCGGCAATCGCGGCGTCGAGGCTGGGGCGGCCCTGGACACGCTACTCCGGTACGCGCGCGACCCGGACGAAAAAACGCGCCACTGGGCGGTCGAAGGACTTTCGCTGCTCGGCAGCGACGCCACCATCGAGCCGCTGCTCGATATTTTCCGCGACGATGTCTCCATGCAGGTGCGCGAGCGGGCTGCCTGCGGACTGGCTCAATCCGGCATGCTCACGAAAGATCAGCGCCTCACCGCTGTTCCGACGCTCCTCAACTACACGGAAGATTCCGCCTTCGATTCCAGCGCCAGGACCTGGGTCTATCAGGCGCTCCGCGATATCACCGGCGCCAGCCTTCCGAGCGATCCCTCCGCGTGGCGCAATTGGTGGGCAGAGCACGCCCCTCGATAAGGTCTGCTGATTCTTTCGCGGCCGCAAACACAAGAAGCAGCCCGCTTCGGTTCACACGCAGGGAGTCTCCACTTCGATACACGCGCTCGCGATTCCTGCTGACAATTGCATGCGCCTAGAGGATTTTATGAAGTCGCCAACCGGAACTCAGAGGCCGGCCGGTGGCAAATCAAAATCAGACTCGCGCGGCCGGGCGGGACGCGCACACATCCCGTCAGAGCTTTCCGCGCGCAAGGACTTACATGGGGATCGGTTCCGGGATTCGGATTGGCCCTTTCGAAGTTTTCGCGCCCATTCAACCAGCGGTCTCGACGGTGCGGCAATACGGCGAACATCATTTTCCGGGACAGCTTTTTGTGGTCGAAGGGATTGACGGCTCAGGGAAATCCACGCAACTCAGTTTGTTGCACAAGTGGCTGGAATCGCGCGGCTACGGCGTCGTATTCAGCGAGTGGAATTCTTCGCCGCTGGTGAAAGACACGACCAAGTTGGGCAAAAAGAAAAAGCTGCTCACTCCGGCTACTTTTTCGCTGATCCATTCCACCGATTTTGCCGATCGTACCGAACGCAGCATTCTTCCGCTGCTGAAAGCCGGCGCGGTGGTACTTTGCGACCGCTACATTTACACCGCGTTTGCGCGCGACGTGGCACGGGGCATGGATCGCGAATGGGTGCGCGATCTCTACGCTTTTGCCGTGCAACCCACCGTGGCGTTTTATTTCCGCGTGCCGCTGGAAACTGCCATTCGCCGCCTGCTCGACGCACGCGACGGCTTCAAATTCTACGAGGCCGGCATGGATCTGGAACTGAGCGACGATCCCGAGGAAAGTTTTCGGCTCTTCCAGGGGCGCATCATCCAGGAGTACGAAAAAATGATTCCGGAATTCCGCCTTACTATGATTGACGCCACTCTGCCGATCGAAGTTCAGCAGGCCGCTGTGCGCCAGATTGCCCAGCGCCACCTGGACGCCGCAAAGGAAGTGAGGGTGCAGGCTTGAGAGAAACTTACGGAAAATTGTTGCCCGGGATGAGGCTTTCGGACCTTGCCGGAAAATTGATTGTCATCGAAGGAACAGATGGTGTCGGCCGCTCGAGCCAGATCAATCTTCTGAAGCCCTGGCTCGAGGAGTTGGGCCACGCCGTTCTGGATACCGGCATGACGCGTTCGTTGCTTGCCGGCGAAGGCATCCGCCGCGCCAAGGAAGGAAACAATTTGGGGCGCGTTACGCAATCGCTTTTTTACGCCACCGATTTCGTGGACCGCCTGGAAAACGAAATCGTTCCGGCGCTTCGCGCTGGATTTATCGTGCTCACCGACCGCTACATTTATTCGCTGATGGCGCGTGCGATTGTCCGCGGCATGGACGCGGAGTGGATTCGCAGCATTTTCAGCGTGGCCCTGAAGCCCGACGCGGTTTTCTATCTCCGCCTTGGAATTGACCAGCTCGTTCCTCGCGTGGTTTTCTCACGCGGGTTCGACTACTGGGAATCCGGCATGGACCTTTACCCGGGGCAGGATATGTACGACAGTTTCTGCAATTATCAGGCCGCGCTCATTGCCGAATTCGACCGCCTCAGCCAGGAGTTCAAATTTGAGACGGTGGACGCGACAGCCGATGCCCGCGCCGTTTTTGGTCACTTGAAATCGAAAATCCTGCACCTGCTGGAAGCCGATTCTCGCAGCGAGTTCCTCTCGCGCCTTTCCGCCAAGACAATCGAAAGCCCAGCCCGCAATTTCACCGAATTGCTCGCGGCCGCAGAGCGCACCGCGTCGAGCAATTCAGATCTCGCCGCCGCACCTGTTTCCGCCCGTGGCTCAAACGGAAACGGCCACGCGCACTATTTCCAGAAATAGAGTTTAGAATTCCGCGAGCTGCGGAGAATTTCTAAAGGACAATCAGTCCGGCGCGAATTGCAAGCAGCGAGGTGATCGCAACTGCCGCCCACAGCAGCACTCCCTGGATCAATGGCCGCGCCCCTACTTGCTTGAGCGTGCTCATCGATAGTCCCGTCCCGATCAGGTAGAGCGTCACCGTCAATCCCAATTTACCAAGTCGGCTCAGAACCGGATATGCCGGCGCGAGCAGCGGCACGTAGGTGTTGGCAACCGCGGCCAGACAAAAAAACAAAATAAACCACGGCCATTGCACGCGCGCCTTGCTCTTCATCATGTAGGCCGTCACCAATGCAATCGGCACGATCCACAGCGCGCGCGCAAGTTTCACCGTGGTTCCAATGGCCAGAGCTTCGTTGCCATATTTCGCCGTGGCGCCCACCACGGAGCTGGTGTCGTGAATCGCCAGCGCCGCCCATAAACCAAATTGCGATTGGGTGAGCTGCAGCGCGTTTCCTATGAGCGGAAATATGAGCAGGGCGATCGAATTCAAGACAAAGACGGTGCCGAGAGACACGGCAATTTCCTCGTCATCGGCATGAATGATGGGAGAGACGGCCGCAATGGCGCTTCCTCCGCAAATCGCCGTGCCCACATTGATCAGAAACGAGACTTTGCGGTCCACCGCGATCAGCCGGCCAATCAAGAGTCCCAGGAGCATGGTGGTCGCGATGCCCGTCGCGGTGTACACAAACCCGGAGCCTCCGGCGCGCATCACCTGATGCAAATTCATCCCGAAACCAAGCCCAACCACGGAGGCCTGCAACAGCCAGCGCGAAGCCGTCCGTGTCTGCTTCGGATACGGCATCGCGAAGCTGAACCCATAAATCAGCCCGACCACGAGCGCCAGGGGCGGCGAAATGAGCCCGCTCGCGGCAAGAATCAATCCTGCAAAGAAGATTATTCTAGCGGTCATTCAGGTCTTATTTTCGGAATGCAAGAAAACATTGGCTCAATTTCAGAATATGGGAGCGCTCATTTTGTTCGGAATTGCCCGAGCCGACTCGGAGGCACTCGGGAGCTAGCCGCTGTGCTAAAATAAAAAACCTGTCAGTAGGCCCGTAGCTCAGTTGGCTAGAGCGCTACCTTGACACGGTAGAGGTCTGCGGTTCGAGCCCGCACGGGCCTACCATTCCTTCGGCGCACTTTCCCTACTCGCTCTTCACCACCTCGCCGCCCTTCATTACAAATTTCACGGACTCGAGCACGCGCACATCAGCCAGTGGGTCGCCGCTTACCGCAATCAGGTCCGCAAGTTTTCCGGCCTCGAGGGTTCCCAACCGATCGCTCCACCCCAGCAAGTCCGCCGCATTCACCGTGGCTGCTTGAATAGATCCCAGCGGCGTCATCCCCAGCTTCACCATCACCGCAAATTCGCGCGCGTTCATTCCATGCGGATACACCGCCGCGTCGGTCCCGAACGCAATTTTCACGCCCGACTGCAACGCGTGCGCAATATTTCGCCGCGCGACCGGCATCACGGTTTTCATCTTCTCCACCACATTCGGAGTGAGCCCCAGCTTCTGATAATTCTCAAGCAGCCAGTCGCCCAGCCAAATCGTGGGCACCAGGTAAGTGCCGTGCTGCTTCATCAGTTGAATATCCTCATCATTGATATAGCTGCCGTGCTCAATCGAATCCACTCCCGCCAGTACGGCGTATTTGATTCCCGTCGCACCATGAGCGTGCGCTGCCACTTTGCGGCCCAATCCGTGCGCCGTATCCACAATCGCTTTCATTTCCTCCGGAGAATATTGCGCGAGCGCGGGATCGTCACCTTCCGACAACACGCCGCCCGTGGCCATGAACTTGATCACGTCCGCTCCGAATTTGATGTTCTCCCGCGTCTTCATCATCACTGCGGCCACGCCATCGGCCACGCCTTCTCCGCTCGCGTGATACTGCGGCGCCAGAAAATTTTCGTCGCCATGGCCGCCAGTGATGCTCAGTGCCGGTCCAGACACCAGCATCCGCGGCCCAGGCACATCACCCGCACGGATCGCGTCACGTAAGGCAATGTCCGCATAGCCTCCCGCGCCCACATTTCGCACCGTTGTGAACCCAGCTTCGAGCGTCAAACGTGCATGCCGCGCGCCCAGCAACGCGTCGCGTGGGTATGACGTGTGAAGACCCGCCGGCCCCAGCAAATAAGGCGAGCCGGTCAAATGCGTGTGGCAATCAATCAGCCCGGGCAGCACCGTGGCCCGCGACAAATCAATCCACCTCGCACCCGCCGGAATTTGCTTCTCGATCTCCGCTCCATTTCCAATGGCCTTGATTCGGTCGCCCTCGATCCAGATCACCTGGTCCTTCAGATAATTCCCGGTCCGCACATCCAAAATTTGTCCCGCTTTCACCGCTGCGGTCGCCGGCGCGGAATTCTTCGTTTCCTGCGCGGAACAAATCTGTACCGACATCGTCGCCAACAAAAACAGAATTGCCAATCGCTTCATCCCCTGCCTCCAGTCGCCCCGTCCGCTTAGCGCGTGGGATTGTATCCTTCGCACGTCCGCTTGCCTCAGAACTTTTTCCGCGCCGTCGGGTCTGTGCTGGCCGCCGTGCTGCATTCGTCCGTCACTGGCATTTTTTCTTGACAGGCCGCTGATCAGTATGTATGAATATGCAGTGGAGTGAATATTCACGCATAAACTTTCATGGGCGTCCAAAAACGATATCGCCAGGGTCAGATCCTGAAGCTGCTCTCCGGCCAGCCGGTCGCGAGCCAGGATGAGCTGCGCCGCCAGCTCATACATCTCGGTGTACGCGTCACGCAGGCCACGCTTTCGCGAGACATGCGCGAGCTGCGCCTGGTAAAAACCACCGATGGCTATCGCCCACTCTCTTCCGCCGCCACCGAAGAGTCCGCGCCACTACCCACTCTCGCCCGCGCACTCAAAGAATTCCTGCTTGATATCCGCCCGGCGCAAAACATGTTGGTGTTGAAAACTCCTCCGGGAGGCGCTCAACCTCTGGCCGCTGCCGTTGACGGCGAGCACTGGAAAGAAGTGGCCGGTTCGCTCGCCGGTGACGACACGGTTCTGATTATCACGCCTTCACGCACAGCTCGCGCCGCCATTCAAAAGCGCATCGAGGAATTGCTCCGATGAACGACCCGTTACGGGTCGCCGTCGTCGGAGCAACCGGCTACGCAGGATTGGAGCTGGCCCGTCTCCTTCTTCGGCACCCACACATCGCGCGACCCACGTTTTTTCTACGTGACGGCCATGCAAATGTCCGCTGCCTCACGGAACTTTATCCGCAGCTTCGCGGCTGGGGTGAAGCGCCTTGCAAGCCGCTCTCCATCGAAGCCCTTGCCAGTAGCGGCGCGCAAGTTGCCTTCCTCTCGACGCCTCATGAAGCTTCGCTCGAGCTCGTCCCCCAATTGCTTGCCGCAAATCCGCAGCTTTGCATTGTGGATCTCAGTGGAGCTTTCCGCTTCCGCGATCCCGAAACATTCCAACGCTGGTATCAACTCGCGCCAGCCGCCGCCGACACGCTCACTTCCGCCGTCTATGGTCTCCCAGAGCTTTATGGCGACGCGCTTCCGCAAGCGCGCCTGGTCGCGAATCCCGGCTGCTATCCCACCTCCGTGATTCTGGGGTTGAGACCACTTGTCGAAGCTGGATGGATCAACACCGCGCGCGGAATCGTCTGCGATTGCAAATCCGGCGTCAGCGGCGCGGGAAAAGAACCGAAGCGCGAAACTCATTTCGTCGAGGTGAACGAAAATTTCCGCGCCTATGGCCTGTTTACGCACCGCCACACGCCGGAAATTTCCGGCCATCTCGGACTAGCCTCCGAAGATTTCGTCTTCTCGACGCACTTGCTGCCGGTCGAGCGCGGAATACTCTCCACGCTTTACGTCTGGCTCCATCCGGCACGCCGAGTGGACGAGATCGAAGCACTCTATCGTCAGTTCTACGCGGGGCGACCGATGGTCCGCATTTTAAGCGCCGGGCGGCTGCCTGAATTGCAGCATGTGACGCACACGAACTTCTGCGACATCGGCTTCGCCCTCGATTCTTCCGGCGAACGCCTGGTGATCGTTTCCTGCCTCGACAATCTGGGCAAAGGCGCGGCGGGCCAAGCGGTCCAAAATCTAAATGGGATGCACGGATTTCCCGAAACGGCAGGCTTATTGTGAGATTGCTGATCAAAGTTGCAGGCGCGCTTCTCGAGCGCGAAGAAACTGTTCAGTCACTCGCGCGCCAGATAGCTGAGCTCGCGCGCGACGGCCACGAGCTCCTGATCATCCACGGCGGCGGAAAAATATTCACTTCCACGCTTGCTCGCATGGGCATCGCGAGTCAGTTCATCAATGGCCTGCGCGTCACCGATCGTGAGACCCGCGACGCTGCTGTAATGGTCTTCGCGGGCCTGCTCAATAAGCGTCTCGCCGGCGCGATTTCGCTCGCTGGTCAGCCCGCGATTGGCATCTCGGCTTCCGATGCCGCCTCGTTCCTCGCTGAACCGATGCAGCTCGGTGAGCGCGAAGGAAGCCTCGGCTTCGTCGGCTATCTCACAGAGGTCAACGTCGATTTCCTCCGCTCGCTCTGGCGCGCCGGAACAGTTCCTGTGGCTTCCTGCCTCGGTCTGGGCGTGGACGGCGAGCTCTACAACATCAACGCTGACCACATGGCCGCCGCCGCCGCGGAATTCATCCGCGCCGACCGTCTCATCTTCCTTACCGATGTCGCCGGTGTTCTCGACGGCCACAAAGTTCTCCGTGCCGTCCGTGGCGGTGAAATCGAAGACCTCATCCGCTGCAACAAAGTTTCCGGTGGAATGATTCTCAAGCTCGAGGCCGCCAAGCGCGCGCTCGCCGGCGGCGTTTCCGAAGTTCGCATTGTCGGCGGCACGGCACCGCGCGCGCTGCTCGCCGCAGCTAGTGGCGCGCGCTGCCCCGGCACGCGTGTCCTTCCCGTGGTCCACAGCACCGCGAAGGTTGCCGCTCGGGGAGCCGCTTAAAAACATGCCGAAAAAGAAAAATGCGAAGAGCCCTGGCGTGTCTGCCGCGCGCATCCGCGCCGAGGAAGCGCGCCACCTCATGAACACTTACAAGCGCCCGCCCGTTGTCTTCACCCACGGGCGCGGCTGCCGTCTCTATGACTCGAGTGGCCGCGAGTATCTCGATTTTCTCGGGGGTATCGCCGTCAACGCGCTCGGCTACTCTCATCCGCGCCTGGTCCGCGTCATTCGCCGCGAGGGGGGCCGCGCCGTGCACCTCTCGAATTTGTTTCACAATCCGTATCAGGGCCCGCTGGCGCGCAAACTCGCCGAATGGTCCGGCCTTGAACGCGTTTTCTTCACCAATAGCGGCACCGAAGCGATAGACGGCGCCCTGAAGCTTGCCCGTGCTTATGCCCGTGTGAAATCCGGGCCATGCGGCGAGCACCAAAAAACGCGCTTTCTGGCGCTCGAAAATTCTTTTCACGGCCGCACATTTGGCGCGCTCTCGATCACCTACCCGGAAAAATATCGCGAGCCATTTGCGCCGCTGGTTCCCGGTGTTGAATTTGTGCGCTTCAATGACGTCGCGGATCTCGAATCCAAGTTCAACACCACTGTCTGCGCTCTGGTGGTCGAAACTATTCAAGGCGAAGGCGGCATCTGCCCGGTGAGCCAGAATTTCTGGCAGGCCGCCCGGTCACTCGCTACCCAACATGATGCCGCGCTGATCGCCGATGAGATTCAATGCGGCCTGGGACGCGCCGGCCGGCGCTTCGCTTACCAGAAATTCAATGCACCACCGGACATCGTCACCGTCGCCAAACCGCTTGCGGGCGGCCTGCCACTCGGCGCACTTATCGCCAATGAAAAATTTGCCGCTGCCTTTACGCCCGGAATGCACGGCACCACATTCGGAGGCGGCCCGCTGGTCTGCGCCACCGCGCTGGAATTTCTCACCGTCGTCGAAGAAGAAAACCTGCTCGGAAAAATCCACGAGCGTGGCGCCGAACTGCGCGCGGGCCTCGAATCACTGGCCTCACGCTTCGATTTCATCCGCGAAGTTCGCGGCGAAGGACTCATGCTCGGCATCGATCTCGCCATCGACGGCGCGCCCATAGTTAAGGAAGCGCTCCGCCAAGGGCTGCTGATCAATTGCACCCACGACCACATCCTCCGCCTCCTTCCGCCTTTCATCATCGGCCGGCGCGAGGTTGTGGAGTTTCTCGAAAAATTCGAATCCGTGCTGGCTCACGCTCGCAGGTCAACATCGCAACAACCTAAGAAAACTCCCAGCGCCGTAACGCACGCGCAGCCTATGTCTCTGGCTGCTTCGAGGTGAACATGAACGCGACCGCAGCACCCGCACCGCTTACTATCACTAACGATCTCCTCACCGGAATGGAATGGGCGCCCGCGCAGGTCCGCGAACTCTTCCATCTCGCCGCGGATATTAAAGCTCGTCCCGACCGTTATCGCGGCGCGCTCGCCGGCCGTTTCCTGGCCATGATTTTCGAGAAGCCTTCGCTGCGCACGCGCGTCACTTTCGAAGTCGGCATCGCCAGCCTCGGCGGCGCTTCCGTATTTCTCGACCACACCACCACGCGCCTGGGCGAGCGCGAATCCATCGCCGACGTCGCGAAAAATCTCGAGCGTATGGTCCACGGCATCATCGCCCGCGTGTTCTCTCAGGATTCGCTTGACCAACTTGCCGCGAACGGGCGCATTCCGGTGATCAACGCGCTTTCTGACCGGTTCCATCCCTGCCAGGCGTTCGCTGATTTCTTCACGCTGGAGGAGCGCTTCGGCAGCCTCCGCGGCCTGAAGTTCGCGTACGTCGGCGATGGTAACAATGTCTGCCACTCGCTGCTGGCCGTCGGGGCGCGATTGGGCGCCCAGGTCCGCATCGCTACTCCCGCTGGATTCGAGCCGGACGCATTCGTGGTCGCCGAGGCTAAGCGCGTGGCGCGAGAAACGCGCGGCAGGATCGAAATCCTGCGCTCGCCGGAGGAAGCCGTCTCGGGAGCGCAAGCGATTTACACCGATGTATGGGCCAGCATGGGTCAGGAGGAAGAGGCCGCGTCGCGCCAGGCTGCCTTCGCGGGTTTTCAAGTGAACGACGCGCTGCTCGCGCAGGCCGCGCCGGACGGCGTCTTCCTGCACTGCCTCCCGGCTCACCGCGGCTCGGAAGTCACCGACGCGGTGATGGATTCCGAGCGCTCGATCGTCTTCGACCAATCGGAAAATCGCCTGCATGTGCAGAAAGCGATCCTGCTCACGCTGCTCAATTAAGGAGACCGAATTGCCGAAGAAAATTGTGCTCGCATATTCCGGCGGCCTCGACACCTCCATCATCATTCCCTGGCTGAAAGAGACCTACGCAGGCTGCGAAGTGATCGCCATGATCGGCGATCTGGGCCAGCGCGAGGATCTCGAAGCCGCGCGCAAGAAAGCTCTGGCCACCGGCGCCAGCTTCGCCTTCGTCGAAGACTTGCGCGAGGATTTTATCACCAGCTACATCTGGCCGACGTTGCACGCCGGCGCCGTTTATGAACACAAATATCTCCTGGGCACATCTTTCGCGCGCCCTCTTCTCGCCCAGCGCCAGGTGCAGCTTGCGAAAAAACTTGGCGCTGACGCCGTCGCCCACGGCTGCACCGGCAAAGGCAACGACCAGGTGCGCTTCGAGCTGGCCGTGAAAGCCCTCGCGCCCGATCTGAAAATCATCGCTCCCTGGCGCGAGTGGAATATTTCCTCGCGCGAGGAAGCAATCGCCTACGCCCGCGCGCACAATGTCCCAGTCGAGCAAACCACCAAAAATATTTATAGCCGCGACCGCAACATCTGGCACTTGAGCCACGAAGGCGGCGTGCTTGAAGATCCCGCGAACGCTCCCGATGAATCCATGTGGCAATGGGTGGTCTCGCCCGCGAAAGCGCCCGACCATCCCACCACGGTCGAAATCGGCTTCGAAGAAGGTACTCCCGTCGCCGTCAACGGTAGAAAACTCGCCCCGCTCGCGTTGCTCGAGCAGCTCAACGATATCGCCGCCGCCAATGCTGTTGGCCGCATGGACATGGTCGAAAACCGCCTGGTCGGCATCAAATCTCGCGGCGCTTACGAAACCCCCGGCGGCACGTTGCTGATCACCGCGCATCGTGAATTGGAATCTTTGTGTCTCGATCGCGAGACCGCTCACTACCAACAGATGCTTTCCCTGCGCTACGCCGAAATGGTTTACTACGGCATGTGGTTCACGCCCTTGCGCGAATCGCTCGACGCTTTCTTCGCCCATTCTCAGCGCCGCGTCACTGGCTCCATCGGGCTTTCACTCTTCAAGGGCAATGTTTCTGTGGCCTCGCGTCGCTCACCTCTGTCGCTTTACCGCACCAATCTCGCCAGCTTCACCATGGCCGGATATAATCCGAAAGACGCCGAGGGCTTCATCAATCTTTTCGCGCTGCCCATTACTGTCCCGCCCGTTCCCGCGCCAAATGTGGCGCGCGTGAAAGCTGAGGTCGGATGAGCGGCCCAGAAGACCAGAAAATGTGGGGCGGCCGCTTCGACCGTCCCCCGGATGCTTCCTTCTACGAATTCGAGCGCTCCTGGCATTTTGATCGCCGCCTTCTCCCGCAGGAATTCGCGCTCGACCGCGCCTGGGCCCGCGCCATCGCGCTCGCCGGAATCCTCTCCCACGAAGAGGGCCAGCAAGTCGTCGCTGCGCTTGATGAGCTCGAACGCCGCGCTCAATCCGAGCCTGCCTGGCTCGACAATTCAAAAGCTGAAGACGTTCACCATTTCGTCGAAGCCGCGCTGATCGAAAAACTCGGCCACCTGGGCGCGAAGCTTCATACCGGCCGCAGTCGCAACGAAATGGTGGCCACAGAATTCCGCATGTACGTGAAGGAAGCCGCGCATCAAACCCGCCGCGGTCTCGCGTCCCTGCTTCACGCCATCGCGACGCAGGCTGAGTCAAACATGCGCATCCCCATGCCCGGCTCCACTCACTTGCAACACGCGCAGCCGCTGCTCGTATCGCACTGGCTGCTCGCGCATGGTGAATCGTTTCATCGCGACGCCGAGCGCATCGCCGCCGCCGCAGCACGCGCCGATTCTTGCCCTCTCGGCTCGGGCGCGCTGGCTGGTTGCGCATTTCCGCTCGACCGTAAAGCTCTGGCGCGTGATCTGGGCTTTTCGCGCATCACTGCCAACAGCCTCGATGCCGTCAGCGACCGCGATTTCGCGCTCGAATATATTTCCGCGCTCAGTTTTCTGGCCATGCACCTCTCGCGCCTTGCGGAGGACATGGTCCTGTTCGCCTCCCCTGAATTTGCCTACATCGAGCTGCCGGACGAGTTCTCCACCGGAAGCAGCCTGATGCCTCAGAAAAAAAATCCCGATGCCTGGGAATTGATTCGCGGCAAGACCGGCCGCATCTATGGCGCGCTGTTCGCTCTGCTCACCACTTGCAAGGGCCTGCCCTCCGGCTATCAGCGCGATTTGCAGGAGGACAAGGAAGCACTCTTCGGCGCGCACGATCAAGCGCTCGCGATGGTGCAAATCGCGGGAAAAACTCTCGCGGCCACGCGTTTTAGCGAACAGCGCCTCCGCGAAGCCGCGCAGGATCCCGCTCTCGTGGCCACCGAAGTCGCGGACTATCTGGTTGCTTTTGGCGTGCCCTTTCGCGAAGCCCATGAAATCGTCGGAAAAGTTCTTCGCGCCGCCGAATCGCAAGGAATTTCAATCCGCGAGATGCCACTCGAGCGCCTGAAAGAATTTTCACCAGCTTTCGGCCGCGATCTAGGCACGGTGCTCACGCTGGAGTCCGCGCTGGCCCGGCGTTCGATCGCCGGAGGCACAGCCCCCGGCGCCGTTCGCGCCGCGTTCGACGATTTCAAGCAGCGCCTCATCAAGCTCGAGGAAAATCCATGAAGGCGCGCCGCGCATACCTATCCGATGCTCCTGCTATCTATTCGCTCATTGCGCACTTCGCCGAACTGGGCTTGCTCCTCCCTCGCGCGGAAGAAGAAATCCGCCGCAACATTTCCCATTTTCTCGTGCAAAAAGTAAAAGGGCGCCTAGTGAGTTGCGTCGCGCTTGAAAGCTACGGTACGGACCTGGCAGAGATCCGCTCTCTCGCCGTCGCTCCTGAAATGCACGGGCGCGGCATGGGAGCGCGCCTGCTCGAATTCGCCCTCGCTGAAGCGCGCCGCCGCGAGATCGCCCGCGTGTTTGCAGTTACCCACGCGCCGGATTTTTTCCTGCACCGCGGCTTTGCGGCCGTTTCGCGCCACTCGCTCACCGAGAAAATCGAGCGCGATTGCCGCGCGTGCCCAAAACGTCGCACCTGCAAGCTGGTTGCTGTCGTAGCCACGGTAATGCCTGAGCGCCTCGCGTTCCCGATGCTCAACGCTTCTGCTGCGCCCGTCTCAGCCGCATGACCGCGCGTCCATCGCCCTCGGATCTTCCCCGCGGCTTTTCCTTTTCCGCCACCGCCTGCGGCCTGAAAAAAAACGGCCTCGATCTCGCGCTGCTCGCAAGCGACGTTCCCGCCGCCGCTGCCGCCATGTTCACGCAGAACCGCGTGCAAGCCGCTCCCGTGCTCGCTTCACAGGTCCACCTGCGAAAATCACGACACAAAATGCGCGGCATCATTGTCAATTCAGGAAACGCGAATTGCTGCACGGGCACTGAGGGCGTTGCTGCCGCCGCGGGCACTGCCTTAAAAGTTGCGTGGGAATTGGGCCGTCTGCACCCATCGCAAATTCTGGTTTGCTCCACTGGCGTGATCGGCGTCCCGCTGCGCGTCGAGAAAATTCTTCGCGCCGTTCCGCATCTCGTCCGCGCCCGCCGCGCCGACGCGCGCGCCTTCGCGCAATTCACTCGCGCCATCCTGACCACAGACACGCGCCCCAAATGGGCCGCCGCGAAATGCCGCATCGCCGGAAAACAGGTGCGCATTCTCGGCTGCTGCAAAGGCGCGGGAATGATTCATCCCAACATGGCCACCATGCTGGCCTTTTTCGCCACGGACGCCGCCATCTCCCCCGCGCTCTTGACTCGCGCCCTGCATCGCGCCGTCGCGCCCACATTCAACTCCATTACCATCGACGGCGACACTTCCACCAACGACACCGTAGCAGTCCTCGCCAACGGCCGCTCCTCCGCGCGAAAAATCGCTACCGAAGGCCTCGCTTTCGCGCAATTCACCGCCGCGCTCGAAAAAGTTTGCCGCCAACTCGCGCTCGCAATTGTCGCCGATGGCGAAGGCGCCCAGCGTGTGATTGAAATTGAAGTCCGCGGCGCGCCGTCCACTCGCGCAGCCGACCAAGTCGCGCGCACTATCGCCAATTCTCCGCTGGTAAAAACCGCGCTAGCAGGCGCCGACCCCAACTGGGGACGCATCCTCGCCGCCGCCGGCCGTGCAGGTGTCCCCTTCGATTTCGAACGCGTGGACATCCGCCTCGCTGGCATTCATGTCTGCCGCCGCGGCCGCGAGCATCCTTTCAACGAGCGCGTCGCACACAAAAAAATGCTCGCCAATTTCGTCCCCATCGTCGTGGACCTCCACTCCGGACGCAGCTCCGCCCGCATCTGGACCTGCGATTTCACCGGCGACTACGTCACAATCAATGCCAGCTACCGCACTTAGCTTGCGTAAATTATTTACCTCTGATCTTCAGAACTTTCTGGCGGAGCCAACTCTATTCCCACTTCCAATCACGGTACCGTTCGCGCAGTTTCGCTTTCAGCAGTTTCCCCACAGAGGTATGCGGCAATTCATCTGCAAAAACAAACGCATCCGGAAGCTGCCACTTCGCAAATTTGGTGGCCAGAAACGCGCGTAAGTCTTCCCCCTGCACTTGCACGCCTTCCTTCGCCACCACCACCGCCAGCGGCCGCTCCTGCCATTTCGGATGCGCCACTCCGATCACCGCCGCCTCGCGCACCGCCGGATGGCCCATCAGCGCGTTTTCCAAATCCACTGAGCTGATCCATTCGCCGCCCGACTTGATTAGATCCTTGCTGCGGTCCACGATTTTTACGTAACCCTCAGAATTAATCGTCGCGATGTCGCCTGTTCGAAACCAGCCGTCCTTTGTCCAGCGGTCGCTTGTTTCCGGCGATTCAAAATAACTCGCTGCCACCCACGGACCCCGCACCTCCAGTTCACCCGCCGACACGCCATCCCAGGGCCCCTCACCCTCCAGCCTCATCACGCGCAGCTCGACAAATGGCACAGGAATTCCCTGCGTCGCGCGCGTCTGATATTTTTCGTCTTCCACATTGCCTGCCATGGTGGACTTGATCACCGCCGTCGTCGCCAGCGGCGTGGTTTCCGTCATGCCCCACAGATGCGTCAGGTGAAAGCCGCACTTGTCGAGCCCGCGCAGCAGCACCTCCGGGACAGCCGAGCCGCCGCATGTAATCCGCACAGGATTCGAAATTTTCCACCGCCCGGGTTCCTTGTGCAGAGCCGCCAGCACGCTGAACCAGATCGTGGGCACCCCCGTCGCCACCGTCACTTTTTCTTTTTCAATCAGCTCCAGCAAACTTTCCGCGTCCAGGTGCGGCCCCGGAAAAATCAGCTTCGCTCCCACCATGGTCGCCGTCACCGGAATGCCCCAGGCATTCGCATGAAACATTGACGAAGCCGGCAGCACCACTTCTTTGTGGTTCACGCCAAAGCTTTCCGGCATGCACTGCGCAAAACTGTGCAGCACTAGCGCCCGGTGCGAATACACCACGCCTTTGGGTTTTCCAGTGGTTCCCGATGTAAAACACATGGCCGCGGCTTCATCTTCCTCAATCGCCGGATATTCGAAATTGTCATCCGCCGCGCTCAGAAAATCTTCGTAGCTTTCATGCGCCCGTGGCACCGCTTGACCGCTGAACGGCACCACCAACACCCGCTCGAAATTTACCAGCGCGCGAATCGACTCATAAACCGGCAGCAGCACATCGTCCACGATCAGGTAGCGGTCGCGCGCGTAGTTTGCAATGTAGGCCAGCTCCTGCGGATGCAGCCGCACATTCAGCGTGTGCAGCACTCCGCCGGCCACGGGGATTCCGAAGTAGCATTCCAGGTGCGCCGCGTGATTCCACATCAGCGTGGCCACGCGATCGCCTCGATCGAGTCCCGCCAACTCCAGCGCCTGCGCCAGCCGCCGCGCACGCCGGTATATGGAACTGTAGTTATCGCGCACCAGCGTCCGATCGGGGCGCCGCGACACGATTTCCACTTGCCCAAACAGTTTCCCGGCCCGCTCCAGTATCGGAACGAGCGTCAACGGGAAGTCCATCATCGTCCCACGCAAGTTTTGCTCCGGCCGTGCCTTTTGTCTCGCGTTAGTACCGCGGGCGCGGGGCGCCGTCGAGGGACCTCTCTTACCCCGCCTCTCGCTCTTGCGCGCATCCTACCACCACTCGCCGCCGCCAAATAACAGCCTCTGGCAGCACTCCTGCTCCAGAACCCTGCCTCCTCCGCGCAGTCGTTGACTACCGCTTCCACTTGCCGCATCATGCCCCTGAGTTGCTGGAGCCCTTGCTTCAGCCGAGTGCAGCCGGCCCCTGCCGGTCCGCCGCGGCCGAGATCTTGTCCCTTCAGCCTCGCACCAGTGCCCGACCCTGGATCGGCGCACAAGGAGAACGGCCGTGAAGAAACTCTACGTTGGGAATCTCTCGTTCAAAGCCACAGAAGAACAGGTCGCGGCGTTATTCGCGGAAATCGGCGTGCAGCCTGATTCGCTCACCCTGCTTCGCGATCGTTTCACGGGCCAACCTCGCGGTTTTGGTTTCGCGGAAATTCGCGACGACGCCGAAGCCGAAAAGGTGATCGCCGCTCTCAACGGCAAGGATTTCCTCGGTCGTGCTCTGGTGGTCAACGAAGCCCGCCCGCAGCGTGAAGGTGGTGGCGGCGGAGGCGGCGGTGGTCGGGGCGGTCACGGCGGCGGAGGTGGTGGTGGTGGCCGCGGCGGTCACGGTGGCGGAGGTGGTGGTGGCGGCCGTGGTGGCGGAGGCGGTGGTGGCCGCGGTGGATACGGCGGCGGCCGCGATCGCGACCGCTAGGTTTCCTGCCTAGGATTTCTGACTGGAGTGAATTTGCTTATTGCCCTGGGGCAATAGCACTCGCTTGCCATTGCCCTTTATTTCTTACCACCGGGTCATCATTCACACTCTTTCTCGCGTAAATGGCTTACGATCCACGCTGTGAATTCGGGGGTAGGCCACGGAAGCGCAGGGGACTCCTATTACGGTTAGGGCTCTTTATGGGCTGATGAGCAAACTTATCAGATAGCCCAGTCCGCCGCACGTAAGTATCGCCAATATGATGAGTCTGAATTTTTCATCAAATTCGCCGCTCGGTTCGATGTGAGGTTTCGCAATGAACGCGATCCCGAAAACAATCAATCCAAAGATGGAAACGACCGGGAAGGGCTTCGAGAACAGATACCTTCGACTCAGGTAATCACTATAAGCAGGCGAGGCTCTAAATTCAGTGTTGTGATTTTGCAGCCACAGAAGCCAAAGCCCGTTCAAGGCAGCGAGTAGGAAGCAGCCTAACAGTATAGCTGCCACCTTTGATCTCCATTTCCATAACCAAAATCGCATAGCCCAAACCTCGGCGAGTGCTGCCGGATCTTCCCGCCCTTTCAAGCAACAGCGCCGCGCTGCCTCGCACGGGCCTCATCTTCCGAAGACTTGTCCTTGCGCCCGACCGGCTGCGGCTCATCCGCTTCCACTTGTCCGCCTCGGTAACGGAATTTTTCAAGTGTGGTCCCGCGAATCCCCTGCGTCACCAGCTCCTCAATGTCGAGATTCGCTTCCGCTTCAGCCAATTCGACGGCACTGGCAGAAAGTGCCGGCGTCCGCGGCATAAACACAGGGCAGCAATCATGAAATGGCTCTGACGAAATTTCGTACGTCCCAATCTTCCGCGCCGTGGCCATGATGTCCATCTTGTCCGTCCCAATCAGCGGACGGAACACCACCATCCGTGCCGCCGCGTCCACCGCCACCAGATTCCGCAAAGTCTGCGACGCCACCTGCCCCAGGCTGTCGCCGGTCACCAGCGCCAGCGCGCGTGCGTGCCCCGCCAGCACCTGCGCGATGCGCAGCATCATCCGCCGGTATAGCAGCACGCGGTAATTTTCCGGCGCGTAGCGCACGATCTCGCGCTGGATTCCCTCGAACGGCACGCGATAAAGCTTGGCGTGAAATTGATACGGCACCAGTTGCCGCACCAGGCCAGTCGCCACGTGCAGCGACGATTCCCCCGGCTGCGCGCCCGTGCCGTAAAAATGCGCAAAACTCAAATGCGCCCCGCGCTTCATCATCTGGTACGCGGCCACCGCCGAATCGTACCCCCCCGAAAGCAGGCACATGATCCGCCCCGCCGTGTTCGCCGGCAATCCTCCAGCGCCCGGGATCCTTCGCGCGTACACCAGCGCCGGCCCCGGCGTAATCTCGATGTGGCAGGTCAGCTCCGGATCATTCAATTGCACGCGCACATCGCGGCCCTGCGTCCGCAATTTCTCGAGCAGGTAACGCCCCACCACCGATGCAATCTCCATCGTCGGGTGCGGAAAAGTTTTGTCGCTTCGCTTGGCCCGCACCGCAAAATTCGAAAATCGCAGCGGCTCGATTTCCTCCCACGCCGCGCGGCACAGCGATTCCATATCCCGCTCGACCGGCCGCGCCACCGCATAGAACGCAATCCCCAGCACCCGCTCCACTCGTGCCGTTGCCTCCGCGAGCGAAGCTCCCTCGCGCAATCTCACCACAAACCTCTCCCCCGGCTGCTCGATCCGCTCAACCGCAATCCCCTGTAGCGACTGCCGCAGCGCGGCAAAAAGTTTGCCGAGAAAAAATCTGCGGTTGCGGCCCTTGAGCCACAATTCGTGGTAATGCACGACGATCAGAGGATTACTCATGATATTTTCGCGGGACGCACACGCTCTAGTAACTTCCCAAAAGTATAGCACTCGCGGAGGCCCGGCCACTTACACGGAGGTATAAAGAGCCCCGTGCAGTAGTCAGCTTTGCGTCTTACGTACTGCCGGCAGGATGCCGGCGGTTTACTCTTGATTTTGCCTGACGCTGTCATCCTGAGCGAATCCCCGCCCTTTTGTTTTTCCTGCCTCAGGCAGGCGCGGGGCGGGCGCAGTCGAAGGATATCGCTTCGGCTTCACTGCTTGGCTGCGCGCTATACCAGCGTGCTTAAACAGCGATAACTCAAACGATACAGCGCACATTCAGCCGCGACTTTCCACTACACCTGGGGTTAGAATCTGCCACGCTCCTGTCCGGGGAGCGGCCCTGGCCAATGTATCCGCCCGGCGCTGATTTTTGGGCTACCCAAAGCGCCGTGCCTGCATCCAATCTTTTGCATCCGGGGCGTGCGGGAGGACACCATGTGGAACCGGCGAGACTGGGACGACTTCTTCGATATCGTGCGCAAGCGCTGGCACAATCATCGCCCGCTGCGCCCGGTGGATCTCTCGCGCCGCAACAGGCTTTCGCCCACGGAAGGCTACAGCCTCGCCGAATTGGACGACGCCGGTCTAAGCATCGAGCAAGCCGAAATGCTCGGCCTGCCCGTGGACGCCGGCCGGGTCGGCTCCTACGGCCCCAATATTGCCGCCCTGCGCGAATTCATCCGCGCCACCCGCTCGCGATTCTGACAATCCGACCAGGATTGTCATCCTGAGGGAGCAACGCGACCGAAGGATCCTGTTTACTTAATCACTCCTGACGAGGTGCGAACTTGTGACTACGCTCGTGGAGCGATGGAACTAGCGGTTTGGGCGTTCACACCTCGATTTATGCGGGCGGAAGAAGTAAGTCAAACCACACATCAAACCTATCGTGTATGCCTACTTGCATTTGAAGATTCCTGAATGGGCAAGAATTACCACCACTTAACTACAAACGCGCAGCCCGCGGCTTCCTGCCCGCCACAATATTTCCACGCTTCCGCCCATGCGCCCTCCTCCCGCGCTCTTTCCCCGCCGGCAAATGAATCGGATTCCCCGCCAGCACGCGAATGAATTCCTCCACATATGCCGGCGCCGACTTGCTCTTCAACTGCGCCACACTCCACTCGCGGTAAAATCCCTCGCGCGTCAATTTCACCGCCTGCAATTCTCCGGAGGCCAGTTGCGGGGCGACTGCCCATCTGGTCAACACCGCCACGCCCATTCCCGCCTTCACCAGCGATACGATCGCTTCCGTCAACGCCACTTCACGAATTCGCCGCGGCGTCACCCCCGCCGGTTTCAAGAATTGCAGCAGCACCGAACTCTCTTCCCGCGGCGGATACACGATCAAGTCTTCCCCCGCAAAATCCTCCGCCGTCACGCATGCCTTCCCTGCCCACCGATGTCCCGGCGGCACCAGCACCGCCATTTCGTCCCGCAGCATCGGCGTGTACGCGATTTTTCGGTTCCGCACCGGCGCCCACACCAGTGCCAAATCGATTTTCCCGTCCAGCAGCGCACCGAACGGATGCGGCGTAGCCTCCACCACCAGTTGCACTTCGACTCCGGGATATTTCTTCTGGAAAATTTTCAGCCGCGGCGGCAGCCAGTGATAAGCCGTGTAGCACTGCGTACTCAGCCGCAGCACTCCCTGCGTTTCCAAGGCGCCCCGCTGTATTTCCTTCTCCGCGCGATCTATTTCTTCCAGCACGCTTCGCGCCGACCGCAGTAGCCGCTCCCCCGCCGCCGTCAGCCCCATCTTCTTGCTCTGACGCTCAAATAGCGCCTGCCCCAGTTGCTCCTCTGCGTCGCGCAGTTGATGGCTCAGCGCCGATTGCGTCAGGTGCAGCCGCGTTCCCGCCCGTGTTACGCTGCCTTCCTCCGCAATCGCCGCCACCACCTTCAAATGACGTAATTCCAAACTCATGCTTTCTCCATTCGATCACCGCAAATTACGCACCACGTCTCTACCTATGAATTCTACTCATTCTAGTAATGAAATCAATCAATTTGATTCATTCGCTTCTCCTTGCGATTCTCTCTCTGTCGCATAACTGCGCGCTCGCTCGCCGTCGCCTACTCCACTCGCCGGACGCCGGCGAGCGGCTCGCTGAAAAAATTCGACGCAAGAAGCGGATAGAAGCCTCCACCGGCAAACTTCTATCGTCAGTTGTTTGGTCTCTGTGAACGCATCCGGAGAAATGGTTTTCTCGGAGGTGAACAATGCAGGATTTCTGGCCCGATTTCATGTTTGCACTTCGCCGTCTGGCCAAGCGTCCCGGCTTGACGGCCGTCGCCTTGATCACGCTCGCTCTTGGCATCGGCGCCAACGCCGCGATCTTCAGCGTCGTCAATGGGGTTCTCCTCCGCCCGCTGCCTTTCCGCGATCCCGGCCGCCTCGTCTGGGCTTGGGCTAAGGTCAACGACAACCCCACCGCGGCATTTTCCATCCCCGACTATCTCGACTACCGCGACCGCAACCGCACTTTCGAAGATCTCGCCGCGGTTTCACGCTGGCCGGTAATCCTCACTGGCCATGGCGATCCCGAGAGGTTGCGAGGCGTCAAGCTTACTGGCAACGGACTCAGCGCTCTTGGCGCGCAAGTCGTCATCGGCCGCGTTCTCCAGGCCGACGATGACCAGCCCGGCGCCCCTCGCGTCGTTGACATCAGCTACGCGCTCTGGCAGCGCCGCTTCGCTGCTGACCCGCAAATACTCGGCAAGACTGTCACACTCGGTGAAGAAATTTTCACCGTCGTCGGCGTGCTCTCGCCTGAATTTTTTCAGCCCAAGATATCCTCGGATGTTTACGCTTCCCTGAACATGGACTCGAGCCCTTATCGCACCCTCCGCGATTTCGAGTTTCTTTGGTTCTACGGCCGCCTCCGCCCTGGCGTCTCCCTCGAAGCCGCGCAGAAAGACATGGACTCGATTGCCACGCAACTCCGCGCCGAGTATCCCAAGGATGATGTTCGCAAATTCAGCGTGCCGCTCACTCCTTTGCGCGACGAAATCCTCGGAGACTTCAAGCTGGCTCTCTGGGTGCTCTTCGGAGCTGTTGGGCTGGTGCTGCTGATCGCTTGTGGCAACCTCGCCAATCTGTTCCTCGCCGACGCTGCTGGGCGGCAAAAAGAAATCGCCATCCGCTCGGCCTTGGGCGCTTCGCGCTTCCGTCTGGCTCGCCAGTTGTTGATCGAGAGTTTGGCGACTTCAGTCCTCGGAGGCGCCCTTGGAATAATCCTCGGCTATCTAGGGATTCCGCTGCTGATGACGCTCAGTCCTGCCGGACTGCCCCGTGCAAAGGACGTTTCCATGGACGCCCGCGTCCTGCTATTCACCCTGAGCATCAGCCTGCTCACCGGCATTCTCTTCGGACTCGTGCCTTCGCTCGGCGCTTCAAAGACCGACCTGCAAGACACGCTTCGCGAAGGCGGGCGCGAAGGCGCCGAAGGCGCTGGAGGACATCGTGTCCGTCGCATACTGGTTGTTGCGGAGTTAGCCGTTTCGCTGGTGCTGCTTGCTGGTGCGGGGCTTCTGCTTCGCAGCTTCGTGCGCCTGGCTGGAATTTCACCGGGCTTCAACCCGGGAGGCCTTCTGACCTGTCAGTTGTCCATCCCTCGCGCGCGTATGCGCACCCGCGACCAACTCTGGAATTTCTATACGCAGCTCGATGCGCGGCTCACCTCCGTACCAGGCATCGAATCGGCCGTCATGGTTCACGATCTTCCAGTCAGCACCGCGAATGTCACCGTGGATTTCACTGTCATCGGGCGCCCGCCGCTCCGGCGCGACGAAATTCCAGAAGCCCAGTATCGTCCCGCGACTCCCGGATATTTCCACACGCTTCAGATTCCTATAATCTCAGGCCGCGAATTCACTCCCGCCGACCTTCCCACCTCGCAACAGGTCGCCATCGTCAACCAGACCGCCGTCTCCTATTTCTGGAACAATCAGAATCCCATTGGCTCGCACATCACCATGGACATGGCCGACGGCGCCTATCGCGAATTCGAAATCGTAGGAGTAGCCGGCGACGTGAAGCAGGGAAGTCTCACCGGCCCGCCGACCGTGGACCTTTATATCCCCATGGCCCAGATTCCTGACCGTTCAGTTCCGTTCCTGGCCGACCAGATGAAATGGGTGATCCGCACCGGCATGGATCCCCTCTCCCTTGCAAAAGTAGTCCGCGAAAACGCTCTGGCTGTTGACCCTGACGTGGCCATGACTGAATCTCAAACGATGGAACAGTACCTCGCTGTCTCTCTTGCGCCGCGCCGCTTTAATCTCATCCTGCTTGGAATCTTTGCCGCCGCCGCGCTTTGTCTCGCCATTTCCGGAATCTATGCCGTGATTTCCTACTCCGTCGCGCGTCGCACCCACGAGTTCGGCATTCGCATCGCACTCGGCGCCCAGCCCAGTGATGTCCTGTGCATGATTCTCGCTGAAAGTTTGCGCCTCGTCGGCGCTGGAATTCTGATCGGCTCGCTCGCCGCCTTCGGTCTCACGCGTATCCTCGCGCAGTTGCTCTTTGGCGTCGCTGCCGCCGACCCACTCACATTTCTCGCTGTCGCTGCTCTCCTCGCCTCCGTCGGCATCGCCGCGAGTCTGATCCCCGCCGCCCGCGCCACTCGCGTGGATCCCCTCGTCGCCCTTCGCTACGAATAGCTCGTGCCATCCCTCGCTCCGCTGACGTCCTGCACGTTTTCTCTTCCACATCGTGTGGGCTGAGAGTTGCACCTCGCTGCAATCTCTCGGCCCGATGAACTAATCTTGCCCCGTCCGCGTATTCCTTCACATGAAGGATATGCCTGCGACCAACCCGACTGCCCCAATTGCTTTCTCTTCACCTCGTTCCTGGTTTTACGGACCTTCCGGCCTGCGCGCGGGCTGGCGCCTGCTGATTTTTCTCACCATCCTTACTTCGCTTTTCAAGGGCGAAAACTGGATGATCCGCAGGTACGTGCACGGCCTTGACGATGTCGCTAGATTTCTCATGTTCGAGGTCACCAGTTTTCTCACCTTTCTTTTCGTCACCTCGCTGATGGCCAGGATCGAACACAGAAAATTTGCCGATTACGGACTCCCCTGGCGGAAAATGTTTCGCAGCCAGTTCTGGGTGGGCGCCGCGACGGGCTTCGCCGCGCTCAGTTTGCTGCTGATTGTCCTGCGCCTCTGTGGCGCATTTTATTTCGGAGCCATGGCGCTGCACGGCCCGGAGATTTTCAAGTGGGCCTGCCTCTTCGGCCTTGTTTTCTACTGGTCGCGC
>Ga0210384_10001439_pt1 | contig 32440 bp, 34 predicted proteins | sample IncBWH2MmetaG_FD_160574 | JGI IMG/M metagenome (GOLD analysis project Ga0210384, IMG submission 160574) | Forest soil microbial communities from Barre Woods Harvard Forest LTER site, Petersham, Massachusetts, United States - Inc-BW-H-2-M | ecosystem: Environmental > Terrestrial > Soil >...
ACCGACTGATGGTATCCATCCGCCTGATGAAGATCGACGGCGAAGGCCGGCTGCGCCCGCTGGCCGAGGACTGCGCCTTCGAGCTGGCGCTCTGCGCCTGAGACCCCCCCTGCAAGAGACGAAGACATGAGTGCGTCCGCCATTCCGCCGGGCCTGCAAGGCCCCGAGCGCGACATCACCTGCCCGGCCTGCCGCAAGCCCTGCAAGTACGGCCCGTCGAACGAGGCGCGGCCGTTCTGCAGCATGCGCTGCCGCAACGGCGATTTCGGCGCCTGGGCCAACGAGGCCTACCGCGTGGCGGCGGCGCCCGACCCGGTCGACGAACAGGACTCCGAGGGGTCTGGCTCCGCAGGGGCCTGACCCCGATCGCGTCGAGATCGCGGCCCACTATCGGGGTCAGATACCTGCGGAGCCAGACCCCTCCCCGAGCCATTGGGCCAGCACCTCCGCCGTGTGCTCGCCCAGCACCGGCGGCCCACGGTCGTAGGCCACCGGCGACGCCGACATCCGGATCGGATTGGCCACGCCCGGCACCGTGCCGGCCGCCGCGTGCGGCAGCTCGATGCGCAGCCCGCGCGCCAGCACCTGCGGGTCGGCGAACACCTCGTCGAGGCGGTTGATCGGGCCGCAGGGCACGCCAGCCGTCTCCAGCGCGGCGATCCACTCGTGCGTCGTGCGCATCACCGTCGCCTGGCGCAGCAGCGGGATCAGCTCGGCGCGGTGCTTCACGCGCGCGGCATTGGTCGCGAAGCGCTCGTCGCGCGACCATTCCGGCTTGCCCGCCACCTCGCAGAACTTCGCGAACTGGCCGTCGTTGCCCACCGCCAGGATCATGTCGCCGTCGGCCGTGGGGAAGTCCTGGTACGGCACGATGTTCGGGTGCGCGTTGCCCATGCGGCGCGGCACCGCGCCGCCGATCAGGTAGTTGGCGGTCTGGTTGGCCAGGCAGGCGACCTGCACGTCCAGCAGGGCCAGGTCGATGTGCTGGCCCTGGCCAGTGCGGTCGCGGTGCGCGAGCGCGGCCAGAACGCCCACGGTGGCGTACAGGCCGGTGAGCACGTCGGTGAGCGCCACGCCCACCTTCTGCGGGCCCGCGCCCTCCTCGCCCTCGGCGCGTCCGGTGACGCTCATCAGGCCGCCCATGCCCTGGATCAGGAAGTCGTAGCCGGCGCGCTGCGCGTACGGGCCCGTCTGGCCGAAGCCGGTGATCGAGCAGTACACCAGCGCGGGCTTGAGCTCGAGCAGGCTGGCGTGGTCGAGCCCGTATTGCTCGAGGCCGCCGACCTTGAAGTTCTCCAGCACCACGTCGGCTTCCATCGCCAGCCGCCTGACCAGCGCCTGGCCCTCGGGCGTCGCGATGTCGATCGTCACCGAGCGCTTGTTGCGGTTGGCGCAGAAGTAGTACGCGGCGTCGCGGGTCTGCTCGCCGCTGGCGTCCTTCAGCCACGGCGGGCCCCACGACCGCGTGTCATCGCCGGCGCCGGGGCGCTCCACCTTCACGACGTCCGCGCCGAGGTCGGCCAGCAGCTGCCCGCACCACGGGCCCGCGAGCACGCGAGAAAGGTCCAGCACCTTGACGCCAGCCAGAGATCGAGGACGAGTTGTCATGCGCGAGATCCAATCAATTTCGAAGATGCCATTCGAAGGTGCCAGGTCTTGCCAGGCAACATTTGCCTGGCAAGACCTGGTACCTTCGTTTCGACTCCGATCAACGAGACGACGGCGGCGCGCCACCGGCTCCGGCGCCGCAGCCCGCGCGACTCACGAGAAGTTCAAGGGAGCGGCGGATCCGGCTCCGCCGGACCGCTCGCGGCCGGCCCCCTCGGGGGGCAGGGAGCGCCAGCGGCCGTGGAGGCTCAAAATGCGGCGATGCCGGTCATTGCGCGACCGAGGATGAGGGCGTGGATGTCGTGCGTGCCTTCGTAGGTGTTGACCACCTCGAGGTTGACCAGGTGGCGGGCGATGCCGAACTCGTCGGAGATGCCGTTGCCGCCCAGCATGTCGCGCGCCACGCGGGCGATGTCCAGCGACTTGCCACAGGAATTGCGCTTCATGATGGACGTGATCTCGACGGCGGCCGTGCCCTCGTCCTTCATGCGGCCCAGGCGCAGGCAGCCCTGCAGGCCCAGCGTGATCTCGGTCTGCATGTCGGCCAGCTTCTTCTGCACCAGCTGGTTGGCCGCGAGCGGCTTGCCGAACTGCTTGCGATCGAGCACGTACTGGCGCGCGGTGTGCCAGCAGTCCTCCGCGGCGCCCAGCGCGCCCCAGGCGATGCCGTAGCGCGCCGAGTTCAGGCAGGTGAACGGGCCCTTCAAGCCGCGCACGTCGGGGAACGCGTTCTCCTCGGGGCAGAACACCTCGTCGAGCACGATCTCGCCGGTGATGGACGCGCGCAGGCCCACCTTGCCGTGGATCGCCGGCGCGCTGAGGCCCTTCCAGCCCTTCTCCAGCACGAAGCCGCGGATCGCGCCCTCGTCGTCCTTGGCCCACACCACGAACACGTCGGCGATCGGCGAGTTGGTGATCCACATCTTGGCGCCGGTCAGCGCGTAGCCGCCGTCGACCTTGCGGGCGCGCGTGACCATGCTGCCCGGGTCGGAGCCGTGGTTGGGCTCGGTCAGGCCGAAGCAGCCGATCCACTCGCCGGTGGCCAGCTTCGGCAGGTACTTGCGCTTCGTCGCCTCGTTGCCGAACTCGTTGATCGGCACCATCACCAGCGAGCTCTGCACGCTCATCATCGAGCGGTAGCCGGAGTCCACGCGCTCCACCTCGCGGGCGATCAGGCCGTAGCTGACGTAGTTCAGGCCGGCGCCGCCGTATTCCTCGGGAATGGTGGGGCCCAGCAGGCCCAGCGCGCCCATCTCCGGGAAGATCGAGGCGTCGGTCTTCTCGTGCCGGAACGCCTCCAGCACGCGCGGCTTGAGCTTGTCCTGGCAGTAGGCGCGCGCCGAGTCCACCACCATGCGCTCGTCGCCGGTGAGCTGTTCGGACAGCAGCAGCGGGTCGTCCCAATGGAAACTGGCGCGGGAGGAGCTCATGACGGACTTTCTGTTGAGGGGCTGTTGGCGATGACGACGTGCATCTTTCGCATGGGTCAATCACTATAAAGCGCCAAATCAGCCGGAACAACCGCTTTATCCGCACCGACCTGTGCGTCTTTCGCACTTGTAGAATGAGCGCATGCGACGCAAGCTGCCCTCCACCGGCGCTCTCGAGGCCTTCGAGGCCGCCGCCCGCCACCAGAGCTTCACCAAGGCCGCCGAGGAGTTGGCGGTGACGCAGAGCGCCGTCTGCCGGCAGGTCGGCGCGCTCGAGTCGTTCCTGGACGTGCGCCTGTTCCGCCGCACCCGCCGCGGCGTGATGTTGACCGAGGCCGGGCTGGACTACAGCCGCAGCGTCGGCGCCCGGCTGGACGAGGTGGAGCGCGACACGCTGGAGCTGATGGCCCGCGGCGGCCGCGGCAGCTCGCTGGAGCTGGCCGTGGTGCCCACCTTCGGCACGCGCTGGCTGCTCCCGCGCCTGCCCGCGTTCCAGCGCGCGCACCCGCACGTGGTCGTGCATCTGAGCTCGCGCACGCGGCCGTTCCTGTTCTCCGACACCCCGTTCGACGCCGCGATCCACGCCGGCGAAACCGGCTCGGCGGCGTGGCCCGGCACCGAGACGCGCTTCCTGATGACCGAGTCGCTGATCGCCGTCGCCAGCCCCGCCCTGGCGGCCGGGCGCCCGCGCACCGCCGCCGACTGGGCGCGCCTGCCGCTGCTGCAGCAGTCGACCCGGCCCTACGCCTGGCGCCAGTTCTTCGAGGGCCTGGGCCTGGTCGTGCCGCAGGCCATGGCGGGCCCGCGGCTGGAGCTGTTCTCGATGCTCACCGAGGCGGCCGTGCACGGCATGGGCGTCGCGCTGGCGCCGCCGTTCTTCGTGCAGGAGGAGCTGGCGCAGGGCCGGCTGGTGGACATCGCGCCGCGCCCGGTCGGCGGCCAGCGCGCCTATTCGCTGATCTACCCGGAGCACAAGGCCGAGCTGCCGGCGCTGCAGGCGTTCTCGACCTGGTTGCTGGCGGAGGCGGGGGCCTAATGCCTTTTGCGATTGAGCTTATCGGGATAGCGAGGAAGCCCGCTCTGCGACAATAGCGGGTTTCCCCGGGGCATCCCGGGCCGCGACCGTTTCAACGACCTGCCGAACCCGACCATGAGTGCCTTCAACGAAGAGCGCGTGCTGAGCGTGCATCACTGGACCGACCGACTGTTCAGTTTCACCACCACGCGCGACGCCTCGCTGCGGTTCTCGAACGGCCATTTCACGATGATCGGGCTGCGCAAGGAAGACGGCAAGCCGCTGCTGCGGGCGTATTCGATCGCCAGCGCGAACTACGAGGAGCACCTCGAGTTCCTGTCGATCAAGGTGCAGGACGGCCCGCTCACGTCGCGGCTGCAGCACATCCAGGTCGGCGACACCATCATCGTCGGCCGCAAGCCCACCGGCACGCTGCTGATCGACTACCTGCTGCCGGCCAAGCGCCTGTACCTGCTGTCCACCGGCACCGGCGTCGCCCCGTTCCTGAGCATCATCCGCGACCCGGAGACCTACGAGCGCTTCGAGCAGGTGATCCTGGTGCACGGCACGCGCCAGGTCAACGAGCTGGCGTACCACGACTTCATCGAGGAACACCTGCCCAAGCACGAGTTCCTCGGCGAGATCCTCAGCGGCAAGCTGCTGTACTACCCGACGGTCACGCGCGAGGACTTCCGCAACACCGGCCGCGTCACCACGCTGCTGGAGAACGGCAAGCTGGCCGCCGACCTGGGCCTTCCGCCGCTGAATCCGGCCGAGGACCGCGTGATGATCTGCGGCAGCCCCGAGATGCTGCGCGACCTGAAGGCCATGATGGAGGCCAAGGGCTTCAACGAAGGCAACACGACCAAGCCCGGCGACTACGTCATCGAGCGCGCGTTCGTGGAGCAATAGATGTGAGCCCCACGGTCGCTGGCGCTCCCTGCCCCCGAGGGGCCGGCCGCGAGCGGCCCGGCGGAGCCGGATCCGCCGCTCCCTTGAATCTTTCTTGATCCGAACGAGCGCCGGCGGCGGTCATGAACGCCGGGCCCTGGGCGCCGGCGGGGCCGGGACGTCGATACGTTAAGCTTCCGGTTTGCCCGCGCGCCTCATCGCGCGCGCCGAGCCCGTCCCTTCGCCCATGTCGCTGCACGCCCTTCGCCGCCGGATCGCACGGCACCCTCTCGCATGGGTGCTGGGCCTGGCGTTGGCGCTGGTCGGCGCGCAGGCGGCGGCCACGGCGCACGAGTTCTCGCACGTCGCCGCCGCGTCCGCGCGCGCCGACCTGCACGCGAACGCCCAGCACGACTGTCCCACCTGCCTGCTGGCCGCCGCGCTGGGCGGCGCCGCGACGGCATCGCCCGCCGTCGCGTTGGCCGCCCCGCGGGCCGACGCGCCCGTCGCGGTGCGCAGCGAGCGCGCGTTCACCCCGCGCATCACGCACCCGTACGCGTCGCGCGCGCCGCCCGCGCCGCCGGTTTCCGCCGCCTGACGCCCGCCGTTCCGCAGCCGCCCCGTGCGCGCCGCGCGGCGCCTCGAACCCGCGCCGCCCTTGCGCCGCGCCGGTTCCCGCGTTCCCTTGAATGCCCCGGCGCGCGTGCCAGCCCTGGCCCGTGCGCCTCGACGACGCCATGCCCGCCCGCGAAGCACGCGGGCGGGCCGGCGTCGGGAGAATTTCCATGTTGCCCACTCGCACCGCCGCGGCGTCGCCGTTCCGTCCCCTGCGCCTGGTCGCCGCGCTGACCCTGGGGCTTGGCCTGCAGGGCGTGGCGCTCGCCTCGCCCGCCACCGACATCGCCGAGCTGAAGAAGGCGCTCGCCGCGATGAAGTCCGACTACGACAAGCGCATCGGCGCCCTCGAGACGCAGCTGCACGACACCCAGGCCCAGCTCGCCAAGGCCCAGGCAGCGAACGCCGCGCCGCCGGTGGCGGCCGCCTCCGCGCCCGCGCCGGTGGTCGCCGAGGCCCCGGCACCCGCGCCGGTCGCCGCCGTCGACACCGGCGCCGTCGCGCCCACCGGCGAGGCCAGCGGCGGCGCCACCGCGTTCAACCCGCAGATCTCGCTGATCCTGTCGGGCACCTACGCACACACGTCGCAGGATCCCGGCCAGGCCCGCATCACCGGCTTCGCGCTGCCGCCGGGCGCCGCGATCGGCGCCGGCACGCGCGGCTTCAGCCTGGCCGAGTCGGAGCTGGCGCTGGCCGCCAACATCGACCCCTGGCTGGCCGGCAACATCAACCTGTCCATCACGGGCGACGACACCATCTCCGCCGAGGAGGCCTTCATCACCACCACGGCGCTGCCCGACGGCTTCGTGCTGAAGGCCGGCCGCTTCTTCTCCGGCGTGGGCTACCTCAACAGCCAGCACAGCCACACCTGGGACTTCGTCGACAACCCGATCGCCTACCAGGCCATGCTGGGCACGCAGTACGCCGACGACGGCGTGCAGCTGCACTGGCTGGCGCCCACCGACCAGTACATGGAGTTCGGCCTGGAGGCGGGCCGCGGCCGCGGCTTCCCCGGCGACAACTCCAGCCGCAACGCCGCGGGCATGACCGCGTTCACGTTCCACACCGGCGGCGACATCGGCGACAGCATCTCGTGGCGCGGCGGCCTGTCGCTGCTGCAGGCCTCGGCCAGCGCGCAGACGCTCACCGAGGACGCGTTCGGCCAGCTGGACGCCACGGCACTGTTCAACGGCCGCACGCGCGTCATCGTGGCCGACGGCGTGATGAAGTGGGCCCCCAACGGCAACGCCACGCACACCTACTTCAAGCTGCAGGGCGAGTTCCTGCAGAGCCGCCGCAGCGGCACGCTCTCCGAGATCGCCGGCGGCCCGCTCGCGCTGCGCCAGGTGCAATCGGGCGGCTACGTCCAGGGCGTCTGGCAGTTCATGCCGATGTGGCGCGCGGGCCTGCGCACCGAGCGGCTGGATCCGGGGTCGTCGAACTGGGCACTCGCCCCTGGCCTCTCCGACAACTTCCACCCCACCAAGAACTCGCTGATGGTGGACTTCAGCGAGAGCGAATTCGCCCGCATCCGCCTGCAATACGCCCAGGACCGCACGCGCCAGGGCTTCGTCGACAACCAGTGGCTGCTGCAATACCAGACCGCCCTCGGCGCGCACGGCGCGCACGCCTACTGATCCCCCAAGGAACGACTCCATGACCACGTCCTTCAACACCCGCGCGCTCGCCGCGCTCGCGCTGTCCGCGGCCTTCGCGCTGCCCGCCCACGCCACCGTCAAGGTGCTCGCCTGCGAGCCCGAATGGGGCGCGCTCACCCAGGAACTGGGCGGCGACCTCGTCGACGTCGGCGTCGCCACCACGGCGATGCAGGATCCCCACCAGGTGCAGGCCAAGCCCAGCCTGATCTCGCGCGCGCGCAACGCCGACATGGTGGTGTGCACCGGCGCCGAGCTGGAGATCGGCTGGCTGCCGGTGCTGCTGCAGCAGTCGGGCAACCCGAGGCTGCAACCGGGCCAGCCGGGCAACTTCGCCGCGGCCGACTTCGTGCGCAAGCTCGACGTGCCCAAGCAGGTCGACCGCTCGCAGGGCGACGTGCACCCCGACGGCAACCCGCACATCCAGACCGACCCGCGCAACATCGCGCTGGTGGCCACGGCGCTCGGCGCGCGGCTCGCGCTGGTGGATCCGGCGCACGCCGCGCAGTACCAGCAGCGCACCGCCGCGTTCTCGCAGAAGTGGCAGGCCAACATGGCGCGCTGGGCGAAGCAGGCGGCACCGCTGAAGGGCGTCGCCATCGCGGCGCACCACAAGGCCTACGCCTACATGGAAGACTGGCTGGGCCTGACCGAGGTGGCCGTGCTCGAGCCCAAGCCCGGCGTCGAACCCAGCGCGTCGCACCTCCAGGAAGTGCTGGAGACGCTGAAGACGCGGCCCGCGAAGATGGTCGTCTACTCGGCCTACCAGGATCCCAAGCCCGACGAGTGGCTCAGCGAGCACGCGCACATCCCCGCCGTGAAGCTGGCCTTCACCGTGGGCGGCACCGATGGCGCCAGGGATCTCACCGGCCTGTTCGACGACACGGTCACGCGTCTCGTCGGTGCGCTGAAGTGAGCCCCATGAACTGGAGCGCGCTCGACTGGGGCATCCTGGGCCCCGCCCTCGCCGCCGGCCTGCTGGTGCTGCTGACGCACGTCGCGCTCGGCGCCCGGGTGCTCGACAAGGGCATCGTGTTCATCGACCTGGCCATCGCGCAGATCGCCGGCCTGGGCGTGATCGGCGCCGACGCGCTGGGGCTGCCCGAAGGCGGCGTCGCGGTGCAGGCCGCGGCGGTCACCGCGGCGCTGCTGGGCGCGCTGGTGCTCACGTGGACGGAGAAGCGCTGGCCCGTGACCCAGGAGGCGCTGATCGGCGTGATGTTCGTGCTGGCGTCGTGCGCCGGCATCCTGATGCTGTCCAACAACCCGCACGGCGGCGAGCACCTGAAGGACCTGCTGGTGGGCCAGATCCTGTGGGTCGGCAAGACGCAGATCGGCTGGCTGGCGCTGGTGACGGCCGTGCTGGGCATCGCCATGGCCACCGGTCTCGTCGAGCGCCTGGGCCGCTTCGGCTTCTACGGCACGTTCGCGATCGCGGTGACGGCATCGGTGCAACTGGTGGGCGTCTATCTCGTCTTCACGAGCCTGATCGTGCCGGCGCTGGCCACGCGCGGAATGGCGGGGCGCGCGCGCTACGTCGCCGGCTACGTGGTCGGGGCGATCGGCTATGCGCTGGGGCTGGCGCTGTCGGCGCTGCTCGATCTGCCCTCGGGCGCGGTGATCGTGTGGGTGCTGGCGGCGACGGCGGTGGCCTTCGGGCTGCTCAAGGGGCGCTGGGTTTCCGTGCCGGCTTCTGCTGCTCGGGTGAACGGGTAGGCGTCGAGCGCGAGTTGCCGGGTGGGCACGGCGGGGCGGCGCTCAACATTCGCTGGCGGGGTGCGAGCGGTTCAGAGGCCGGACTTCGGCTTCCGACCCGCAGCAGTCGTTCGCTTCGCCGATTGGAACGCCCGAGACCGGTCGTTCGGCGCATGAGCTAGTCGCTTGGATCAACTATGCGAAATCGATGCCGTAGAACTTCCTCAGCGGAAGGCCAACGCTCCATACGTTTTCCCTATCTCCGTTGCCAAGGGTTCCTTGATAGAAGCCCTGCCCAAGAAGACTGCTTGGAAACTCGGGACACTGGCCGACGATCGCTCTTTCGAAGTCTCTCGCGACGCAATAGCTGATGAAATCAGCGACCTCCAACAAAAAGTTGGATCCCGGAATCGCGAACTTTGGTTCAACAACAGTTGCTCCAGCAGAGACCCAAGTGAAAAGCCGGGTGTATTGCAAGCCAAGAAAGCACTCTGATGCCCAGCCCTCGGTCTTGCTTCCTGCCGTCGTGTCTTGAACGTTGTCGAACGTCCAGTTCACGCTCTTCTCTCGACTTCTGAACTCCTTTAGCGTCGTCAGTATCGATTCGGCGAAGACGTGTTCCTTCTGCTGCTTCAAGACCTTCTTACGCTCCTTTGGATCAGCGGGCACAAACACGCATCCAGACACGTTGAATGAAGACAGCTCTGGCCGGGCCTCACGAATGATCTGTGCAAACTTCTTGGCATGACCAATCTTCGCGGCCTTGTTCGGAAGTCGATACGCTCCCGCCTCGGCCTTGTCGTCCCATATCTCCGTGAAGTGATGCGCCCATGAGTCCGGATCGTCCGAAGGTCGAATGGATTTCTTGAGGTTGAAAACCTGCTTCCTGAGACGGTCATGCCGGCGCTGATGCAGCGAGACCAACGTGATGCAGAAGAAGCTGAGTGGTTGCTCGGCATGGTGCGAGGGTGGTTCCGCAATGTAACGTCCTGCCTCGTCCCCGAAAAGGCTCCAACGGTTCTTGTCCGGCAATATGGGGACGTTCACGATGAAGTCGTGCGCGCACTGCTCGGAGGAGCAATGCATGGGAATGCCGACGGGCACCCAGTGCGCCACCCCATGATCCGACTTGACGGGATGCTGGGGGAACTTCATCTTCTCAAGCCAAGGTATCTCCGTCTCCAAGCCACACACGGGGCAAGCAGCCGTCATACCGAGCAAGTCCTCCGGTATCAGACCCGGCGCATCTCGGTACGGACGTTTGCGGATGTCCTTCATGTGATCCCTTGGTCAGTCAGCCCAGCTGATTGTCACTATCACGATCGCGAACGTTAGACCGTTCCATCGCCGCCCCTCGCGACGTCTGCACTTGGCCGATGGCCGGCCGTCGTTCGATTCGGCCATATCTGATCGACACCTCGGCATGAATCAATCGGCGGCGCCTCCCGCGGCTGGGGCGCTTCGTCCCAAAAATCTGACGCTACTCATCCATTCACCGACGGCGCGCGCATCGTTGGCCAAGCCTTGGCGTTCAAGGCCGGCAAACAAGACTGCCAAAGGCTCGAGGTGCATCGTCGAAAACCACGGCTGTGGCTCGGCAGCGAGGTCTTTGGCAGAGAAGCTTGCGCGCCCCTTATGGAAAGCTCTGAAGAGAGAGTCATATTGGGCTCGAGAGATCAACCCGGCCTCGCCCGCAATGGCCGCGCCCATGCTGTTCCAATAGCCGAACGAGCCGTCGCGCCACTCGGCGGTTGGCGGTATGAGCTGCGCAAGACCTCGAAAATAGGCCGACGAATCGCCTTCAGGGCACGCAAGCACGGCCGTCTGGAAGGCCGGTGGTGGCATGTAGCCGTGGTCAATCACGTAGTGAAGAATGAGCGAAGGTGCCACGAACAATCCGGTGTCGCCTACCTTGGGAACAAAGAGGTTGGTCGCGCCGACATCGATTGGGCCACCCATCTGACTCCCAATTTGCACCGCACCTTCACTACACAGGTCGCAGGCGTGCCTGCCCCGGAAGCGTATCGGGTCCCAGGCGTTCTCGACGAGCTTAAATAGTTGCCGCTCAAACTCTGCGGATGCGGCGCCGCGCTCATAGCCACGTGACGCCTCGAGCCAGCCGACCGCGGTAAGGTCAAAGGTCGGATCGGCGTATGCGTCGAAGTAGGTGCACCGATCGAGGTCTCTGAAATACGCCATCCAGTCATTATGAAGCGACGTATGCGTGCGTTCGTCTGTCTTGCCCGAAAGCCGACCACTCTAACCGTCAGCTCCTGGCCGGACTGCGACCTTCACCTGGCCTTCTTGGCTACGATCTTGATTTCGGTGATGCCGCTATCCGGAATCAGGCGCGAGACCTGCACGGCCGTCCAGGTGGGGTACGGCGGCTTGATGTAGAGATTCTTCACCGCCACGATCGCAGACATCTGCGTCGTCAGGTCAGTGTGAAAGCTGGTGATGTCGACGACATCGTCCCATGACACGCCAGCGCTGCGCAGGATGAGCCCGATGCGCTCAAAGGCGCGGGTGTACCCAGCGCGCAAGTCCGTCTCGCCAGGGCGTAACCCGGCAACAACGCCAGACAGAGTCACCGTGTCCCCGCTGACCAGCGCGCTGGCGTATCCCCAATCCTCCTGGAACTTCAGTTCGGCTGGATCTGCGGCCATGATGACCCGAGCGTCCTGACGCGCCCCTGCCAGGGCACCGGTCGCTGGCAGCAGCATCACGCCGAGCAAGCATGCGACGAGAGGTCGAGTCATCATGGTCTCTCCAAGTTTGGCAACGGCTACCAACGGCCTACGAGGTACCGATGCTAGCGGCCGCGGCGAAGCTGATGAAGGCGCGCGGCCCTCGATCGGTTCGAACGACGGTTTGGCGTCACTGAGCGGCATGAGTCGTGACCTCTGCGGAGCCACCCGATACCTGTCGCTCGCCAGCACCCGCTACTGGCCGACCAGAGACATCGCCAGAGCGGCTCAATTTTGAGCCTCAAGCAGGTGTGCAGCCCACTTTGCAGTTCCGTCACTGCGCGCCTCAAGCTCAAAATTTTTTGCAACCGCGGGAAGAAAGCAGCATCTCGGATCGTTGTGCCCAGTATGAACCGCCGATTGGCCGCATGAGGCCAGGCTCGTCGGTTCGACGGCCAACCAGCGGCCACGCGCCGCGACGATCTCGAAGAACTCACACCATGGACACGCATCTCCTCCTCGCTCAAACCGCCGCCACGATCGTCTTGCTGGCGCTCGCCCCCACAGCCGCGCGCGCCGACACGCCGCCACCAAACGACGGCCATCGCTACGTTGGCGTCGGCGGGCAGGCCGACAACCAGCATGACCAACAGGTGTTGTCGACGCTGAGCCTGCCGTTGGGCCAACAGGCTTGGGTACAGGCCGGCGTCGGGGAGTCGCGCAGCGGCCAGGCCGCCGGCGGCCGCAAGCCGGGCATCCTCACGGGCGGCGTGGGCGCCGCCGGGCACGCGATGCAGCTGACGGTCAACGCGAGCCATCGCGCTGACGGCAGCAAGTACCGGCAGACGGACGTGGGCTCGTCGCTGGACTGGCGCCACGACGGCAACGTCGTCGGCCTCGACATGACCCATCGCAATTCGCACGCCTCCGGCACGGTCGCCGTAGCCAACGGACAAGGCGGTTCGACCAACGTCCCCGCGCTGGCGCGGATCTCGGGCAACGGCGTCGGCGTGCATGGAACGCTCCAGGCCACCGAGCACGTGAGCGTCTACGGCGCCGTCGCGCGCAACCACTACAAGAGCACGACGCAGCAGAGCGACCCCGCCGCTCCGGGCGGACTGCTGGGGCTCAACCCGGTGCTTGCGCGCGCCCTCCTGGGAGGCACCTCCGTCGTGAACCGCGACGAAGTGGCCCTCGACCACAGCGCGATGGCCGGCGCGAGCTACCGCTGGGGCAAGGTGGCGGTGTCCGGCGAATACACCACGGGCCAGGTGCACGACAGCGGCGGCGCGATGCGCAGCGTCGAACTGAAAGCCGACGTTGACGTGGCGCCGGGCTGGCGCGTCGCGCCTGGGGTGGGACGCGGGTCGAGCGACCTGGGCGGACACGCAAGCTTCGCGTCGTTGTCGGCCACCTACGGCTGGTGATGGCAGCGATTCAATCGAGGCCCCGACTCAGGCAGCCTAGCCGAAAGCTGACCTCTGCAACCGTCCGCAGTGGGCCGCTTTAAGACTCAAAGACGCGGCGCATCGACGGGCGCCCGCTCCCATGAGCTGCAGCAGCCAGTCGCCAGGTCAGATTGGCCCCCGGAACCGGACATGGGCGCTGCCGAGGATCCGGCCGGGCTTCCAGCGTCGTGAGCCGTTGCAGACCTCACGATGCCGGCCCACTTTGGGTGACTTAAGGTCGGCGTGCCGCCAGCAGGCTGCAGAGATTTCCCATGCCAAAGCTTCAGCAGGAATGCGCCCCTCGTGAGCGCATTTTTGTTTGTACCGCCGAATGATTACCCGCGAGCCGCAAGCAGTTCCTCGCGGATGGCCTCGAGAAATGCGCGCGTGGTGGGGCGGAAACCGGAGGGGATGACGTCCGGCCTGAACCACTCCTGGAATCGCTCCTCCATGCCGTCGTCGCCGGTCGCGAGGAAGGCGTCGATGTCCGCCACCAGCGGCGCGACGAGTTCCTCGCCGCTCTCGGCCTTGAAGGCGGCCACGACCTCCTCCAGCGTGTCGCCGTGGATGTCGAAGTCCTGGTGGAACCAGCCGCTCATGAACGAGGCCAGTTCGGGGAAAAGTTCCTGTCCTTTGGAGATGATGATGGGCATGGTCAGGGAACGGGGTAGGAAGTGCGGATGAAGAAGAACCGATTTTGCTGCTGCACGCGGCGCAGGACGACGACCAGCCGCGTCATCCGACCGGTGGACCGCACCACGCCCTCGCCAACCGACGTCGCAGCCTGGTAAGTCACGGTGAACGGCCGCCCCCCGGTGGCCGCGGCCTTGGCCCAGGCCTCGATGGCTGCACGATTGGCGCGCATGGCGGCGGTACGCGAGCGTATCGAAGCCGACGAGCTCTTCAACGCAGGACGGCGTCGTCTCTTTGCAACGTCAGTGCTGCGCGCTCCTGGGTCGTCTTGCCCTGCCAGGCCGACAGCGCGGCGGCCTGCGCCGCATCAACCCGGGCAGATTTCGCGGCGAACCACATGTCGGCCGCCGAAGTCTTCTCCACCATCTGCGACGACACGATCCACTGTCCGGACTCTGCGCTCCGATTCGAGATTTGGGCGTCCTCGCTCGTGCGCATCGGCAACGGTGTGAGCTCGCTCTTGCCATCGGAGCGCAACAGCACGTAGTAGCGTGCGCCGCCTTCGACGTTTGCCTCGAGCAAGTGAGCGGAGCGTCCGTAGGTCATGAAGACGTGATGCACGTGGCTGTCGCCGTGTCTTCGCGCGAAACAAGAGTCTCGCAAACAACAAGCACGCGAGAAAGCAAAAGGCCGCCGCACCTTGCGATGCGAACGGCCTTCAATGCGGAAAAGAGAATCAGCCGATGTGCTGCGAAGCCGCGGTCGTGACGCCCAGCTTCTCGAACAGCTGCCTGTCCTTCTCGACGTCCGGGTTGCCCGTGGTGAGCAGCTTCTCGCCGTAGAACACCGAGTTCGCGCCGGCCAGGAAGCACAGCGCCTGCACGGCCTCGCTCATCTGCTGACGGCCGGCCGACAGGCGCACGCGCGCCAGCGGCATCGTGATGCGCGCCACCGCGATGGTGCGCACGAATTCCAGCGGGTCCAGCGGCTTCTCGTCGGCCAGCGGCGTGCCTTCCACGCGCACCAGCTCGTTGATGGGCACCGACTCCGGGTACGGCTCGAGGTTGGCCAGCTGCGCCACCAGGCCGGCGCGCTCGCGGCGCGTCTCGCCCATGCCCACGATGCCGCCGCTGCACACGCTGATGCCGGCCTCGCGCACGTGGCCCAGCGTGTTCAGGCGATCCTGGTAGTCGCGCGTGGAGATGATGCGGCCGTAGGCCTCGGGGGCGGTGTCGAGGTTGTGGTTGTAGTAGTCGAGGCCCGCTTCCTTGAGCGACTTGGCCTGCGGCTCGCTGAGCATGCCGAGGGTGCAGCACGCCTCCAGGCCCAGCGACTTCACCTCGCGCACGATGGCCGACACGGCCTCGATGTCGCGATCCTTGGGCGCGCGCCAGGCGGCGCCCATGCAGAAGCGCGTGGCGCCGTGTTCCTTGGCCGTGCGGGCCGCGGCCGCGACGGCCTCGACGTCCATCAGCTTGGTGGCGTCGACGCCGGTGTCGTAGTGCACCGACTGCGGGCAGTAGCCGCAGTCCTCGGGGCAGCCGCCGGTCTTGATCGACAGCAGCGTGGCCAGTTCCACCTGGTTCGGCGCGAAGTGCTCGCGGTGCACGGCCTGCGCCCGCAGGATCAGGTCGTTGAACGGAAGGTCGAACAAGGCTTCGATCGCGTCGACGCTCCAGCGCTCGGTGTGCGCGTGGCCGCAGGACGTGTCGACCGGCGTCGCGTCGCGGCGCTGGATGTGGATGGCATGGACAGGTGCGTTCATCCGTGAATTTTGCCCTACCCGATTGACCGCACGCCACGGTCGGGTTCCGTTACGTCAGTTTCCGCAGCGCCATGACGCGCGCCGGGACGCGTGATAACGTCATTCGCGAGCCAGATCGAAGACAGGAAGACCGACATGCAGAACCGTCTCGCGCGCGCCGACGTGCCCGTGGAAATGACCTGGGACCTGGGCGAGTTGTTCGCGAGCCCGGCGCACTGGGAGGCCGAATTCGAGGCACTGGACGCCGCGCTCGCCGGCATCGAGCCGTTCCAGGGCCGGCTGGGCGACTCCGCCGCCACGCTCTCGCGCTGCCTCGACGCCGCCGAGCAGTTGCAGGCCCGCTTCATGCGGCTGAGCACCTTCGCCTACCTTCGCAACGCCCAGGACGGCACGAACCCGGACTACCAGGCGGCCATGGCCCGCATCGGCGCACTCGCGGCGCGCCTCGGCGCCAGCCTGGCCTTCGTCGACTCGGAGACGCTGGCCCTGCCCGACGGCACCATCGAACGCTTCCTCGCCGAGCACGACGGCCTGGCGGCGCACCGCGTGCCGCTCGAGCGCCTGCTGGAGACGAAGCCGCACCGACTGGGCGCCGAGACCGAGGGCGTGCTGGCGGCGCTCGGCGAGGTGCTGGGCTCGCCCTACATGATCTACACGCGCTCGAAGGCGAGCGACATCCAGTTCGCGCCGTTCCTCGACGCGCAGGGCACGCAGCATCCGAACTCGTTCAGCCTCTACGAGACGAGCTACGAGTCGCATCCCGACGCGGGCGTGCGCCGCGCCGCCTGGGCCTCGTTCAGCGCCGGGCTCAAGGCCTACAACAACACGTATGCCGCCACGCTGGCCACCGAGGTCAAGAAGAGCGTGGCCATCGCCCGCCTGCGCGGCTACGCCAGCACCGAGGATTACCTGCTGCAGTCGCACCAGGTGCCGCGCACGCTGTACGCCGACATCCTGCAGATCATCCGCAAGGAACTCGCCCCGCACATGCAGCGCTACCAGCGGCTGCGCGGCCGCGTGCTGGGCCTGGACAAGGTCCTGCACTGCGACCTGCGCGCGCCGCTGGACGCCGGCTTCGAGCCGCCCATCTCGTACGAACAGGCCTGCGAGACGCTGCTGGCCTCGATGGAGCCGATGGGCCCCGAGTACGTCGAGTTCGTGCGCACGGCGCTGACGCGGCGCTGGGTCGATCGCGCCGACAACGTGGGCAAGTCCACCGGCGCGTTCTGCTCGTCGCCCTACGACGTGCATCCCTACATCCTGATCACCTGGGCCGGTACCACGCGCAGCGTGTTCACGCTGGCGCACGAGCTGGGCCACGCCGCGCACTTCGGGCTGGCGATGAAGCACCAGCGCTACGTCAACATGCGGCCGTCCATGCCGTTCATCGAGGCGCCGTCCATCTTGCACGAGATGCTGCTGGCGCGGCACATCCTGGCCGGCAGCGACGACACGCGCACCCGCCGCAGCGTCATCATGCAGCTGCTGGGCACCTACCACCACAACTTCGTCACCCACCTGCTGGAGGCCGAGCTGCAGCACCGGGTCTACGCGATGGCCGAGGCAGGGCAGGCCGTCACGGCCACGCTTCTGAACCGCACCAAGGGCGAGGTGCTGCAGGAGTTCTGGGGCGACGCCGTGGAGATCGACGACGGCGCGCGCATGACCTGGATGCGCCAGCCGCACTACTACATGGGGCTGTACCCGTACACGTATTCGGTGGGCCTGGTCACGGCCACCGCGATGGGCGTCCGGGTCGCCGAGGAAGGCGCGCCGGCCGTGCAGCGCTGGCTGCAGGTGCTGCGCGCCGGCGGCACGCGCAAGCCGCTGGAGCTGATGCAGCTGGCTGGGCTCGACATGTCGTCGCCACGGCCCATCCACGATGCCGTGGCGTACGTCGGCTCGTTGGTCGACGAGCTGGAGACGTCCTTCTAGAGGTCGATTTCCAGGTTGTCGATGAGGCGCGTCTTGCCCAGGCGCGACGCGGCCAGCGCAACCAGCGGCGCCCTCGCGGCCAGGTCGTCGGCCGTGGGCGGCAGCAGGTCGGCGCGGCGGCGCACGGTGAGGTAGTCGGTCTTCCAGCCGCGCGCCTCGAGCGCGGCCGCCTGCTCGCGCTCGACGGCGCCCACGTCGCGCGCACCCTCGCGCAGCGCGGCCGCGATCGCGCGCAGCGCGCGCGCGAGCGCCGTGGCCTCGGCGCGCTCGTCGGCGCTGAGGTAGCCGTTGCGCGACGACAGAGCCAGCCCGTCGGTGGCGCGGATCGTCGGGGCGCCAATCACCTCGACGGGCAGCGCGAGCTGGCGCGCCATGCCCTTGATCACCATCAGCTGCTGGTAGTCCTTCTGGCCGAACACGGCCACCGCGGGCTGCACGCACTGGAACAGCTTCATCACCACGGTGCACACGCCGGTGAAGAAGCCGGGGCGGAACTCGCCTTCGAGCAGGTCGCCGATGGCCGCGGGCGGCGTCACCTTGTAGGCCTGCGGCTCGGGGTAGAGCTCGGCCTCGTTCGGCGCGAACACGATGTCGCAGCCGGCCGCCTCCAGCAACTGGCAGTCGCGCTCCAGCGTGCGCGGGTACTGGTCGAAGTCCTCGTGCGGCAGGAACTGCAGGCGGTTGACGAAGATCGTCGCGACCACCGGGAAGCCGTGCAGCGCGGCCTCGCGCACCAGCGCCAGGTGGCCCTCGTGCAGGTTGCCCATGGTGGGCACGAGCGCCGTCTTCGTGGAGCCGGCGAGCACGGCGCGCAGGTCGGCGATGGTGTGGATCACTTGCATACGCATGTCAGTACGTGTGGACGTCGGCTTGAGGAAACGAGCCGTCCTTGACCGCGGCTACGTAGCGCCCGACGGCCGACGCGATGGAGCCGCCCTCGGCCATGAAGTTGCGCACGAAGCGCGGCTTGCGGCCGGAGCCCAGGCCCAGCATGTCGTGCAGCACCAGCACCTGGCCGGACGTGCCGGCGCCCGCGCCGATGCCGATGGTCATCAGCTCGGGGTTGTCCTGGGTGACTTCGGTGGCCAGCGCGGCCGGCACCATCTCGAGCACCATCATCGCGGCACCCGCCTCGGACAGTTCGCGCGCCTCGCGGCGCAGCACCGCGCCGCTGTCGCCGTCGCGGCCCTGCACGCGGTAGCCGCCCAGCGCATGCACGCGCTGCGGCGTCAGGCCCAGGTGCGCGCAGACGGGGATGCCGCGCGCCACGAGGTGGGCCACGATCTCGGCCGTCCAGCCGCCGCCCTCGATCTTGACCATGCGGGCGCCGGCACGCATCAGCGCGACCGCCGAATCGAGCGCCGCGCCCTTGCCGTTCTCGTAGCTGCCGAAGGGCATGTCGGTGATCAGCCACGCGGCCGGCTGCACGCGGGCGACGCACTCGGTGTGGTACGCCATGTCGGCCAGCGTCACCGGCAGCGTGCTGGTGCGGCCCTGCAGCACGTTGCCCAGCGAATCGCCCACCAGCAGCGTGTCGACGCCGGCCTCGTCCAGCACCTGCGCGAACGTGGCGTCGTAGCAGGTGAGCATGGCGATCTTCTCGCCGCGGGCGCGCATCTCGCGCAGCTTGGGCAGGGTGACGGCGGCGCGGGCGGGGGAGGCGGAAGGGCTGGAATGGGCGCTCATGGCGAGTTCCTGTGAAACGGGTGGCCGCCCGGCGCCCCGTTCCCCAGGACGCCGACGCGGCGCGAGGCGGCATTGTGCCTATCTCCGCGGGAATGCGTGTTGCGCCGCGGCATTCCTGGGTTGAAGACCCTGATAGCCGCGGGCTACGGCGGCTCAGCCGGGCTCGCGCACTTCGGGCTCGGGCTCGGGCTTGCCCTGGCCGGACAGCGCAGCCAGGGCGCCCTCCAGCATCGGATGACGGAACCGGTAGCCGGCCGCCAGCGCCGCCGCGGGCACGACGTTCTGGCCGCCCAGCAGCAACTCGGCCATCTCGCCGAGGGCCCGCCGCATCGGCGCATGCGGCATGCGCAGCCAGACACGGCGCCCGAAAGAAGCGGCCAGCGCCTGCGCGAAGGCCGCCTGGGTCGGCGCCTGCGGCGCGACGGCGTTGACCGGGCCGGCGAGTCCAGCGTCGGCCACCGCGAAACGGATCAGCGCCACGGCATCGTCCAGGTGGATCCACGGCGCCGCCTGCCGACCCGAGCCCAGCACCGCGCCCAGGCCCAGGCGCGAGGAAAACGCAAGCATCGGGTATGCGCCGTCACCGCGGCCCAGCACGACACCGAAGCGCAGGCGCACCACGCGCACGCCCAGTGCCTCGGCGCGCCGTGCCTCGTGCTCGATGGCGGCGCACAGGTCGGACTGGAACTGGCCCGGACGCGCGGGACCGCGCTCGTCGCAGGGCTCGAGCGAATCCTCTGGCGATGCGCCATAGAAGCCCACCGCCGAGGCGCTCACGAGCACGCGGGGACGTTGTTGCAACCGGCGCATCAGGTCGACCACCGCGGCCGTCACGCCGGTGCGGCTGGCCAGCAGCACGCGGCGCCGCGCAGCCGTCCACGGCAGGCCCAGCACCCGCGCGCCGGCAAGGTTCACCACCGCGTCGATCAGCGTCTCGGACGGGATCGCGTCCAGCGTGTCCACCACCCACACGTCGGGGCCCAAGCCCGCACGCGCCTGCATGAGATCGCGCGCGAGGACGATCACCCGCTGCCCGTCGCGCCGCAACTGCGCGACGAGCGCCGAGCCGACGAAGCCCGTGGCACCGGTGACCAGCACCGCGGGCAGGATGCGGGCGTCGCGGTGGCGCATCGCTGGCGCAGCGTCGGCCTCCGTCGCCGCGCGGCCCAGCGCCCGCACGGCGATCGCGTTGCGAGCACTCCAGGCGAACAGGCCCGCGGCGCAGGCGGTGAACGCCCAGGACACAAGCCCGTGCGGCGTCCACGCGAAGCCGGTGGATTGCGCACCCCAGACCCACAGGTGCGGCGCCAGCGTGGCCAGGAACAACCCGTAGGTGATGGCCAGCACCGTGTGCAGCACGCGCTCGAACGGCGGCAGCCGGCGGCTGCGATCCTCCTCCAGGAAGTCGGCCAGCGTGATCACCACTTCCGCGGCGAGCAGGCCGCCCAGCAAGAGGGCCAGGGCGCCGTGCCATTCGGCCCAGGCCAGGCCGAGGAAGACGATACCGTAGAGCCCCTCGCGCGCCGCGTGCAGCGCCAGTTCGTGGCGCGCCGAGGCGCGTTGGGGCAGCCTGGCGTGCAACTCGTGGTGCCACAGGTTATCGAAGCCGCCCAGCGCGGCCTGTACGGCCAGGATGACGAAGACGGCGTTCATTGCGCGCTCCCGTCGGCGTCGGCGACCGGGTCGGCGAACACACCCGATTGATGGAAGGTGTGGCCCCACAGCGGATGCACCATGTCGAGGTCGAAGCGGAACAGGCCGTCGCCCAGATCAGTGTGCCGGACGCGGCAGGTGCCAGGCGACAGCAGCCCCGGCACGCGCACGCGCAGGCGGCCCAGCATCAGCAGGAAGCGCTGGCTCTCGAAGACCAGCGTCCCGTGTTCCTCGAACACGCACAGGCCCATGCCGAGGCCGCCGTCGGTGCGCTCCAGAAGCCCGCCGTCGGCGCCCATCTGCTTGGTCGAGCGCACGACGTGGGTGTCGAAATGGCGCTCCCACACCATGCCGCCGACGCCGTCGTCGAACGCGCGCACCGCCGCCGGCACGGCGGCGTCCGAGACGCCCGACAGCGGGCTGCCGAACGGGCGCGCCAGCCAGGCGAAGACGCGGCCCACCGGCGAACAGCGCAGTTCCATGCGGCCGGTGTAGACGGCGGCCGCGTGGCCGGGGCCGAAGCGCCGGCGCACGGCAGGCGGCAGGCGCGACCAGCCGGCCGAGCCGACCAGCGCGGCCAGGTCCAGGGCAGGCGACGGCGCATCGGCGAGCGCCAGGGCGGGGGTGAGCGAACGGGTCATCGTGGTTCTCGGGTCGTTGTCGGATGAGCCTCTATCGCGAAAACCGGGCCAGCTCGACACGAGCTCGCAAGTCATTGATTCAATTGATATCCGCGCTTTGAACTGCATACTTGGGATACAGTCCCGGAACCCCGCATCGTCAACCCGGTATACAGGCCGCATGCTGATTCACCTGACTCTCGCGTTTGCCCTGTTCGAGACGCTGGTGCTCGCCGGTGTGCTGCTCGCATGGGCCGACCGCGTGGCCGGCGCGCGCCCGCTGGCCGCTTTCCTCGCCGGCATCGCGGTCTGGATCGTCGGCAACGAACTGCCCAACTGGTTCGGGCACGGCATGGAGCACGCGTCGATGGCGCTGCTGGCCACCGCGCCGCTCACGTCGTCGTTCTTCTTCCACTTCGCGGTGGTGTTCTGCGGCGTGCGCGTGGGCCGTCCCGTCATCTTGGGAGGCTACGCGCTGGGCCTCGTGTCGACGCTGGCGTCGGAGTTCCTGCTGCCGGCCTACCTCGCGCATAACCGCTACATCGGCTGGATCGCGCTGCCCTACGCAGCCGGGTGGATCGCCAGCACCGCGTGGGTGATCCTCGGCGCAGCCGGCATCGCCGTGCTGCTGACGTCGCTGCTGCGCGCGCAGCGGCCGGCGTTCAGCCAGATCGCGGCGGTGGCCGCGTCGTGCCTGTGGGGCTTCATGTGCCTCACCGGCTACGGCATGGCCGTGCTGGACCTGCCGGTCTATCCGTTCCCGCTGCTGGGCCTGCCGCTGTATCCGGTGATCCTGGTGTACGGCATCCTGCGCTACGGCGTGTTCGTCGCCAACGCGTGGGCACGGCGGGCGCTGGTGTGGACGCTGCTGCTGGCGCTCGGCGCCGCGGTGGTCGCGCTGACGCCGCTGCTGCCATTCGAGTCGCGCTGGCTGGGCGGGCTGGTGGTCGCCGCCAGTTGCCTCGCGCTGAACGGCCCGATCCGGCGCATGGCGGAACGCCTCATCTATCCGGGCGGCACGGTGACCGCGGGCGACCTGCACGCGTGGCGCAATGCGCTGCAATCGGCCGAGACGGCCCAGGCGCTCGCCGCGCAGGCATCGGCCGTTCTGAGCCGCCGCATCGGCATGCGCGTGGACGTCGTCGTTGGCGCCGCTGCCGCCGTCGACACCGCCGTCCCGCGCCTGGAGACCGTGCGCGGCCCCGAAGCCTGGACGACCGGGCTGGCCGGCTGGGACGCCGCGCCGCCCGGCCCGCGCCACGTGGCGGAGCTGTTCGGCTCCGTGGTGGCGGAGGCCGCGGCACGCGTGGAGCAGACGCAGCAGATCGCCGCACGCGAGCGCGAACGCCAGTTGCAGGCGCGCCTGGCCGAACTCGGCTCGCTGGCCGCGACGGTGGCGCACGACATCCGCAACCCACTCAACATCATCGCGATGGCCGTCGCGGGCGCGCCCGCGGACACGCGGCGCGAGGTGGCCGACCAGGTGGCGCGCATCTCCAACCTCACCAAGGACCTGCTGGACTATGCCAAGCCCTGGAAACTCGCACCCGCCCGCATCGACCTCGCGGCCCAGGTGCGCCGCGCGACGCTGCGCCTGCCCGACGTGAGCCTGGGCGACGGGCTGGCGCACGAGCTGCTTGTCGATGCCGACGCGCGCCGCGTCGAGCAGGCACTGACCAATCTCTTCGAGAACGCGCGCGTGGCGGCCGCCGCCGGCCAGGTGCATGTGGATGCGGAGTCCCTGCCAGGCGAGTTGCGCATCCACGTCTGCGACAACGGGCCGGGCGTGCCCGAGGAGATCCGCTCGCGCCTGTTCGAGCCCTTCGCCTCGCGGAGCCCCGGCGGCACCGGCCTGGGCCTGGCCATCGTCGCCCGCATCATGGCGGCGCACGGCGGCTCGGTGGCGCTGACCGAGCGCGCGCCGTGGCGCACCTGTTTCACCCTCACCTTCCCCGCTGCGTCATGAACGACTCCCCCGAAACCGGCCGCGTGCTGCTCGTCGACGACGAGCCGGCCTTCCAACGCCTGGGCGGCTCGTTCCTGCGCGACCAGGGCCACACCGTGACGACGGCCGGCGACGGCGAGCAAGCCCTGGCGTCGTTCGAGCGCCAGCGGCCCGAGCTGGTGCTGCTCGATCTGGCGATGCCGCCGCACATGGACCCCGAGATCGGTCTCGAGCTGATCCCGCGCTTTCCCGGCGTTCCGGTGATCGTCCTCACGGGCCATGGCGAGCATGAACTCGCGCTGCGCGCCACCGAGCTGGGCGCGTGGGACTTCCTCACCAAGCCGATCGATCCCGACATGCTGCGCTTCGTGGTCGCACGTGCGCTGCGCAAGGCGCGCCTGGACGCGGAGGTGGCAACACTGCGCGCAGCCACAGCCACGGACGACCTGGGCCTGGTCGGCCAGGCGCCTGCCATGACGCAGTTGCGCGCCATGGTGCGGCGCGTGGCGCAGACCTCGGTCAGCGTGCTGGTACTCGGGCCCACGGGCACCGGCAAGGAACTGGTGGCGCGCGCCCTGCACGGCGGCAGCATGCGCAGCGCCGGCCCGTTCGTGGCGATCCACTGCGGCGCGCTGTCGGCGGAGCTGCTGGAGAGCGAGCTGTTCGGTCACATGAAGGGCAGCTTCACCGGCGCCTACCGCGACCAGCCCGGCCTGGTGGAGGCCGCGCACGGCGGCACCCTGTTCCTCGACGAGGTGGGCGAGATGCCCGCGGCGATGCAGGTCAAGCTGCTGCGTTTCCTGCAGGAGGGCAGCTTCGTTCCCGTTGGCGGGCGCGTGCAGAAGCGTGCGGAAGCGCGCGTGGTCGCGGCCACCCATCGAGACCTCGAGGCCATGGTGCGCGAGGGCACGTTCCGCGAGGACCTGTTCTATCGCCTCAAGGGCGTCGTGCTGCGCACGCCGGCGCTTGCAGAGCGACCCGCCGACGTCCCGCTGCTCGCGTCGCGCTTCCTGCACCGCGTGGCACCGCGGGCCGGCTTCACGGCAGGCGCTCTCGCATGGCTCACGTCGCGCGAGTGGCCCGGCAACGTACGCGAGCTGAAGGCCGTCGTCGAATCAGCGGGCGCGCTGATCCTGTCCGACCAGCACGAGGTCGATGCCGAGCTGCTGCGCCTGGCCAGCGGCGACATGGGCGACGAGACCGCGCCCGCAGCGGGCCGCGTCGACCCGTCGGCCGGCCCACTCGACGCCGCGCTCAACGAGCTGGAGCTGCGACTGGTGCGCGACGCGATGACCGCGGCCGGCGGCAACCAGTCGGAGGCGGCGCGACGACTGGGCGTGTCGCGCGTCGGGCTCATCAAGAAGCTGACGCGGCTGGGTCTGCGCTGAAACGCGCCGCGAGAAAGTCCACCAGCGCGCGCACCCTGTTCGGCACGAAGCGGCCGCTGGGCAACAGCGCGTGCAAGGGGTACGGCTCGGTCTGCCAGTCGGTGAGCAGCGGCACCAGCGCGCCGCTGGCCAGGTCGCGGCGCTGGTCGATCTCGGACTTCAGCAGCACGCCGAAGCCCGCGAGCGCCCACTCGCGCGCCAGCGACGCGTCATCGACGCTGCGGTCGCCGTCCACGCGCACCTCCGTCCACTGGCCGTCGCGGCAGAAGCGCCACGCGCGATGGCGGCGGCCGCCGCGGTCGAACGTGATGCAGTTGTGGCCGGCCAGGTCTTGCGGGATACGCGGTGCCGGGTGGCGCCGCAGGTACTCGGGCGACGCGCTGCAGACCGGCCGCGCGAACGCCAGCGTGCGCGCGACCAGGCGCGAGTCGGCCAGCGCGCCGTAGCGGATCGCCACGTCCACCTCGTCCTTGAGCACATCCAGAACGCGGTCGGCCACCGACAGCCGCAACTGCAGGCCGGGATGCGCGGCCAGGAACTCGTCGAACAGCGGCAGCAGCACGCTGCGCGTCAGGTCGGACGGCGCGGCCACTCGCACCGTGCCCACCAGCGTGGCGCGGTCGGCATCGACCTGGGACTCGCCCTCGTCCAGCAGTTCGAACGCACGCACCGCGTAGTCGAGCAGGATCTGGCCCTGCGGCGTGAGGCGCATCGCCCGCGTGGAGCGTTCGAAGAGCCGCGTGCCCAGTTGCGACTCCAGCCGCTTCAAGGTGGCGCTGGCCGCCGCGGGCGTGATGCCCAGCGCGCGCGCCGCCGCCGTCAGCGAGCCGCCGCGCGCGGTGCACACCAGCACCTTCAGGTCACCGATATTCTCAATCTTCATTTGAAACTGATGGCTTTTCAAACCCACTTATCAATTGGCGATTGTGTTCTTACGATGCGCTGATCGACTACAGGAATTCGCCATGAAAGCCATCGGATACCGCCAGAACCTGCCCGTGGATCAACCCCGCGCCCTCGAGGATCTCGAGTTGCCCGCGCCGCAGCCCGGCCCGCGCGACCTGCTCGTGCGGGTGAGGGCCGTGTCCGTGAACCCGGTGGACACCAAGGTGCGCCGCAACCGCGCGGCCGCGCCGGACCAGCCGCAGGTGCTGGGCTGGGACGCCGTGGGCATCGTCGAAGGCATCGGCAGCGACGTGACCGCCTTCCAGCCGGGCGACCGGGTCTGGTACGCGGGCTCGATCACCCGGCCCGGCGCCAACAGCGAGCTGCACGCGGTCGACGAACGCATCGTCGCGCGCGCGCCGACGTCGCTCGAGGACGCGCAGGCCGCGGCGCTGCCGCTGACGGCGATCACCGCCTGGGAACTGCTGTTCGACCGCCTGCGCGTGCCGCACGGCGGCGGCGCGGGCCAGTCGCTGCTGGTGGTCGGCGGGGCCGGCGGCGTCGGCTCGATCCTGATCCAGCTCGCGCGCCAGCTGACGCAGCTGAAGGTGATCGCCACCGCATCGCGGCCCGAGACGCGGGCATGGTGCCTCGAACTCGGCGCGCACGCGGTGATCGACCACTCGCAGCCGCTCGCCCAGGCGCTGAAGGACGGCGGCCACGGCGAGGTCGACTACGTGGCCGCGCTGACGCAGACGGGCCAGCACTACGCGCAGATCATCGAGAGCCTGAAGCCGCAGGGCGCGCTGGGCATCATCGACGACATGCCCGTGCTCGACGCGATGAAGCTCAAGCAGAAGGCGATCTCGCTGCACTGGGAGCTGATGTTCACGCGCTCGATGTTCGGCACGCCGGACATGGCCGAACAGGGCAGGCTGCTGGCGGAGGTGGCGGCGCTCGTCGACGCCGGCCGCCTCCGCACGACCGCCGGCGCGCATTTCGGCGCCATCAACGCGGCCAACCTGCTGCGCGCGCACGCCTTCGTCGAGAGTGGCAAGGCGCAGGGCAAGGTCGTGCTGGAAGGCTTCTGACGGCGCGCCCTCAGGCCGGCTTGCGCGACGGCCACAACCGCACGATCAGCGCCGAGATCGCGCCGCCTGCCGCCAGCAGCATCACGCCGGGCCAGCCCCATCGCGCCAGCGCCAGGCTGCCGAGCGCCGCGCCGCTGGACATGCCGATGAACATGCCCGTGAACAGCAGCGCGTTCAGGCGGCTGCGCGCGCCCGGCTCGATGCCGTAGACGATGGTCTGGTGCGAGACGAGCGTGGCCTGCACGCCGAGGTCGAAGCCCACCGCGCCCACGCCGATCACCCACAGCTGCCACTCGATGGGCAGCAGGCCGCCGGCGGCCATCGCGAGGAACGAGACGGCGGCCAGGCTGGTGCCCAGGCGCGTGACGAGCTCCGGGCCGCGGGTGTCGGCCAGCTTGCCGGCCACGGGCGCCGCCAGCGCGCCCGCCGCGCCGGCCAGGCCGAACGCGCCGGCGGCGGCGCTGCCCAGGTGCCAGGCGGACGAATGCAGCATCACCGCCAGCGTCGACCAGAACGCGCTGAAGCCCACGGCCAGCAGGCCTTGCGCGAGCGCCGCGCGGCGCAGCGCGCCATGGCGCTTCCACAGCTGCGCCGACGAGGCCAGCAGCGCGGCGTAGCGCAGGTGCGTCGTCGGCCTGAAGCGCGGCAGCGCGCGCGCCGCGACCGCGGCGAAGGCCGCGATGCTCACGGCCGCGGCGACGAACATCGCGCGCCAGCCGAAGTGCGCGGCGACGAAGCCGCTCACCACGCGCGACAGCAGGATGCCCAGCAGCAGGCCCGTCATCACGGTGCCGACGATCTTGCCGCGCTGCGCCTCGGGGGCCAGCGTGGCGGCGGCCGGCACGATGTCCTGCGCCATCGTCGCGGCCAGGCCCACGGCGAGGCTGGCGACCAACAGCAGGCCGATGGCCGACGATGCGCCCGCGGCCAGCAATGCCACCACCAGCGCGGCGGCCTTGGCCAGGATGATGCGGCGGCGGTCGAAGCGGTCGCCCAGCGGCGCCAGGAAGAAGATGCCGGCCGCGTAGCCGAGCTGGGTCAGCGTCGGCACGAGGCCGACCTGGCGCGCCGAGGCGCCGATGTCGGCGCCCAGCTCGCCCAGCATCGGCTGGCTGTAGTACAGCGCGGCCACCGACAGGCCGGCGCCGGCGGCCAGCAGGCCGACCAGCGGCAGCGTCAGCGAATGCGTCGCCGGAGCGGCCTGGGTATGCGCGGTGTGAATGGTGGACATGGGAGTTGCCTGAAGTCTCGGGGGATTGCCTGCATTCTCGCGAGGCGCGGCACGGGTGAGTAGGCCCGCGGGGAGAACAATTGCTATACGCTTGGCGCATGACCAAGTCCGCCACTTCCGCCGACCGCTTCGAGCTGATGGAGACCTTCGTGCGCATCGTCGAGGCCGGCAACCTGTCGGCCGCCGCCGCGCAGCTGGGCACCACCCAGCCCACGATCAGCCGCCGCCTGCAGGCGCTGGAACGCTCGCTGGGCGTGCGCCTGCTGCGCCGTTCCACGCACTCGATGACGCTCACGGAGGACGGCGCGCGCTGCCTGGAGCGCGCCCGCGAGCTGCTCGCGCAGTGGCACGCGTTCGAGGCCGACCTGCGCGGCGCCGGCGACGAGCCCGAGGGCACGTTGCGCGTGATCGCGCCGCACGCGTTCGGCCAGCAGCAGCTCGTGGCGCCGCTGGCCGAGTACCTGGCACGCTTCCCGCGCGTCAACGTCGAATGGCTGCTGCACGACCGGCGGCCCGACTTCATCGCGGAAGGCATCGACTGCGCGATCCAGGTGGGCCAGGTCGACGACCAGGGCGTGGTCGCCGTCAAGCTGGCGGAGGTGCCGCGCATCGTGGTGGCCACCCCGGCGCTCGCGGCCCGGCTGCCGGCGGCGCTGCGGCCCGAGCACCTCGCCGACATCCCGTGGCTCGCGCTGCGGCCGTACTACCGCACCGAGCTCGCGCTCACCTCGCTGGACGACGGCCGCGAGGCGCGCGTGGCCGTCGTCCCGCGCATGAGCACCGACAGCCTCTACGCGCTGCGCACCGCGGCCGTCAGCGGCGTCGGCGCGGCGATCGCCTCGGCCTGGCTGGTGGCCGACGACATCGCGCAGGGCCGGCTGGTGCACCTGGCGCCCCGCTGGCGCGCCGCGCCGCTGCCGGTGTACCTGGTCTACCCGCAGGCGCGCTTCCATCCCGCGCGGCTGCGGCGTTTCCTGGAGGTGATCCGCGCCAGCGCGGCGCGTGCGTTCACGCCGCAGGGGCGCGCCGGCTGACGGTCCGTCGGCCGGAATTGCACCTGGCGCCGGGCGCGATGCGGCTCGTCGCAAGCCGGTTTGCGGCGCGGTCCCGGGCTCCTAGAGTTCACTCATCGGATCACGAAACGGATCCGAACCACCCACCAGACACCAGGAGCCCACCATGACCCAGACCACCGCCCAGTTCGCCGCCCTCGCCCTGTCCGCCCTCATGACCCTGGCCGTCGTCGCCGGCGTGAACGGCCTCGCGACGAGCCAGTACGCGGCGGCGGATGCCCTGGCCATGGCGCCCTACGGCCAGACGCACGTCGCGGTGCAGCACGTCACGGTGGTCGGGCACCGCGCCACGGCCTGAACGATCACCGCTCCTTGCAAGCCCCGCTCCGGTGGGGCTTTTTTCATTCCGACGCCGTCGCTTCAGGTGACGATGGCATCATCCCCGCATGAAAAAGATCCTGCTGCCCCTCGCGCTGGCACTGAGCGCGACCCTCGCCGCCGCCGCGGACCGCCCCTACGACGAGGCCGCCGACGCGAAGGCGCAGATCGCCGTCGCGCTGCACGACGCCGCCGCGGCCAGGGAACCGGTGCTGCTGATCTTCGGCGCGAACTGGTGTCCCGACTGCCGCGCGCTCGACACGGCGCTCAAGACCGGCCGCAACGCGGAGCTGATGAAGAAGTTCAAGGTGGTGAAGGTGGACGTGGGCCGCTTCGACCACAACGTCGACGTCAGCACCGCCTACGGCAACGCGACGAAGAAGGGCATCCCGTCGGCCGTGATCGTGTCGCCCGACAACAGGATCCTGTTCATGACCAAGGCCGGCGAACTGGCCGACGCGCGCAGCATGAGCGAGGACGGGATCTACCAGTTCTTCACGCAGGCCGAGGCCGCGACGCGCCAGTAGCGCGGCTCAGGCGGCGCGCGCGATCGCGACCGTCCGCCTGCAACGATCTGCGCGGATTGGAGAGGCTCCGCGCAAAGCGCGAGGTGAGTCGTACCCGATCAAACCCGCGCGCCACCAGGGGCCGCCCGAGCGCCGGCCGGCCGGCATCATCCAGGCGAGCGACACTGTCGTATCGTCCCTGCAGGAGAGCACCATGCCCGAATTCCATGTCGAAGGAATGAGCTGCGCGCAATGCGTCAATGCGGTCACCATCGCGATCCACGCCCTCGACCCGGCCGCCGGCGTGGACGTCGATCTCGGCACCCAGCGCGTCCGCGTGCGCTCCGATCTGGACCGCTTCGTGCTGCAACAGGCGCTGGCGGACGCCGGCTACGATCCGCGGCCCGTGGGCCTGGAATCCTCCGACCATCTCTGACGGAGCCCGCGCCATGCCCCTGGTCACGCTCACCGTGCGGCGCGGCAAGGACGCCGCGTTCAAGTCGGCCGTTCTCAGCGGCGTGCACAACGCGCTGGTGGCCTCGGGCGTGCCGCCCGCCGACCGCTTCCACCGCGTGCTCGAGCTGTCGGCGGAGGATTTCCGCTACGACGCGAGCTACCCCGACCTGCCCACGCCGCGCACGGACGACTTCGTGCTGATCGAGGTGTTGCTGTCGGTGGGGCGCAGCGTGAAGGTCAAGCGCAAGATCGCGGTCGATCTCATCGACGCGCTGCGCCAGTCGCCCGGCCTGGCCCCCGACGACGTGATGCTGGTCTTCAAGGAGACGGCCTGGGAGAACTGGTCGTTCGGCGGCGGCCGCTTCATTCACGTCTAGCAACGTGCGGAAACGACAGCGCCCGGACATGCACTGGATGTCCGGGCGCCGGCGTCCGTCTTGGAGTGGATGCGACCGACGAATCGATCGCGCGAACCGGGCTCGAGAGCCTCGCGCCGCACTGGGGCGCGCTCCTGCGTGAAACTGGGAGGTCGACACCGGATGTTGTTCGAGTTCTGTGTCCGATGTCGTTCGGCATGGTGCTACTTTGCCACCGGCCGGGGCCGCGTGGTGTCGGCCCAGGCCAGTTCGAGGCGTAGGACAAAATCCCGCATCCAGGCCGGCGAACGCTCACGTCGCGCGCGCCGGGCAGCAGCCACGCCCACCAGGAGAACCGATGTTCGACCACGTGAAATTCGGAGCCAGCGACTACGCCGCGAGCAAGGCGTTCTTCCTCGCGGCGCTCGCGCCGCTGGGCGTCACGGCCGGCGCCGAGGGCGTGCCGGCCTACGGCATCGAGCTCGCCGGAAGGGCCGACGCCTCGCTGTGCCTGTTCCAGGCCGACGAGAAGCCGGCGCCCCTGCACATCGCGTTCACGGCCGCGACGCGCGCGGAGGTCGACGCATTCCACCGCGCCGCGCTGCAGGCCGGCGGCCGGGACAACGGGCCGCCGGGACTGCGGCCGCGCTACCACGCGAACTACTACGCGGCGTTCGTGATCGGGCCCGACGGGCACAACATCGAGGCGGTCTGCCACCGGCCGGAGGCCTGACCATCGGCCCATGAGCGGTCCCGCGGGGCATACTCGATCCCATGGACAGACCCCGAGCGCTCGAGAGGCCCACCAGCGATCAGATCGCCGCCTTGCCGGCCTACGAGGCGCTGCCGCCCGCCCGCATCCACGTGCTGAGGACGGGCGCGCAGCTGGAGTTCGCCGAACGCCAGCTGCGCGCGGCGGTGCACGTGGGCTTCGACACCGAGAGCAAGCCCGTGTTCACCGCGGGCGCGCCGCAGACCGGCCCCGACGTGATCCAGTTCGCCACGTCCGACGACGCCTTCATCGTGCAGCCCGCCACCCCGGGCACGGCGGAATTCCTGCGCGCCATGATCGAGTCCGACGACATCGTCCGGGTCGGCTTCGGGCTGGACTCGGATCGGCCGCAGTTGCATCGCAAGCTGGGCCTGCGGCTGGGCAAGGCGATCGACCTGTCGTTCATGGTCCGGCGCCTCGGCTTCAAGCAGGCGGTGGGCCTCAAGACGGCCGTGGCGGTCGTCCTGGGCCAGCGCCTTCCCAAATCGAGGAAGGCGACGACCTCCAACTGGGCAAGCCCCCACCTGAGCCCGCAGCAACTGCAGTACGCGGCCAACGACGCGCATGCCTCGCTGATGATCTACCGGGCGCTCGCCGGCCAGCAGGACTAGAGGAACAGCACCTTCGTGCCCGGCTCCGGCGCCGCGGCCTTCGCGGCGAAGCCGTCGAAGAAGAACACGATGTCGTCGCCTTCGTCGCCCGTGAGGCGGCCGACGACCTTGCTCCAGGTCATCAGCGCCACATGCGCCGCAGGCTCGCCCACGACGAGGATGGGCTGCTCGCCCTCCTCGTGCCAGAAGTACTCGCCGCCGAACGCGCGCCGGCCCACCTCCAGCACGTAGCAGCCGAGTTGCTGCACGAGGCCCGTGACCACGGACTCGTCGAGGTCGGCGACGTAGGCCGACGCCTCGACCAGCATCTCGTCGACGGCCGCCAGGCTCGCCACCGAGAAGTCGAGCCGGCCGCCGGCGCGGGACTGCAGCGACGCGACCGCGCGATCGGCGGTGGTGGCGACCTCTTCCTGGATGGCGTTCATCGCGCGATCATGCGACCACCAGGCCCGCCGCGGCAAGCCGGGCCTGG
>Ga0210384_10001440_pt1 | contig 32430 bp, 27 predicted proteins | sample IncBWH2MmetaG_FD_160574 | JGI IMG/M metagenome (GOLD analysis project Ga0210384, IMG submission 160574) | Forest soil microbial communities from Barre Woods Harvard Forest LTER site, Petersham, Massachusetts, United States - Inc-BW-H-2-M | ecosystem: Environmental > Terrestrial > Soil >...
GCCCACCATTGCCAATGGCAAGGTGTATCTGTCCAGCTTCGGCACTGCCAACACCGGCACCGGCCAGCTGTGCGTGTATGGATTGTTAGCGCCTCCTTCTCCTGACTTTTCGCTGGGGGCATCGCCAAGTTCGCAGACCGTGGTAGCCGGGAACAGCACCACTTACACAACCACCGTGACACCTTCAAACGGGTTTAGCAGCGCTGTGACGTTGAGTGTGGGCGGATTGCCGGCGGGTGCAAGCTCCAGCTTCAGCCCGAATCCTGTTCCAGGCGGTTCCGGTTCTTCCACGTTAGGCATCTCCACTTCCAGCACAACTCCGGCCGGCACTTACACTCTGACCATTACGGGAACAAGCGGCAATTTGTCACACTCGACCAACGTCACCTTGATTGTCAACCAGCCGTTGCAGCCGGACTTTACGCTGAAAGCTTCGCCGGGTTCGCAAACTGTGACCGTAGGCGGCAGCACCAGCTATACGGCGACGGTCGGCGCGGTGAATGGGTTCAACGGAAACGTTGCCCTCACGGTGACCGGTCAGTCGGCAGGAGTCACAGCCAGTCTTACTCCGACATCGGTGAGTGGTTCCGGCGCTTCTATGCTGAATGTTTCGACAACCATCTCGGCTTCAACCGGCACCTTTACCCTGACCATTATGGGAACCAGCGGTAGCCTCTCCCACACTGCGAACGTGGTGCTCGTGGTCAATCCTGTAGTCAGTACATGTCCGAAGGCAGTAGGCGGAGCAGGATGGGTGAACACCGCATTTGCTTCGCAGACAGGAACATTTACCACCACCTTTGATGCCACGCCTGCGCATAACAACATGAACAGCGTGGTCGCACTCTCACATGGGGCTGGGACTGCCTACAGCGCATTCGCCAACCTGGTGGCCTTTAACGGCACGCAGGGCGTGATTTTGGCGCGTGATGGTGGAAGTTATGCCGGACCCACACCGGCCATCCCGTACTCCGGCGGAAATACGTATCATTTCCGTTTGGTGGTCAACGTCCCCGTGCACACCTACTCCGTCTTTGTAACTCCGCCGGGAGGATCGGAGTTGACCATCGGCAGCAATTTCCACTTCCGCACCGAGCAGAACACAGTGACAAGCGTCAATAACTACGGAGTCTTTGTGGGTACTACATCGGCAGCGGACACGTTAACAGTATGTAATTTCAATATCCAGTAAGTAAGCCGCAAGAAGCAATCGGTTCTAAAAAAGGAAAACGGTGGGCGTTATGACCCACCGTTTTTTTCGCGCACTGATTCGCTAGAAGGAGAAATTCACCTGCAGGTCCACACGACGGTTCGTGGCGAAGGTGTTCGGGGGCGTGAACGGAGGGCCGGTGAGCGTCTTAACGAAACCAAAGGTCGATGAGCTGACGTTGCCAATCGGATCACCCAGGTTCGTGTGATTGAAAAGATTGAACGCGCCAACGGTGAAGGTCAGATTGTAACGTTGCTCACTGCCGCCGCCGCCGCCACCGCCGCCGAAGCCGCCGCGACCGATACCTTCGCCGCCGCCACCACGACCCTCACCTCCGCCTCCCATCCTCGGACCGCCACCGCCCGGACCGCCTCCACCAGGGCCACCGTTGCCACCGGATCTGGCTTGGCTGGAACTGCCTCCAAACCCGAAGGTCTTACTCAATCTCGTATTCAAGCTATACCTGGCCGGCTCGGTGCCAAAATTAATCGGAATGATCTTCTGGCCGAGAGATGGATTCAGGTCAAACGTTCCAAAGCGCGTTGGGACCAAGTTTTGTTGCAGCGTCGCACTGGTGGCGAATGCAGGTCTGTCATTGCCGATAACGGAATCGCCGTTCAGATCAGTTCCCGTGTAGATGTTAAACGGCGCGCCTGAGTTGACCACCATGAATGGGTTGAGCCGAAATCCGTAAGGCATGGAAATAGAGCCGCCGAAGAAGATGCGGTGGTGAATGTCATACCCTGTGCGTCCGTAGTCCTGACCCAAGTCATATTCGTTTGACGGAAAGCTGCCAGCACCGGAGGTGTTGCTCTTCGCGTAGTTCAACATATAGAAGCCAAAGAGGGAGAGTACTCTTCCGCGCACATTGAAACTGGTGATCAATTGGTTTTGATTGAAAATCCCCTCCGACTGATATTGATAAACATTGCCCTGTTGACCTAACGGATATATGACGCTGGGTGCTCCAGGCAACGGCGTGTTGATGTTGCGCGAGAGAAGCTGATGGACGCCTCGCGAGTGCAGATAAGTAATGCTCAAGTTCGCAGTTTTAGTCAGTTGCCGTTCAACTGAGGTCGCAAACTGCATGGTGTAAGGTGCGTGCAACTTGGTATCAATATGGCGAACGGAAAGCGCCGGCGTGCTGGTAAGCAAGCTGATAGGTGGGATGTTTGGGTAAAAGCCCAGGATTGCTCCAGCATTTGGCGTCAACGAATCTACAGTAAACTGCTGCTGATTGATGCCATTCTGCCGTAGCGCTTGCAATACCAGGTTCTGTCCGAAACGGTCGTAAAAAAGGCCGAATCCTGCTCGCAGTACAGTTTTGGGGGACGCATTCTTTGTACCACCTGGAGCCCAGGCAACACCGACGCGTGGAGCGAAATCAGCGTGGTCGTGAATATCGTTCTGCGTCTCAAATCGCAATCCGTGGCTGAACATCAAGTCAGGCCGTATCTTCCAGTCCTCTTCGACGTACAGTCCCGCATCCACAGAGGTATTGGAGGTACGAGGATTTCCGGTGTTGATAGAAAACTGGGTAGGTCCAGGGCCCAATCCCTGCAGGGTTGTCAGGTACGCATTCAATGATGAAAACGTATACGTGCCGTTAAAATTCTGGATAAAGTTGTCTGTCTCCGCTGTACCGCGCAACCTTCCACCGAACCTGACAAAGTGGTTGCCCAGAGACATGGAAGTATAGTTCTGCAGCTCGTAATGGTCCTGGCTGGTCGAGCTTCGGCCAATCGGATTGCCTCCGCTGTTGAAAGCACCCAGCACGGAAATCTGCGGCGAAAAGCTTTGTGCCCTTTGGGAACTGATGTTGCGCACATATTGAAAGCGGGTCTCGTTGACGGTTTTAGAATTTACAATCTGCGTGTCGCTCACCTGTGCGTTGATCTCGGAGCTGCGGGTATTGTAGGCCTGCTCAGGTAGCGAGAGCGTTCCCAATGCGTTATCGGAGTGGTTGCGGTTGTATTCGAAGCGGGTTGTCAGCGTGTTGTTTGCAGTGATCTGGTAATCGAATCGCGGAGAGATTTCAATACCCGCGCCGGGGTAAGACACTGCTTGCGGAAAGGCGACCGCCTTATTGTTCGCATCCAGAGAGAGGAATGGGGTTGTAATCCTGTGATCCTGCGTGTTGCGGTCTTCCACATTCAGAAAAAATGAGCCGTTCTTGTTGATTGGGCCGCCGATATTGCCTTCGACCTGTTGCGCACTATAAGTAGGCCTGAGTGGAAATGCGAATGGATTAGCAGCGCTGAGACCAGTAGGGCTGTCCCTGAACATCAGTTGGCCATGAAACTTGTCTGTTCCCGGTTTGGTGAAGATTTCAATGCGGCCATAACCGAGCCGGTCATACTGTGCCGAGAAGGGATTTTGATTCACCCTGATCTCACGGATTGACGCCTTGGGCGGAAGTGTGCCGCCGCTAAATCCATCAATATACATCTGGCCGCCATTGGGCCCCGCGGCCGGGCCAGCCAGCGCCTGCAGTTCCGATGACAGCTCGTCGGGATCGTCGGAGAGAGCTTCCAGGTCTTTTCCTTTGATGACCACCGCACTGGCATTATTTTCAGAGCCAATGTCCACCTTGGTCTGGGTCTCTTCCACCGCGACTTGCTGTTGCTCGACTGCAATCTCCAGATGAACATCGAGCTTCTGCTCTTTCCCCGCGACCACCTCCACATCATTCGCGGACACCGCAAAACCTTTAGCGGCGGCGCTGACTGTGTACTTGCCCGGCGCGAGCCCCTTGATTTCGTAGGTCCCCAACTTGCCTGTCTTCGTACTAGTTGCTTGCCCGGACTCGCTCTTGGCCGTTACGGTAGCGGACTGCACCACGGCGCCCGAAGGGTCACTCACCTGCCCACGCAGGGTCCCGGAAGGAGTTTGCCCAAACAAATAATTCGTGAACAGCAGAATAAGAAGTATAAGAAGGAAGATAGATCGTGATAATGCCCAGCTTTTGGACCCCATAAAAAAATCACCCCATGACCTTTAGAGCAGTCTTTTAATTACTGTTTACCTGAACAGCAGTGCGAAACCTTTTGAGCCTTCCAATCAGTCCTATATACAAACTCGAAACTTCTATTGCGCGTCTCCGCCCCCGGACATGTTCCACGCAGATAGCACCGCGGCGGTCGCGCCCCCACTCGGCGATGCCGTGAGAATGGGCTCGACTCCGCTTAACAACGTGATCGCCCTGGCCTCGGCCGTATCTGCGCCCTGGGTTGAGACAATCATTACCGCGTCGCCCTTCTGCAAATCAGCAAGCGTTACCGTTGGAAGCCGGCCCAGGATTTGTTGGAACTCAGGCGGACGTCCCCCAGTTCCCCCTGGCCGCTCACCTCCACCAGCAGCTTGAGCTCGTGGTCCACTCGTCTGCCCGCTCGCTGGGCTTGTTGCTGCGTTACCGGATGAGGGAGCACCGGGCTGAGGAGTTCCTCCCGAAGGAGGGACTCCGCCCTGAGAAGGAATTCCCTTGAGCATCATCGCGATTCTCTGTGCTGCCTGCGGAGGCAGTTTCCGCAACTGGGAATCAGCCGCGAACTTCACGGTGACCGCTTTCTTCTTTAACAGGTCCATGACGCTGATTGTATTGTTGCTGGTGTCAATCGAGAGTATTGTGCCGGCTATGTTTCTGAATGCGCCTGAAATGATTTCATCGGCGGCAAATTCTTTGCTATCGGCACTCTTCGTTCCTCGCGCGCGAAGCTGGTCTCCGATCTTGATCTGGTCGAAGGTCCCTGGCGTGGCATCGCTGAACTTCACCGAGTCTGCCGCATAGCGGAGATAGTGTGTGTCCTTCGAAGTTTTTAGGGCAACGTTGTAGGTCGGTGCAATCGAAACGCTAACGATTCCGCTGGCAGGGTCGACCGCCGTAACGATCCCGCCCGTTCCGCGTTTCTGCCAGTCTTCCCGTTCATGCTCCTGCTTTTGGGAAACGTCGGCTTGTTTCATGACCACCACAAGGGCCGCCGCTATAGACTGCGCATTGTCTCCCTGATTGCCGCGTGCCAGGATTCTGTCCCCAACCTGCAGGTCTGAGAGTTGTATTGTGGTCGCATCTTTCAGGCTGGTTTGTCCGGGGGCGATGCGCACGATGCGCGTGGAGTCCTGCACCAAAACCTGGAATTCAGGACCGGAGTCACTCTTCAGCGTGAGAGTATTTCCCGCAATGGCTTTCACTGCGCCAATCTGCTTTGCCGGTGCAGCTTGTGCCGCCGGAGCCGGCTGCGTCTGGCCGTAACTAACGCCGCTGAAGATTCCCAAAACAAGAACAGCAGCACCCCAGACCAGCAATCCTGATTTCTTTAATATGCGCTTCATTAATATGCGGTTCATTGAACCTTTACTCCGTGACTTCCCATTCCCTCAAATTCCCAAAAAACCACACTACCTTGGACGTATAACTGCTGCTAACTGCTGCGAAACTTACGCGTTTTCTGTAAAAAATGGCGCGATTGCAGGAAACCAGCTTCGCCGTACCTCAAAAACACTTATCCCAGGTTTCATTGAGAGCGTTTTTCGCACTTACAGCATGCCTGATTTACTGTAGGTTTGGAGCTTGCAACCTGGAGCCGCTCTGAAATCACTCCCCACCACGAATGACCTCTGATCAATCTGCTTGTATTTTATAAGACGTATTTCGCTTTAATTTGTTCTACTTTTTTAGATTAATAAAGTTTCACAGGGCAAAATAAACTCTGCGGCCTTCCATAACGTTTTAACTTAACCAAGCGGGCTTGAACTGTAATTTTTTGTTAAGTCACTCGAAGTGAAAACCGGGCGCTTTCTCAAATCTGATTAGAGTACCGAACTAAAATGAAGATTTGCTGAATCTAATTCCAAATCTGCAGAGCTCGCTCATGCAGCAAAACTATTCTTGAATTGTTGATAACCTAATTACAGCCAGAAGCTGGCGATAATCCTATGCGCCTAAAGATCGTTCAAGCCGGAGACCCGGTTCTTCGCCAGCAGGCCAGGCCATTGTCTGCCGAGGAAATTCTTAGTGCCAACATCCAGCAACTCATCGAGCATATGAAAGAGACCATGCGCGATGCGCCCGGCGTCGGCCTCGCCGCGCCCCAGGTGGGGATGTCACTGCAGCTTGCCGTGATCGAGGATCGCGCCGAGTATTCCAAAGATGTCTCCGCCGAACAGCTCCTCGAGCGCGAACGAAAACCGGTTCCGTTCCACGTGATCATCAATCCCAAGATCGTCTCCACATCCGGCGCGCCAGTTGAGTTCTTCGAAGGATGTCTTAGTCTTGCCGGCTTCTGCGCTCTCGTGCCGCGTTCTCGCACTGTACGCGTGGAATGCCTGGACGAAAAAGGGACACCCCGCGTAATCGAAGCCTCCGGATGGTACGCCCGCATCCTTCAGCATGAAATAGACCACCTGAACGGAACTATTTATATAGACCGCATGCACAGCCGTTCGCTGACCACACTGGAAAACCTCACCCGCTTTTGGAAAAACAAATCTATTCAAGAGGTCCGTGATGCCCTAAAATAATCGGCACAGCAGTCCGGAGGAAAATGTCATGGGCAAATTTCAACGTAGTTGGCTGTTATTCAAGAGTTCCATCTCCGTCATTACGCGGAACAAACAGTTGCTGCTTTTCCCGGTTGTCATCTCCGTGCTCACGTTGGTCATCATTCTTTTCTTCGCGGCGCCCGCGGCGCTGTGGCCGACCGGTCATTCCTATACATCCCTCGATCACTGGCAGGCGATTGGCGCCACGTTTTTCCGGGTGTCACCGCATGCCACCGACTCGTCAGAGACTACTTTCACCTATTCGCCCACAGCGATCGCTTATCTGGTCTTTCTTTATTTCGTTTCTATGTTTCTTGCCACATTCTTCAACGTGGCTTTCTATAACGAAATTCTCGCGGCGCTGACGGGAAAACCTGTTTCCATCAGCCGCGGCCTCAAGTTCGCCTGCTCCCGCTTTCAGGCCATTTTCATGTGGACCCTTTTCGCCGGACTAGTTGGCTTGATCATCAAAACCATCGAGCGGCGGCTCGATCTCGTGGGCCGGATCATCGCCCGCCTGATCGGCATCACCTGGAGCATCGCCTCTGTCTTCGTGATTCCGATTATCGTGCGCGACCCGAGCGTGAACCCGGTGGCCATGTTGCGGAAATCGGCCGCCATGCTGAAGCGCACATGGGGCGAGGCCCTCATCGGATACGCCGGCATGGCCTTCGGCAGCCTGATCATCATGCTCGCTTCACTGGTGCTGTTGGGTGGCGCCGTGTTCGTCTCCATCCAGGCGAACAATTTCTGGATCATCGGCATTGCGGCGGCCGTCTGGGTGCTGGGCCTGATTGCCTGGAGTTATCTGATGAACGTTGCCGGCCTGGTTTTCAAAGGCGCGCTGTATCTTTACGCCGCCGAAGGCATCGTGCCGCAACCTTATAATAAGGAAATGCTCGACGCAGCCTGGAAGTATAAGAAGAGCTAAAGTAAAGCATTCTCAGGACGTCCTTTACACTCTGTTGTGCGCGAAGATGCCTGCGAAGCTAAAGTAGGCTAAGTTCCCGAAAAGGGTGTAATATGAGCATTACGACCCCCTAATTTTTACAGGCTGTTGCAGATTCGGATGACCCGTCTATATTAGAACTCGCCATGATACACGAACAAGACTCGCAGGAAAGTGTACACGATCTGCTTCCGCAGGAAGATCTTCCCGCTGAAGCGGTTGCACCAGCCCCAAAAACGGAACGGTCGGCCGGGCAGGCCGCGCCGCCAACCATCCAAACCCCAAGCATCTCTGAGGTCTACGCACAAGCTGGTGTTCGCGTGCCGCCGCATGGCTTCTCTATCCTGAAGGTTGCGGAGATGCTGAGCAGTGTGCACATTCGAGAGCTTACTCCCGACGCCAAGCGCGCGGCGGTCTTGCTGACGCTCGAGGCCAGCAACATACAGGTCAATGAGGTGACCGAGGACGCCGCACGGCGCGAGCGTGTGCTGAATGACTACGAAGCACGCCAGCTCCAGATATTCCAGAATTACAAAACTGGAAAGGCGCAGCAGAGCCAGGAGACCCAGGCTGAAATCGACCGCCTGACCGAACAGCTCCGCTTGCTGATTCAGGCCAATGAGAAAGAGATCGCCAGCGAAAAAACCCGCCTGGACGAGTGGCGCACCCGAAAACGCGAGGAAGAGCGCAAAATTCGCACGGCTGCGTCTTTATTTGCAACAACCCTCGCCCAGCAGCCCGCAGCCGATACGATCCCAATGCCTACCGTTCCGCAGCCGGATGCACCGGCCGCCGCAGCCGCCGCGGGTAATCGTCCGCCGGCAGCGACTCCGGCCGCAGATAATAGTGCCCCAAAATCGTCTACGCGCCCATCTCTGTGGAAGCGATAGACAGGCTTTCAATCGGACCTATCTGGAATTTTTCTCGCCCGAGCTCTTGCCTTCTAATGGCAACCGGCCGCCGGCAACCGACAACTGTTCTAGTAGCTTTGCCCCGGTGAGCCGAGAGGGCCAGCGGAAACGCTGAAGGTTTTGCACTGCCCGAACTCGAGGGCTACGCTTGCGTTCACCGCGATGGGTCGGTCGTCGCACAGCGCGGGCACAAACTTCCATTGCTTTACGGCGGCGACTGCGGGCTCATCCAACGCCTGGGCAATCGATTGCACCACCCGAACATCCCTCGCACTCCCCCGCTCGTTCACTACCAGGCGAAGCACGACCACACCCTGCACTCCTGCCTGACGCGCCTCGTCCGAATACTCAGGATTGGGCGCATGGATCAGCTCCGGCGCACATGCCATCTTCGAGCTCACTCCAATCGCGCCGCGGCACCCGTAGAGCTGCGGATCGCGGCACGCTGTCTTTTTACCAGGCTCTGTTTCTGCCATAGAAAATTCAGACCCGGGAGCAGGAAACAGCCGATACGCTCCAGGGGTGTCGCAATGCTGGAAGTAAATCGGCAAGGTGACGCTGACCGCGACCGCGTGGCCTTTATATGTCCCAGGGGTGAACTTCCATTGCTCGACGGCGGTGACGGAGCGCTCGTCTAATCCTTTGCCGAGGGATTTGACCACGTGAACGTCGCTGGGCACGCCTTTCTTCCCCACCACCAGCGCAACCACGACCTCGCCCGCTAATTGGGCCTGGCGCGCCTCTTCGCTGTATTCAGGGAGCACCGCATGGATGGCCACCGGCGTCGTAGCACACGGCCCAGCCGAGGCCGGATGCTCGTAGCTGCATTCATAGAAAGGCTGGTCCGCTTTGGGTTTGCCCGCGAAAAGAAGCGATAGCGGGCACAGCAAAAGCATGACATACAGTCCGATTCTGCTGGCCATTTTGTAGAGAAGTGGCATGTTAGTGCGCCTTTCATGATTTAGATCGGCCTTCAGTTGCTGCCGCTTTCGGCCCCTGACTCAAAGAACGCCGAAGCTAGGATATCTTGCAGGTTCGCGCATCTCCAGCACGGCTTAGATTTAATTCACCGCAGAGATACAGAGGCACAGAGAAAGCCGGCTACATGTGCAGAAAGGGTTTGCGATTTCAAGTACTACCCCCACCCCCATTACTCAGAGTAGTCTTCGTGGAGTTAAGTCATTCTAATTCAAGTACATACGAGAGAGCGAAAGAGTGAAGAGTAATGGTTGCTGGATAAATACTTGATCCGTAAAACTGTGGGCAGTACTCAGAAAAACGACCGCAAAAACCTTTCGCCACGGATGAACACGGATTCCTGAGGATTGTGCCCCCCACCCCGCTTGCTAGCTTGTGGTTAGAGTGCCCCAAATCGCGTCTGACCCGCGTCATTATTGGCGAAGATCAATCCGGGCCGGGGGACTAGCTGGTAGTCTGGAAGACAGCTCCAAGCTCACAGCCCTCAGCTCCAAGGGTCAAGCTGCTCGGGTCATCTCACCCCGACCAGCCAAACAGCGCTTGATCACTGCAAGCGGATATTCATCCTGCAAGGTAACGAATTTTCAAAGACCTAGGGGCCTAACCCCCGCATTCTGGAATGCGGTCAAACACACCTCAAGGACAAATGATGGCATAAAATTCCTAAGAAATTAAGAATTTGATATCACAGTGATACCACGGTTAGCCGAGGTTGGGATATCTTGCAGGTGATCGCGCATGTAGCAGAGCTTAAAGGAAGCACGTTCCTCAGTTCTTAAATGATCCAATGACCTGATGACCCAATGAAGCAATGACTCAATCCCGCGCATATCCGCGTTCATCCGCGGCGGGAAGAAAGTTTTCTACTCACCCGGCTTGTCTGGATCTAATTGACTACGCCCACACTCTGCTGTAGGCTCCCGTTCTACACCCTGAGAGTGTGCGCAAGATGTCCGTCGCAAAAGCGGTCAAATGGCTGACATACAGTTTGCTGACAATCCTAGTCGGCACTGCAATCTTCATTGTGAAAGACCAGCTCGCTGAAAAGCCGTCGCCAAATCTGACGCCATGGATAAACATCCTGAAATCCCACCTAATTTTGAGTTCTTTTTCGGGACTGGCCTTCGTTCTTCTCTGCGCTTGTCTCTGGTTGCTCGCTGATCGCCAAGAGGCGCTGGAAGCAGTTAAACCCATCGTGAAACTCCTTACCCATGGCAGAAAATTGCGCCCCGCCGACTTAGGCATCGTCGGTTTCAACACATTTTATAAAGCGCATTCGGAGGCGCAGGAGGCCAAACAAGCACTCTTGCAGAAAAATCGCGTTCTTATCGTAGGACCACCCTCGGGTGGAAAGACCCGGCTCGCCTTCAACCTGGCTAAAGATGTGGGGAGTAGCGACCTGGTGTTACGGCTTGACCCTGAATTTAACGACTGGAAGGCCCTCAACTTCCCCAAGCTTGGGGTTCGCTGCAAAGTCCTATGGATTATTGATGATGCGGACAAATTCCTGGGCAAGCTAGACCTGAATCGGGGAGAACGTATGCTCGGGGAGCAATGCCTCGTCCGAATCATCGTCACATGCCGTTCCGGCCAGGAGCTTGAGATGGTCCGCTCTGATGCGGAAATGGCCTCTTTTATAGACCAGTTTCTAACGGTGAGCTGCAGTGACTTTACGGAAACGGAGCTCGCCGATCTAGCCCAAAGCGTCGGCAAACCGGCCCCCAAAATCCACGACCGTACTCCCGGCAGTATTTTGCTGGGGCTGGAGCAGATGCGTGTGCGCCTTAAGAAAGCCGGTGAAAAATCTCAGACCCTCATGAAGGCAATGTTTCTTCTGCGTACAGCTCTTATCTTTTCTCCAGAAGAGACGCTCGTCGGCGCGGTCATGAAAGACATCTATGAATGTAGCCTCCCCGAAGACAAATTTGAATCTACCCTCCGTGACTTGATTCGCGATGGCTTCCTGCATCGCAACGGAACCATCGCCGCCTCTCACGACAGCTATCTCACGCTTGATTTCTTTGACTACTATTCACGGAACAGCGCTCTCTTGAACTCGCATGTCGAGCGCTTGGGAGACACGGTTGAGGGAGTAGGCTCTGCGCGCGACCTGCAGTCCCTCGGCATCTTCTGGAAAAGCGGCGAGAACTATCAGCAAGCCCTCGTTTATCTGGCGAAGGCGGCCAGAACACTTACCGATGACGCGGTTCTTGCCTTCGACATGGCTTACTGCTTCCATCACATCAAACGTCTGGACGAAGCCATTGCCAGCTACCGCAAGGCGCTGCAAATAGGCCCCGATAATGTCGGTGCGCTGAATAACCTAGGGATCGCGCTCAAAGACCAGGGTCAGCTTGATGAAGCCGTTGCCAGCTATCGCAAGGCGCTGCAAATAGGCCCCGATAATGCCGGTGTGCTAAATAACCTGGGCAACGCGCTTTGGAACAAGGGCCTGCCGGATGAAGCCATTGCCAGCTATCGCAAGGCTCTCCAAATAAGCCCCGATAATGTCAAAGCGCTGAATAATCTAGGTGTCGCGCTCAAAGACAAGGGCTTGCCGGATGAAGCCATCGCCAGTTATCACAAGGCGCTGGAGATTGAGCCCGATTATGTTGATGCGCTGAACAACCTAGGTGTCGCGCTCAAAGACAAGGGCCTGCTGGATGAAGCCATCGCCAGTTATCACAAGGTGCTAGAGATCAAGCCCGATGATGTTGATGCGCTGAATAATCTAGGCAATGCGCTAGCAGCCAACGGTCTGCTGGAGGAGGCCATTGCTAGCTTTCGCAAGGCGCTGGAGATTGAGCCCGACTATATCAATGCGTTGAGCAACCTAGGCAACGCCCTAGTGGACAAAGGGCTGCCGAATGAGGCCATTGCTAGTTATCGCAAGGCGCTGAAGATCAAGCCCGATTATTTCAATGCGCTGAATAACCTTGGCGCCGCGCTAGCAGACAAGGGCCTGCTGGATGAGGCAATTGCCAGCTATCGCAAGGCGCTGGAGGTGAAGCCCGATGATGTTGATGCGTTGTATAACCTGGGTGCCGCGTTAAAAAAGAAGAGCAGCCAATCGGAGTAGGCCGGGTGCAGCGGACCCCAAGGTTCGCGGCGTATGGGTCATCCTGACGCTTCATCTTTAAATCTAGGGCGCGCTGTCCAAATTGGAGAAAGTATGAAAAAGTCCATCTGTTTTGTTGATGACGATCCGGACGAAATTGAGCGTTTCCGAAAGTACATGGGTGAACGCTACATTATTGGCGCTGCAACTATGTTGGAAGACGCACTTGATCAGCTCCAGAAGCAGCATGTGCGCAAGCCAGATCTTTTTCTGCTGGATCTCTATTACGGGCCGCACACAGAAGAGAAAAAGCGCGCGGCGATCGCCGCTGCCGACGATGAGCTATCAGCGATGGAAGCTCATCTTCGCGCTCTCCTGCTCGACGCCGGACAATCACCGAAAGAGGGGTTCAAGCTTGCAGAGCGCGCTCATTCGAAGTACTCAGCCACGCCTCGCATCTTCTTTAGCCGCAAAGCATTCCTGCAGGACGCACTCGAGGCTCAAGAGAGGGGCCTCGCTATCCTTGAAAAACCTGATCCTGACGACAATGACCACGGCACCACATCCAAGGAGCGCTACGATGCAGCCTTTGGCAGATACTCCGAAGAGATCGCCCGAAAGCTGGATCGGATTGTCAGTCAGAATACCTGGTGGGCACGCTACCGCCAGAAGATCGAAGGCTTCTCGACAGGCTTCTTCTTCTTTCTCTCAAAGATTGGTTGGGACTTATGGAAAGGCAGCGCCCACGGCGCTGCGGTGAGCGTCTGGATTGTGTCAGTCGCTATTCTTGCTCTTGCTTGGTTCACCAAACGTCCGTAGCCCTAACAAAGATTCCCAGCAGGGGAGCTCGCTGACTCTTACCCGTGCAACAGCAGCGCCGCCAACTCCATGGCTCGGGTGCGGGTGATGCCATCTCGTTGTTCGGCGCCCAAGGGATGCCCGGTCTCTTCCACCTTGAACAGCGGACGCGCCCCAACCGGCTGCAGGGCAATCTCCAGCTTCAGATTCAGTGTTTCCGGATACATCCTCAGCGAATTGTTCAGCCTTCCTTTGAACGGGCCGTGGGTTTTCTCTCTTCCTTCGAGCGTCCAGCACTCCCCGATTTCGTCATAGACCTCTTCGCGGACCGAAGCCCACAGGCCCCACAGAAAAATCTCATCACTGCTGATAATGGGAATTTCCAGGCACCCGCGGATAAAAAACCACTCGCCATCAATGATGCATTGATCGCTGCCGATCTGCGCGCGCACGTCGCGCTCTTCCCTCTTCATGTTGGCGTACATGTCGGGAAAATCGGCGGCAAAACTCAGTGGAATTCCGGCATGGGACTGGCCGCAGGTAGAGCACTTCCAACCCTTGCTCATCTCGGCGGCGTTTTTCGAATCTGTGTTCATGCGCTGCGAAATCTCTTCTAGTCCGTGACTACAATTTCCACCCGGCGATTGTGGGCCCGGGCCTCATCGTTGGTATTGGGATACCGTGGGTTCCGCTTGCCATATCCCATGGTCTTCAACTGCGCCGCGGCGAAGTCATGGCCTCCGAGCCAGCTTGCCACCGAAGCGGCCCGCCGCCGGGAGAGCACAAGGTTATGAGCATCGCTGCCCAGGTCGTCAGTGTATCCGGCGATCAGCAGGTGAGACTTAGGATGGTTGTCTTTCAGGAATCCGGCAATTTTTTCGAGCGTGGCCTCCGCCCCGGGCTTGAGCTTGTATTTATCCAAATCGAAAAGAATAGCGCTATCCAGGGCCAGAGTGGGCTTGCCGACCCTCTCCCATAGCGCATCGGCGCCGCAGCTATTGGCAACTTTGAGGTGGGTGGCATCCATGATGGTCACGGTGACGTCAACCCAGTGCGCATTTTGAAATCCCGCCGACGCGCATACCTGTTGCGCGCTGAAAGGGTTGGCGGTGTAGGCGCCGTGTATGGTCACCTTGCCGGCGGGCACAAATTCATCCCCGGTAATTTTGGTGGCAACCATGTCGTTACCGATTTGCTGGATCATCACCTTTTCAATCTTCAAATCGGCCTGGTTCACCGTAAACTTCCCTTGCCACTCGCCATTCAGGTCATAGCGCGGTGCGCCAGAGGGCTTGTTGACCGGCGCAGCCTGCCAGGCGTTGCCCGGGAGCAGCACAGCCGTGGCAACGGCCGCGACGACGACAGCCTTGACGGCAAGCCGAAAGACGTACACTCGTGCCTTCATGGATATCTCCTCAAAAATGTTGGGAATGTCGGACGCAAATAATATCGGCCCCAAGCACGAAGTTGTCAACCACAAGGATGGAGCAAATTGTCACTGCATAACTTGCTGGTCATCTGTGTCCTTTGCGGTTAATTGCTAACTGCTCAATGCCTATGCGCTGTTTTTTAAAGAGAATTTCATCAGCACTTAATACACCTTGCCATCCTTCTGGGGTTACACTTTCGCCGCTCAGCAGTTCAGGCACGGAAAAACTTCTCACAAGGTGAGACGGTTTGCGATCGTCCCACACTATTCAGAACAGGGAAATTGCGATTTACGAAATATGGTAAGTGTTCAGAAAAGCACCGGGCTGAAGCCCATTTGTTTGGCATTTCAACGCGGGCCTGAAGGCCCGCTCTTCCACGGTGATGGATACAGTAATTGTGGAATCGCGTTAGCCGTCTTTCGAGGAGTTACGGGCCCCATTGCGTAAGAAGCTGTTCAAGGAGAAATCAATATGAGTGATCACACCAGCCGTATCAACCGCCGCCGTTTCCTGCAGGGCACAGCGGCCATTGCGGCCGGCTCTGTCGTGGCCGGCTACAGCACTATTGGGGCGTTGCCGACTTGGGCGCAGGACCCGCCTTTCGGATGTCCGGTGCCCGCCGCGGGAGGCATCCCATTTGTTGCCGGCAGCGATACCCGGCCGATTATCCTGCGCCGGTCCATCAGCTCGCTGTCGGGAGCGGAGCTTACCGAGTTGGCGTCCGCATACGCCGCGCTGCGCGCTCTTCCCTTGAGCGACAAGCGCACCTGGGTGCTGCAGGCCGATATCCATGCAACCAACTGCCATCAATGCAGCAATGACAACACCCAGATCCACGGCTCGTGGAACTTCTTTCCCTGGCATCGCGCTTATCTCTACTACTACGAGCGCATCCTGGGATCGCTGGTAGGGAACATAGATGGCTTCCGCCTGCCTTATTGGGATTGGGAAAACATCCGCAACCTGCCCACGCCTTACACAACCCCGGGGTCGTCGGTCAATTCTCTGTTTGACGCCAAGCGCGACGTCGGGCTGGCCGGCGGCGGCAACCTGCCCGCATTCGACGGTACGGCGTCGCGGGTCAAGACGCTGCTGGGCATGACGGATTTTCCCACCTTCGGTGGAGACGCTTTCAGCTCGGGCGGTTGCGAGGATGACCCGCACAACATCATTCATACCGATGTAGGCCTGGGCGGCGGCAATGACATGGGAACACTGGCGTTTGCCGCCCGCGACCCGCTGTTCTTTGCCCACCACTGCAATATCGATAAGCTGTGGAGCAAGTGGAACAGCCTGACGAGCAAAAAACTGCCTCCAACCGCGTATCACAATCCCACCGACGCCAGCTTCCTCAACGCGCGCTGGTCGTTCTATGACGAGAACCAGCAGGTGGTCTCCATCAGCGCCGCCGACGTGCTCGATCACCGCAGCAACCTGCGCTATACCTACGTGAACGAGTTCATCATCCCGCCGTACATCGTCGCCTACATATGCCAGTTGCTTTGCTGCCAGCCTCCGCCCGAGGTGGGTCCGATCATTGGTATCAACGAAGAGGCCAGGACGATCCTCCTCTCCCAGGCCGGCGCAAACTTCCCGGCAGCCCTTGTGCTGCACGGAGTGGTTGTGCCCCGCCAGTTTACCGGCACCTTCGACATATTTGCCACGCGGACAAACAAACGGACCCTGCTGGGGGCGATCTCCTTCTTCGGGGACGAAGCCATACATGAACTCGCGCAGAGTACGGAGCGCCGGCCCAAGACGCTGGTTCTGGACATAACCACTTCGCTGGCAGACTTGTTGTCAAAAACCAATCCGGCGACGATCCAAGTCTTCAAGAGAAAAAGGCGCAAAGCTGAGGATGAAGACCGCGATCACGATCACGATAAAGACAGAGATGAAGCCCAGCGCCGCCGTGAAGGACGGCAGCAAGAAAGAGAAGAAAAACACGAAAGGCATGAAGAAGAAGAGCATGAAGAGAAGCCGGCTTTCGTCCTGAGCGCGGCCAGCGCCGAAATTCGCGTGCAACGTTAACGAAGTTTAACCACAAAGGACACAAAGAAACAGAAAGGCATGTCGGTCGAAAATCGTAAATCACCGGATGACTCAATGATTCTTTGTGTCTCTTTGGTTAAGCTTTGCTTCTCGCTGTGCCGCAGGGCGAAGTCTCAGTACCCGTAGCCTGCCCTGACCTTTAGCGCCTAACTGCCTTTAAAAATCCGTGACAATCCGCGTTGATCTGCAGCGAATTTTTCCTTGACAAATCTTATATATTTCGATAATTGTAGAAATATAGAAGGAGCCACCGTGCCTGCCAAACTCAACCCGAATGAAGTCATCCGCTATGCGGACATGCTCTCGGCCATGGGGGCCGAGCCCCGGCTGCGCATTGTGCGGCTGCTGCTGTCGGCGCATCCTGAGGGCATGGTTGTCGGCGAGATCGGCGAAGAGTTGGAAATTCCCAATTCCACTCTCTCGCATCATCTGGAAAAACTGAAGAACGAAGACCTTGTGCAGGTGCAGCGCGAGGGCACGTTTCTGCGCTACACCGCCAACACGGCCGCGCTGGAAGAGCTGCTCGGATTTCTTTACGCCGAGTGCTGCACGCGCAACAAAGCTGTGGCGCCGCAGAGAGTGGTCTGCTGTAAGTGACAGTTTCGAGTTTCAGGTTTCGAGAATCCAGATCCCTCGACTGCGCTCGGGATTTCGCCTCGCGGCTCGGACGCCGCGAAAACGGCTCAAGTTTCGAGCAAAGGCAAAAGCAAAAGATTTTTCGCCGCGGATGAACGCGGATGTTCGATCCGATAAGAAAACGCAAGATCCTTCACGCCACAAGCGGGCGCTCAGGATGACAAACCTAAACGGTAACGCGGCGAAAGAAGAATACCAAAACGGGAAACTTCACGAAAGGAGACAAAACCATGTCCACTACAAACATTAAAGACGTTGTCCGGGAAAAGTACGGAGAGGCGGCCAAGCGCGTCCTTTCCGGAGCCAGCAGCTCGTGCTGTGGGGCGGCACCCTGCTGCACTGACGCCGATCCCATCACGCGCGATCTTTACGACAGCGCCCAGACTGGGGTTCTGCCTGAGCAGGCGGTCAAGGCTTCACTCGGATGCGGCAATCCTACCGCGCTCGCCCAACTCAATCCCGGCGAAACCGTACTTGATTTGGGCTCGGGCGGCGGCATTGATGTGCTGCTCTCAGCCCGGCGCGTTGGGCCCAGCGGCAAGGCCTACGGACTTGATATGACCGACGAAATGCTCACGCTCGCCCGCGAAAACCAGCGGCAGGCCGGGGTTGAAAACGTGGAGTTCCTCAAAGGAGAGATCGAGAACATCCCTCTGCCTGAAAATTCTGTGGATGTGATCATCTCCAACTGCGTCATCAACCTCTCGGCTGATAAGGACCGCGTGCTACGCGAGGCCTTCCGCGTGCTCAAGCCCGGCGGACGATTCGCCGTCTCTGATGTAGTGGTGCGCGGCGAGGTCCCCGAAGAAATCCGCAGAAGCGTGCTGCTGTGGGTGGGCTGCGTGGCTGGCGCCTTGAGCGATTCTGACTACGTCGCCAAGCTCAAGCAGGCGGGCTTTGAGGCCATCGAGATCGAGCCCACGCGCGTCTACACCATCGAAGATGCCCGCGCCTTCTTGACCGGACAAGGCGTCAACCTAGACGCCATCGCCCCGTTCGTGGATGGCAAGTTCATGAGCGTCTTCATTCGGGCCACGAAGCCGGCGGCGTGTTGCTCGCCGGCTGCAAATAAAGGAACTGCGGCTTGAACTCGGGCGTCACAACTTCAAGAAGGCTCGTTGCCGAACTTCTTGGCACCGCATTCCTTCTGGCTGCCGTGGTTGGCTCGGGCATCATGGGTGAGAAGCTCTCAGGAGGAAACGTCGCTCTAGCGCTGCTGGCCAACACTATCGCTACCGGCGCGGCGCTGGTTGCTTTGATTCTGACCTTTGGGCCGATTTCAGGCGCGCACCTTAATCCTGCCGTCACCATTGCGGATGCAACTCAGGGAGGCACCGCCTGGCGTCTCGTCCCTGGCTATATCGCCGCCCAGTGCACTGGGGCAATGCTCGGCGTCTACGCTGCTCATCTGATGTTCGCTCAGCCGGTGATTCAGGTTTCCACGCACGTCCGCAGCGGTCCCGCGCAACTGTTCAGCGAATTCGTCGCCAGCTTCGGCCTGCTGGCAGTCATCTGGGGATGTTCGCGCGCACGGCCCTCTGCCGTTCCGTACGCTGTGGGCGCATACATTACCGCCGCTTACTGGTTCACGGCCTCAACCTCATTTGCCAATCCTGCCCTGACCCTGGCGCGCTCGTTCACCAACACCTTTGTCGGAATCCGCCCCCCTGATGCACCCGGCTTTATCGTGATGCAGTTGCTGGGCGCGCTCTCGGCCACAGCGCTCTTCCGCTGGCTGGCCGGCAAGTCGCCGGAAACTGAAACACTGCCCCATCCGCAGCAGAAAGCTGAGGTTCCTTATTCTTAAGGTCATCTTTGCTTGCGTCCACAACGCCGGCCGGTCACAGATGTCGGCGGCCTTCTTTAATAAGTATGCCGATCCCGCCAAGGCCGTGGCCATCTCCGCCGGAACTCAGCCTGGCGAGCGGGTGCATCCTGAAGTAGTCGAGGTCATGCGTGAAGTTGGCATAGATCTCACCCAGGCCCACCCCCAGAAGCTGAGCACCGAACTCGCCCAGGATGCCAACCTGCTCATCACCATGGGATGCGGTGATGCCTGCCCCTATATTCCCGGCCTGCGCATAGATGACTGGCCTCTGCCCGACCCAAAAGGCCAAGGCATAGACCAAGTCCGCCAGATAAGAGATGAAATTCGTGGGCGCGTGCTTGCGCTCATTCAAGAAGAATTAACCGCAGAGGACGCAAAGGTACGCAGAGGCCAAAGCGGGCCACTCTGAAACGCTTTGTGAAACCAGGCCCCAGCCCCACAAAAGGAAAGTAAAGTCGCAGGTAAGCACAATCTGTTCTAAACTGGTACCAAGAATATAGAGTCCAGTAACCTGCGCCGCTGAGTCAACATCCTTATATGGAGATTGCCAGCCATGAGACACAAGTTCCTCATATTTATTGCCGTAATGGGGGGAGTAATAAGTTGTTGGGGCCAGTCGTCCCAGCCCGCTAAATCTACCCTCAAGCCGCGGAGCACGTCTGCGGCGAAGACAACGCCTGTCAGCGCTCCTGCGTTGAATATCACGCAGCTCAGTTCGACGCTCGCGGGCCTGGAGCAATTAACACGGCAGACTACACTCGACCTGGCAAGACTCCGCATTGATAAATGGAAGACGGACGGCAACACCAAAGACCAAATACAATCCAATGCGCAATCGTTGATGAGCAACATGACCAACGCCCTGCCGGGCATGATCAGCGCCGCCCGTAGCGCGCCGACTTCCCTCTCGGCCAATTTAAGACTCTACCGTGATTTGAACGTGCTCTACGAGGTGCTGTCGCCGCTGGCCGATTCCGCGGGAGCGTTTGGCAGCAAAGACGAATACCAGATACTCTCTACCGATACACAATTACTCGAAGCCAACCGGCACTCGCTGGCTAATTACATGGAAAGCCTTGCTGCCTTCCAGGATGCCGAACTCGCCCGCCTGCGCGGACGCAGCAGCCAAACCGCCAGCCCGGTCGCCAGCAGCGGCGGCAAGGCCACCCCAGCGCCGACGCCGGCGCATACAGGTCCGGTGATCATCGTTGGGGCAAACGGAGTGCCCAAGCGGATTGTAGATGCAGGGGATGACAGCGACACGGCGAGAAAGCCGGTTCACAAGAAAACTCCGTCCTCAACGTCACAGCCAACACCGCAAGGCACTGCTAAATCGCAATAAGTCCGGGAATTCCAAGAGGATAGCTTTACAAAATTATCTATCCCCAACCCCCTTTTTTGGGAACCTTTGAAGGGGTATGGACGTCTATTGTAAGTAGTAAGCAGGCTTCGCCCGGGGGCGGCTACCATAGGCCAAATGGTGTGTTGAAGCTGGCATCATATCCTGCTAATGTGAGAGGTGACGCCATGAAGGCGATGGCGGGAGCAACTACGTTGGCCGAATTAGCAAGCGCGCTCGCGAATGCCACGGAAGAAAGTTCAATCGTGGCGGAGCTTAAGTCCGGGTCAGAAGAGGCGTACTCCTGGCTGATTGCACATTATCACCAGCAGGTTTATAGCCTGGTGTACCGCATCGTCAACAATCCAGCGGATGCGGCGGATACAACCCAGGAAGTTTTCCTCAAGATTTTCCGCGGGATGAGCCACTTCCACGGTGAATCGAGCCTGAAGACCTGGATTTACCGCATTGCCGTGCATGAGGCCTGTAACTCCAAGCGCTGGTGGTTCCGCCATAAGAGGCGCGAGACCAGCCTCGAACCTGTGGTGGATGAAATGAATGATGGCCCACCCGCCCAGGGTCTTAAGGACTCGCTGCAAGACCACGGCGACTCACCATTTGAGAGCCTCGCGCACGAAGAGGTCCGGGCCCGAGTCGAGGAAGAGTTGAGACAGGTCCCGGAACCGTACCGCACGACGGTGATCTTGCGTGATATTGAAGACCTTTCGTACGAGGAGATTGCAGAAGTCACACGAGCCTCTCTGGGTACGGTAAAAAGCCGGCTTACCCGCGGCCGCGAGATGCTGAAGAAAAGACTGCAACCTTATGTGAACGAAGTCGGCCAGGAGATGGGATTAGCCACAGAGCGTAATGTGGAGGCCAACGACCGCGAACGATCCAAGGCAAAAATGCCGGGAATGCGGCGAGCCAACGTTGAGGTGATGTCATGAAGTGCAGCGAAGTGCAGTCTTTGTTTTCGTTGTATCTGGATAGCGCCCTGACCGGTGTACAGATGCAGCAAGTGGCTGCGCATGCCGAAGCATGTGACTCCTGTCAGGCTGAATACCAACAGCTTCGGGCCACGCAACGCATGGTTGCCGGCCTGGGAAGGCGACAGGCGCCTCCTGATCTGGCTCTTCAGTTGCGCATAGCGCTTTCGGTGGAGCGCACAAAAAACTATCGCCGCCGCTGGGAAGGCATGCTGGTGCGATGGGAAAATGCTTTTAATGCTTTCATGTTTCCCGCGACCGCCGGCTTGCTGAGCGCGGTAATATTTTTCGGGTTGATCATCGGGTTCTTCGGCCTGCCGGTCAACAGCTCAGCTTCTTCTGATGTGCCCCTGGCGCTGTACACTCCTCCGCAGTTGAACCCTTCGGCCCTGCCATTCTTGACTACGATTGGCAACAGCGAGGGATCATTGGTCGTGGAAACGTATGTGGACGCCAATGGCCGAGTGGAAGACTATCGAATCATATCCGCGCCTGAAGGAACCCAGGACCTGATCCCGCGTGTGGATAATCTGCTCATCTTTACAACCTTCCGTCCCGCAATGAACATGGGACGACCTACGCCCAGCCGCGTTGTGCTCTCATTTTCGGGCATGAACGTAAGGGGATAAAAACAGTTTCAAGTTTCGAGTTTCTAGGCTGCTAGAAGCCGCGCCTTGGGAACCCACGGTTAGCGGGAAATTTCTCGATAATAAGCGATCAAATCCAGCGGTGGTGGCGCGTAGCCCATAGCGCGAAGAAAGCCAGAAACCTGTCCGCGATGGTGCGTGCCGTGATTGACGACGTGGAGCGAGATCTGCCAGAGCGGAGTCTCATAGGGATTGCCCTTCAAATCTTTGTAGGAAAATTTGGTTCCCAGGGAATCTTCCGTCAGGCTTGAAGCCCAGTCTTTCCACCTCTTAAGAAGCAGAGGCCAGTCGTTTTGAAGCACTGCCAAATGCATATCCTGTTCCGGATTGATGAACTTTGCCGGCGGATTCCCCTGGATGCGCCCAAGCCAGATGCGATCGGCGGCATAAATGTGCACCAGGGTGCCGAGAACGTTGTGGTCAGCGGTGTGGAAGTCTCTTGTTAACTCCTCGGCGCTCAGTGAACTTGCCGCATTCACCAGCCTGCTGCTGGCCCAAGCCGTGTAATCAAAATGAGTACGAAGTGCTTCTAATGTGATCGTCATGGATGGTCATAAGTGTACACTCACAGTTTCGGATTTCCAGTTTCCAGTTTCGAGTTACAGGCAACTAGAAGCCATCTCAATAGATGGTTAGGAGTGACAGTTGTAACCTTAGGGCCCAAATACGAGCAATTGACCGTATTCTTCCTGGGCCAGTAGAATAAGGCATCCCGCCTTGTGTTGAAGAGGAGGCCCGTCTGCGTTTTATCTCATTATTTTCAAGTGTTATCGTTTTTTGCTCAGTTGTGATTTTGCCCGGCCAGGCGCAACAGAAGTCCTCGCCAGCGCCGAGCGTTCCCCCAGCCGCAACAACTTCCAAAGTCACTTTGGATACCAGCGAGACGCTGTTCAGCCTGCTGGCCGCAATGAATGCCTGCGGGTACGATGCCGACCTGGCCAACTCGGACCCGCTGCGCGCGCAAATCCGACAGGAGATCGCGCAGAAGGCCGCGGCTTCAGAAGAGGCCACCCGTGCCCGGACGGAGTTTTGCAATTTCTACAAAGACCATCAGAATGCGGACCCCGCCCGAGATTTGGCGCAGTTTGTGTCGCTGGGGTTGTTTCTCACGCCCCCACCCGCTTTTCAGCCCAGCGTGCAAGAAGCTGACCTGCCACCGGACGCAACTTACGTCCTCGGGGCGGTCCCTTTGCTGCAAACCTTTTATCAAGCACTAGGACTGCGGGACATCTGGAAGGAGCACCAGGCCGGATATGACACCCTGGTAGACCGCTACCATACACCGGTCTCGCAGATGATTCTCAAGACCGACCTGTACTTGAAGCTGCAAATGAGCGGCTATATGGGACGGCGTTTTACCGTGCTGGTAGAACCTTTGGCTGCTCCCAGCGGCATCAATGCCCGGAACTATAGCGATGACTACTATATGGTGATCTCACCGTCGCGAGGTTCGATCAAGCTGGACCAGATCCGCCATACCTACCTGCATTATGTTCTCGATCCTTACGCGCTCAAACGCGGCACATCGCTCAAACGGCTGCAGCCTCTATTGCTCACCGTATCCACCGCCCCCATGGATGACAGCTTCAAAAATGATATCGGCCTGCTGGTTGACGAATCCCTGATTCGGGCCATCGAGGCGCGCACGCTTCCGGGAACAGGCAAAGATGCGGAAGATGTGCGGTTACAGAGAGCCAAAGCTTCAGAGAACGAGGGATTCATTCTCACCCGCTATTTTTACGAGGCCCTGCAAAAATTCGAAAAAGACCCTGCGGGATTGAAAGACAGCTACTCGGATTGGCTGTTTCAAATTGACGTTGACAAAGAAAAAAAACAGGCGCAGCAGATCAGCTTTTCGAAAGAGGCCACTCCCGAACTGTTGAGCGCAGCTAAAACACAACAAGTGCAATTGCTGGATTTAGCGGAGCAGCGGCTGGTATCGGCCGATATCCCGGGAGCAGAAAAGCTGGCGCACCAGGCGTTGGATGAAAAAAATGAAGACCCGGCACGCGCCTTATTCATTCTGGCAAGGGCGGCAGCGCTCCGCGGAGACGTGAATGGAGCGCGCGAATACTTTCAGCGCACGCTGGAAATTGCGCACGAGCCCCGGGTTGTAGCCTGGTCGCATATTTATCTGGGCAGAATCTTTGATCTTCAGGAAGAGCGGGCGGCGGCGCTTGCCCAATACCGCGCCGCGCTTGAAGCCGGCGATACCAGCCCGGACACAAGGACCGCTGCGGATCGCGGGATTTCCCAGCCTTATGAGCCGCGGTCTTCGCGTCCAAAAGATCAGAATTAGTGAGAGGAACCATTCATTCCTTTGGAGTAGCACAATGAAAAATGCCTTGAGGCTCGCCGCCATCCTGCTGACTGCAGCTAGCTTGTTGCCGGCGCAAGCTACGCAAGCACAAAATGCAAATCCTGGATCCTCTTCCCAACAGCCCGCGGGAGAACCCAAAGTTAAGGCGGCAAAGACCCAACCCGAGTACGACGCATTCCAGGCCGCTTGGAGCGAGCAGAACCTGGCTAAAGCCGACAGCGCAGCCAATGAATTCGCAAGCAAGTTTCCCGACAGCGATCTGCGGTCCACTTTGTATGAACAATTGATGCGCCGTTACCAGCAGGCCAACAACGCAGATAAAACCCTGGAGATGGGACACAAAGTGCTTGCCCTCGATCCCGATTCCGTTTTTGCGCTCATCATGGTTTCCAGTGTCCTGGCTGAGCGCAGCACAGAAACAGACCCGAACCTGCAACAGCGTCATGATGAAGTTGTGAAAGACGCCGGCCGTGCCATCCAGTTGATTGATTCGGGCGCTTTCAAGCCGGCGCAGTTCACGGCCGACCAGTTGAATACCATCAAATCCATGGCCTATGGCGCCCAGGGTACGGTGGAATTGACCAGCAAGAATGACAAGGCAGCCGAAGACTTTCTGCGTAAAGCCACCGAACTGAATACCACAAACCCTGAGCCTTCGGTGTGGCTGCGGCTGGCGATTGCCATGGACCATCAAAAGAAATATGCTGACGCTCTCACTGCTGCCAATCGAGCGGTGGGGCTTTCTGCCAGCGACGCTGACGTGCTGAAATTAGCAACGCAGGAGCAGACAAGGCTTAAGCTATTGGCTGATACAAAAACAGCGCACTGATTCCATAGGCAATCTCTTGAATTTGTTATTTGCGCCCATGACCATCCCTGATACTTCGACCCTGGAAGCCGCGCTGGGACATCGCTTCCAACACGCGGGGCTGCTGGAGCAAGCGCTCACGCACAGCTCGCATGCACACGAAGCCACAGACGCCTCGGCGCCGGGGGAGAGCACTGGCGAGAAAATGACCTTTGCCACAGGCGATAATGAAATCATGGAATTTCTGGGAGATGCGGTGCTGGGGTTTGTGACCAGCGAGGCGCTGTTTACGCGTTTTCCCGGGAAGCATGAAGGTGAACTTTCCAAAATGCGGGCACACCTGGTCAGCGCACGGCACCTGGTGCGCGTGGCCAAGCAGATTAACCTGGGAGATTATCTACGGCTGGGGCGCGGAGAGGAAAAAAGTGGCGGACGCAACAAGTCGGCCCTGCTGGTGGATGCGCTGGAGGCGGTCATCGCCGCGCTTTACCTGGATGGCGGACTGGAACTCGCCCGCCAGTTTATCTTTAAGGAGATCGTCAACCCGGAGCTCGGCAAGATGCAGCAAGCGGGAGAAAATCTGCCGCTTACGGACTACAAATCGGCGCTGCAAGAGTCGGTGCAATCCATGGGACAGCCGCAACCGGTGTACGTGATTGCGAAAGAGACCGGCCCGGACCACAAAAAAATCTTTACGGCAGAGGTGAGACTGCATTTGCGCGGCAGCGACGAAAACCCGCATTTAGTCGCCCGCGCCGAGGGCCACAGTAAGAAGAGCGCGGAGCAGCGTGCTGCCCGCCAGGCGCTCGAGCATCTTGAGAAGCAGCGATCTGCTGCCGGAGAAAGCGAATGAGCGATCCTTCTTCTCCGTCAAATTCTTCTACCGAGACCAGCGAGCCGCAAAACCAGCCGGCCGCACAGCCTGAATTTCTGCACGGGGCTGACCGCTTCCAGCCGGACATCGCAGAAGGCGCCACCCCGGCTCCAGATCCACAGCACTCCACCCGGCCACGCAAGCAGCAGGAAAGCTGGCTGGGGCTGCTGCAATCGCTATTGGTTGTGGTAGTGATTGCGCTCTTTGTGGTCACGTTTTTGATACAGGCTTTCCAGATTCCCTCAGGTTCCATGGAAAATACGCTGCTGGTGGGCGATTACGTCATGGTGGATAAGGTCCGCTTCGGCGAGGGCGGCATCTGGAACAATGTGCTGCCATATTCGCCCATCTGGCACGGCGATATTATCGTCTTCAAATACCCCATCAATCCTTCGCTTCACTATGTGAAGCGCGTCATCGGGTTGCCCGGCGATCGAGTGCGCATGGAAAACAAGAACGTCTGGGTGAATGGCAAGCTGCTGCATGAGGGTTATACCATTTATCAGACAGGGGGCCGTGGTAGCTTCCCTTCCGATTCCCTGTACGAGCACACCAATGGAAGCTGGACGACGCAATTGCCCAACTTTGTCCGGGGGGACGAGTTGGTTGTCCCGCCCGGTTCTTACTTTGTGCTGGGCGATAACCGCGACGACAGCGAAGATAGCCGCTTTTGGGGCTTCGTCCCACGGGAAAACATTGAGGGACGGCCCTGGCTGGTTTACTTCTCTTTTGCCGCGAGTCCGGTAGGAACAGAAGAAGCACAAGCGGCTGATGGTAAACTGGCAGGTCTGATATTTACAGTCCGCCACCTGTGGGAATACGTGCGTTGGAACCGGGTTATGCGACTGGTTCAGTGAGAGATACCTTGGGAAAAAATAAAAATAAAGCAAAAGCTGCTTCGGGGAATGGAAAAAACTCCGCCGAAAAACCCGAAAAGCACCACGAAACGACGATGGAGTTCATTGGCTCGATGGCTGCCGTGCTGGTTTCAGGCCTGTTCATCATTACTTTTATCCTGCAGGCCTTTGAAATTCCCTCGGAATCCATGATGAATACGCTTCTAGTAGGCGATCACCTCTTTGTGGACCGAGTGAGCCTTGCGCCCAAGACGCAGTGGGTAGGTCCTCTGCTGCCCTATGGCAAAATTAAGCGCGGCGACATCATTGTGTTCATCGCTCCTGCACAGGCAGGTTTGTACCTGGTCAAGCGCGTGCGCGGCGTACCCGGCGATCGGATACGGCTAGTCAATGGCAAACTCTACGTGAACGGCGAACTGCAGATCGAGCCTTTCGTCGTCCGCAATGGCACCTACAGCGATTATCGTGACAACTTCCCTTCCGTGCCTGCGTCCGAGATGTACGGTGCAACCGAGAAGTGGAGCCAAGCTATGACTTCGTACGTTCAGAATGGAGAACTAGTCGTGCCTCCGGACAGTTATTTCGCCATGGGTGACAATCGCGATAACAGCCTTGACAGTCGTTATTGGGGATTTGTACCCCAGGCAAACCTGATAGGACGTCCCATGTTTATTTACTGGTCGTTTAAGGCTGATAAGAGCACCTACGAGCCAAGCAGTTTCGGTGAGCGGCTCGCCAATATCGGGTACACGATTCTTCACTTTTTCGATAAAACACGCTGGAGCCGTACGCTGAACATGGTGCACTAATGGAGCGCGCTGTTATGAGCGCCAGCAGCCAAGCTATCCGTATTGAGGAGAAGCGCGCGCGTCCGCGCCGCCGGCGCAAGTGGATCATTTGGATTGCTGTAATCTTTGCGATTGCGGCTTTCATTCCCATCCGCCTTGATCGGCTGAAAAAACGCCTGGAGGCTTCGATTACCGCTTCCCTGGGCCGCCGCGTAAGCGCTCAAAACATTGATTTTCATCTTCTTCCCCGCCCGGGATTTAACCTGGAAAACTTCACGATTGAAGATGACCCTGCATTCAGCTCCGAGCCGCTGCTGCGCTCCGATAGTGTCACGGCAAACTTGCGGCTGCGGTCTCTGCTGGGAGCACGCATTGAAATCGCCCGGTTAAGCCTGAAAGAACCCAGCTTGAACCTGGTCCGTAACAGCCAGGGGCGTTGGAACGTGGAATCGCTGCTGACCCGGGCTGCGCAGATTCCCAGCGCTCCCACGGGCACCACCCATGCAGAAGCGCGGCCGCGCTTCCCCTACATTGAAGCCGACAGCGGGCGCATTAACTTCAAAATCGGGCAGGAGAAAAAAGCATTCGCCCTGACCGAGGCTGACTTTTCTTTGTGGCTGGCTTCCGAAGATCTGTGGAACATGCGCCTGGCGGCACGCCCTATCCGGTCGGATGCCAATTTGGGCGACACAGGCACGCTCAAAGTGAGCGGAAGCTTTCAGCGGGCTCCCGACCTGCGCGCCACCCCCTTCCAGATGGAGGCGACGTGGGAGAGAGCCCAACTCGGCCAGCTCACGCACCTTATTTACGGACGTGATCGCGGCTGGCGCGGGGCGGTAACCGTCACAGCTAAACTCGCGGGATCGCCTGCGGCATTTGACCTCTCGGGTGCGGTTTCCGTTGACGATTTCCGCCGTTACGACCTTGCCAGCGACGATTCCTTTGACTTCAATATCAATTGCAATGCCAGCTATCGTGCAATCGTGGTTGCGGCCAACTCTCCGTTGCGGTTTGATTGCACCCTGCCCAAGGATGGAGGAGCCATAAACCTTGTAGGCGGGCTGACATTGAATACCACGCCAAACGCGGAAAGGTTGCTGCTCTCTGATGTTTCTTTGCGGGCCTTTAAGTTTCCACTCTCGACCGTAGCAGCACTGGCGCGGCACATGAAAAAAGGCATGGCGCGTGAGCTTGACGCTTCAGGCTTCATTGACGGCACCTTCTTCAGTTCTCCAACGCCGCGGGGCCCGAGCGGCATGGTTGATCACGGAATGGAGACTTGGACGGTCATTGTTTCCAACATCAAATTAGGCTCAGAGCTGTTGCAGCCTCCAGCCAGTACAGACGTGATCGCCATCAATTATGAGCGTCCGCTTTCGGAAGATGCCGGCGGGCTGCGTCCTGCAAAAAAAGGACCGCCCGTGTTGGCGGAGCCGCAATTGGCTGTCACTCCCTTCCACGTCTCCCTGGGTGGGGCAGCACCGGCGACCGCCAGCGCGATCTTCAGCCGCAGTAATTACCACTTCGAGATCAAAGGAGATGTTGATGTGGAGAGGCTAAGCGCATTCATCGAGACCCTGGGATTGCCCCAGCCCGAGATGGAGCCACCGGCCAGCGGAAAAGCCAAGGTTGACCTGTCATTCGGCGGCGCCTGGAACGGCTTTGCTTCGCCCGAGGTTGCAGGAACAGTGCGAACCCAGACACAAACCCGCGCCGCGATACAATAAACCCATGCCCGTTTATCCCCGGAATATTTCTCTTCATATCATTTTGATCGTAATCCTGCTGACCTCGACGGCATTTGCGCAATCCTCGGTCAAGCCCTCACCCGCGAGCGGCGGCAATACGCGCGCCGCTGCCGACAGAATGGCCGCAAAGCTGAAACATATCCAGCAAAACGGAATGAAGCAGAACCCCGACCAGACACCCACAGTCCTTACCGAAGAAGAAATCAATTCCTACTTTGCCGAAGGACTGGTCAAACTGCCCACAGGAGTAAAGAGCACAAAGTTCGGGCTCGAGCCGGACATCATCAACGGCTCGGCCAAGGTTGATTTCGATGAACTGAAGGCTGGCCGCTCCAGCAGCAATCCTTTGCTGAGCATATTTAGCGGCGTGCATGAAGTCCGCGTGGTGGCACATGCCAGCGGCAGCGGCGGCGAAGGAAAGGTCAGCGTGGATTCGGTGGCACTGGATGATACGCAGATTCCACGCATGCTCCTGGAAATTTTCGTTGATAAATTTGTGAAACCCAAATACCCCAACGTAGGCCTCGATTCCACATTTAAACTCACGTCTAAAATAGACCTCGCCATTGTGGGCCAGCATAGGCTGACGGTAACGCAGAAGTAAAACTGCAGTTCCCAGTTCTCAGATCATTAGAGCTGAGAGCCTGGAGCTGCTTTTGTTAGCACCCCTTCGCACTTGCTAGCTAGTCAAATACGGCCTTAACTCATTATAAATAAAGGACATAGAGGACATAAATACCCTACTAGCTGGGTAGTGAGGAAAGTGGTTAGTCGAACGGCTAGTCAGTCCCTTGGACTCGCGCCTGTAACCCGCGAAAAGTGAATCCAAGCAAGCAACGAATTTTCAAAGAGCCTCATTTTAAGGGCTTCGCAGCCAAAAACAAGGCTACTGCGCCCTCATGCATTCTTGAATGCTGGACGTAAGACACACGTCTGGCACAATGATGGCCCCGCAGCATCCAAGGAGTCAATGTTTTGGTACCAGATTGGTGCCAGCCGCTGTTTTTGACGGCTTTTCCGCAGAAAATGATTTTTTAAATCTTCGGTACTTTTCTAGCGCTTCGCGCATGCCCTTCGGCAGAGTGGAGTTGTTCATTTTCAGCGCTTAGCGGCCCGACTAAAGTCGGGCCCTGATACTTGTCTCGTGGCACAATGAGTTTTTCCGCAGCCTCGGGAGACCGTGCAGCGGTCAGTTCCTTGGCTTATACTTGTCAGGTCTTGCCCTACCGGTCCGCTGTTTGCGGCGTCTAAAATGCATAGACCTTCTGTCATGAGGAGGACCAATGAAACGCAGGGAATTCATAGTACGCGCGGCCCAAGGCCTGGGGGCTGCATGGTTGGCATCGAAAGGCGTACTGGATGCCATTGCAGCAGCCAGTTTGCCCGGCAAGTTCAACGCCTCTGACACCGTGGTGCTGGGGAAGACCGGCATTAAGACCAGCAGACTTGCCATGGGAACCGGTACAGTCGGGTTCGGTCACCATTCCAATCAGACCGCGCTGGGCATTGACGGACTCTCTAAGCTTCTTCTCCATGGCTATGACCAGGGACTGCGGTTCTTCGATTCAGCCGATGCCTACGGCAGCCATCCGCATGTGGCCGAGGCGCTGAAGCATGTGCCTCGCGACAAAGTTACTGTCCTCACCAAAACCTGGGCACGCGACGCGGCCGGGGCGCGCGCTGACCTGGTGCGCTTCCGCCGAGAACTGGGCACCGACTACATTGACGTGTGCCTGATGCACTGCCTGACCGAAGGAGATTGGACCGAGCGATATCGGGGCGTCATGGATGTTCTCTCGGAAGCCAAGCAGAAGGGGACAATCCGCGCGCACGGGTGTTCGTGTCACAGCATCGAGGCGTTGCGGGCGGCAGCTAAATCGCCCTGGGTGGAAGTTGATCTGGCGCGCATCAATCCGATTGGAGCGCACATGGACGCCGACCCTCAGACCGTTGTAGGCGTGCTGCGCGAGATGAAAGTCGCCGGCAAGGGAGTGATCGGAATGAAGATCCTCGGGCAGGGCGCCCTGCGAGAGCGTCAGGATGAAGCTCTGAAGTATGCTCTATCGCTCGACGTGCTGGATGCATTTACCATCGGCGCCGAGAGCAAGACCGAACAGGATGACCTCGTGCGGCGCATTGCCGCAGCGGCCTAGGCAGAGCACTACTTCGTAAAAGTGCTCACGCTTCGCAATTCAGGACGCGTAAAGTAAAGCACCCACGTAGCCACCAGTGCAAGCGAACACATGGCCGCAATGGCATAAGGCGCGGTGATCACTCCAGCGAGCGAGCCCGCAATGAGGCTGCCTACAGGAGCAAGACCGAGAAAGGCAGTAGCGTAAAAGCTCATCACGCGTCCACGCATGGCCTCCGATGAAAGATGCTGCAAGAGAGTGTTCACCGTGGCCACCATCAGAATCATCGCGTAGCCTGCGAAGATCAACAGCACGCCGGACAAGAAAAATTTTCTGGACAATGTGAAACCAATGACGGCCACGAAGAAAAGTGTGGCTGCACGGACCACGAAGCTTCCACGTAGATTGGCACGTCCCAGCCAGGCGATAGTGATGGACCCCAGGAACGCGCCGACACCGGAGAAGGCCATCAGAAACCCCAGCCCGCGTTCGCCGGCATGGAGAATGTCGCGCGCGAAAAATGGAATGAAAGTGATGAAC
>Ga0210384_10001441_pt1 | contig 32402 bp, 31 predicted proteins | sample IncBWH2MmetaG_FD_160574 | JGI IMG/M metagenome (GOLD analysis project Ga0210384, IMG submission 160574) | Forest soil microbial communities from Barre Woods Harvard Forest LTER site, Petersham, Massachusetts, United States - Inc-BW-H-2-M | ecosystem: Environmental > Terrestrial > Soil >...
CGTGAACTGGCTGTCGCGCGCCGGGATCAGGATCGCGCCGGTCGACGATGCCGTCGTCGCCGACGAGCAGAGCACCATCGATCTCTATTTCCGTTTCGGTTTGATCAAGCAGAAGCTCGACGCGAGCGCGATCGTCGACCGGTCGTTCTCGGATGCCGTCGCCAAGGGCGCGGGGTTGTAAGGCCCCGTCATTCCGGGGCGCGCGAAGCGCGAGCCCGGAATCCATAACCACAGGCTGTTATTGTTGGCCAGAATTCCATGAACAGCGTGCCTATCACCACGGCCTGTGGCTATGGATTCCGGGCTCGGCCCTTCGGGCTGCCCCGGAATGACGAAGATTGGGGCTTGTGGCGAAAAACCAATTTCGCGAGCCGCATCAAGCCCATCTGTTTCGTCAGCCATTTCATCTTAAAAATTCTTCTTTTCCGAAGCACAAATCGCGTGTATCTTCGCAGCCATCCCGCGCCGTCGGAGGGGCGTATGCGCTATCGTCACGAAACGTGGTGCGGGATGCGATGGACGCAAATGCGTTGCCGGACGAGCAACGCGAATGCGGACGACAAAGCCGTGTGGTCCTGATCCCCCGACGCTGGGATCAAGCTCGCCAAGATGATTGACGAGCGACGGTGGCTACAAAGCCCGGTACACCGGGGAGAGCGCGGCATAAGTCGTAAACTATCGCGCAGGGAATGCCGGATCGTACGGCGTACCTGTGGTGACTTGCTTGCGTGCTTTTTTAGTTGCACGCAAGGCTGCGGGTGCGTTCGGCGCCCGGCATTCCCTGCGCCCTCCGATTCGTCGAGGGGCGCGAATGATGCAAAGCCCGGGCGGAATCGCGCCGCGGGAATACTCACGCTCGTCATTGCGAGGAGCGCAGCGACGACCTGTCCGCCATAGCTCGAAGAGCGACGGCGGAAGCAATCCATCTACCCGTTTATGCTGAGATATGGATTGCCTCGCTTACGCTCGCAATGACGGCATAGGGCGGCGAGCTGCCCGGAAATGGGCAGCAGACCCTGCCGAAAGCCGCCCCATCTGGAAATTTCATCCAAAGTACATAAATTGTGCAGGGCAAAAGGACCAATTTTGCTATAGAATACGCAAATCAAATCATGCAGGCTCATCCCTGCATTTCGACCTGAAAATCAGGCCCGTCGATCAAGGCGGGCCGTTGCTTTTTAGGACTTGGACTTTCTAAGACTTGGGCTTTTTAGGACCCATCGAGACCTTGACCATGAGCCGTTCGAACCGAACCGACCATATCCGCCTCACCTCGCATCCCGAGCCCGGCGGCAAGCATGCCTTTCCGATCCACTGGGGCGCTGGCGACGCGCGCTCGCGCGGACCGATCATCGGGACCGTGTCGCGGCCGGCCGACCGCAACGTGATCGGCAGCCATGGCGGCTCCTACGCGGTCTATCGCGCGCTCGCGGTTTCCGCCGGTGCGCTCGACCCGATCCGCCGGCCCGATCTCACCAATACGTTTCCCGCCGCGACCATCGGCCCGTTCCCGCAATGGAGCGAGCCGGGCCGCATCGTCGCGCTCGACCCCTGGGGCCACCTGGTTGCGGAGAATTTCGGCAAGGAGATCGCCGAGGGCGTCGACATTCGCCCGAGCATTGCGGTGACGCGCGCACGGCTCGACCTGCCGGAAATCCGCTCGGCGATTCTCGCCAAGCGGCTGAAGCCGGACGGCGAAGTCGTGCATGAGAACGGTAGCGTCTCGGTGGTGAAGGTCGCGATCGATCCGGTCTGGTATCTGCCTGGCGTTGCCGAGCGCTTCGGCGTGACCGAGACCAGCCTGCGCCGCACGCTGTTCGAGCAGACCGCCGGCATGTTCCCCGAGCTGGTGACGCGGCCGGACATGCAGGTGTTTTTGCCGCCGATCGGCGGCACCACGGTCTACATGTTCGGCGACGTGACCAAGCTGCCGGATCATCGCACCAAGATCACCTGCCGCGTGCATGACGAATGCAATGGCTCCGACGTGTTCGGCTCCGACATCTGCACCTGCCGGCCCTATCTGATCCACGGCATCGAGGAATGCGCCGCAGGGGCGCAAGCCGGCGGCCTCGGCCTCATCGTCTACAACCGCAAGGAAGGCCGCGCGCTCGGCGAGGTGACGAAATTCCTGGTCTACAATGCGCGCAAGCGCCAGGAGGATGGCGATGCCGCGGCGGCTTATTTCGAGCGCACCGAATGCGTCGCCGGCGTGCAGGATGCGCGCTTCCAGCAATTGATGCCGGACGTGATCCATTGGCTCGGGCTGCGCCGCATCGATCGTTTCCTGTCGATGAGCGACATGAAATATGACGCGCTGACCGGGCAGGGCATCGACATTGTCGAACGCGTCCCGATCCCCGACGACCTGATCCCCGCCGACGCCCATGTCGAGATCGCGGCGAAGAAAGCTGCCGGTTATTTCTCGATCGAGCCGCAGGCCGCGGATGGATTGACCGACACCGTCGGCCGCTCGCTGGAGAAGTATTGAAGTTGAGTGGACCTCTCGCCGCGCATTCGGTCCACCTCTCCCCCTGTGGGAGAGGTCGGATTGCATCGTCAGATGCAATCCGGGTGAGGGGTGACGGCCTCTCGTGGGACATGCGGCCCCTCACCCGGCGCTTCGCGCCGACCTCTCCCCAAAGGGGAGAGGTGATATCCGCGCAAGCAACATGATTGCTCTTCCTGCGGCGACTGAACACGACGCGCTGGCGCTTCTGACGGCGCAGGCGGTTCGCAGCCGCGCGAAGCTGATGCTCGAGCTCGGCCTGCGCGGAGAGCTTTCGCATTTCACCGTCCATCTCGATCGCATGGACGGTGTCGCGGACGCGGTGCTTGCCACCATTGCCAAGGCCTATCCATCGCTCGACATCCCCTTTCACGCGCGCTGGCGACACTTTGCGATCGACGGCGCCGATCGCTGGGACAAGATCGCAAGTGCCGCGTCGTGGCCGGATCGCGCCGCTCGCGCGCGCGCCGAGTTCGATCTCGCCATTGTCAGCGTGCTGCTCGATGCCGGCGCGGGCGCTGCCTGGCGTTATAAGGATGCTGTGAGCGGCAAGGCCATCGGCCGCTCCGAAGGCCTCGCGCTCGCAAGCCTCGATATGTTTGCCTCCGGCGCGTTTTCGAACAGCGCCCGCGATTGGTTCCGCGTCGATGCGGGCAAGCTCGCGGAATTTTCGGCTTCCGCCCTGGAGCGCGGCTTTCAGGTCGGTGCGGACAATCCGCTGGTGGGCCTTGAGGGACGCGCGGACCTGTTGCGTCGTCTCGGCCGACAGATGATCTCGCGCAAGGATATCTTTGGCCGGCGCGACACGCCGCGTCCTGGCGGATTGTTCGACCATCTCGTGGCGCAAGGGGGAGGCGATGCGATCGCCGCGCCTTCCATCCTGCGCGAGGTGCTGCTTCAACTCGGCCCGATCTGGCCATCGCGGCTTTCGCTCGCCGGCGTTTCGCTTGGCGATTGCTGGAAGCATCCCGCGATCAAGACTGACAACGCGACCAGCGGCCTCGTTCCCCTGCACAAGCTGTCGCAATGGCTGACCTATTCGCTGATCGAGCCGCTGCAGCGTGCGGGGTTGGAAGTGAACGACATCGATGGCCTCACGGGACTTGCCGAATATCGCAACGGTGGCCTGTTCGTCGATCTCGGTGTGCTTGCCCTTCGCGACGCAGATGATGCAGAGCGCGCGCACGAAGTCGATTCAACGCTGGTGGTTGAATGGCGATCGCTGACGGTAGCGCTGCTGGACCTGCTGGCGGAAAAAGTCCGCGCGCGGCTGCATCGCGATGCCGCTTCGCTCCCGCTCGCAAGTCTGCTCGAAGGCGGAAGCTGGGCCGCGGGGCGCGCGGCGGCCTATGCGCGCCGCGCCGACGGCTCGCCGCCGATCAAGGTCATTAGCGACGGAACTGTTTTTTAGAACATCGGGAGTGCCGCGCCATGGAAGGCGTCACCATCGTCGATCATCCTCTGGTCCAGCACAAGCTGACCTTGATCCGCGACAAGTCGATCTCGACCAAATCCTTTCGCGAGTTGCTGAAGGAAATCGGGATGCTGCTCTGCTATGAGGTGACGCGCGATTTGCCGCTCGCCGAAGTCGTGATCGAGACGCCGATGGCGCAGATGCAATCGGCCAAGATCGCCGGCAAGAAGCTGGTGTTCGTGCCGGTGCTGCGCGCCGGCGTTACCTTTGTCGACGGCATGATGGATCTGGTTCCGACCGCGCGCGTCGCCCATATCGGCCTCTACCGCGAGCCGCAGACCTTTTCGGCGGTCGAATATTTCTTCAAGTCGCCCTCCGACCTCCACGAGCGCCTCGCGATCGTGGTGACACCGGTGGTTGCCACCGCCAACACGGCGGTCGCTGCGATTGATCGCCTGAAGGAACGCGGCGCCAAGGACATTCGCCTGGTGTGCCTGATCGCCGCACCCGAAGGGCTGGAGCGCGTGCGCGGCCTGCACGAGGATGTGCCAATTTGGACCGCAGCCGTCGATGAAGGCCTCGACAAGCAGGGTTTCATCCTGCCGGGCCTCGGCGATGCCGGTGACCGCGCCTACGGAACGCGCTAAACTCGGATCGTATATTGATCACCTTTCTCGGGTTCGTCGCGCGCGAGTTCAGCGACTTCCCGCCGCCGCCGATGTCATCATCGTGATGAGAAAGGACATGTAATTAGGAACATCATATTATAACTACTGCGGCTGCGGGACCTTCGTGCGACGAGGTGCCCGGCTGCATGTTTTCTACGCACCGCGCTCGGCGAGGGCCGACAGGTGCATCAAGCCGAAGGAGAAGGCACATGGCCTTTACCATCAATATCAACGGACAAACGCATCAGGTCGACGTCGACGGCGACACGCCGCTGCTCTGGGTTATTCGCGACGTGCTCGGCATGACCGGAACGAAGTTCGGCTGCGGCGTAGCGCTGTGCGGTGCCTGCACCGTGCATATTGACGGCGTCGCGACCCGCTCCTGCATCACCAGCGTCGACAGCATCGACAAATCGGTGGTCACGACCATTGAGGCGATCGGCGCGACACTGGCAGGCGCGAAAATCCAGAAGGCGTGGCTCGACCAGGAAGTCCCGCAGTGCGGCTATTGCCAGTCCGGCCAGATCATGTCGGCGTCGGCGCTGCTCGCAAGCAATGCGCGTCCCTCCGATTCCGATATCGATGATGCCATGAGCGGCAACATCTGCCGTTGCGGTACCTATGTCCGCATTCGCGAAGCCATCAAGCTCGCGTCGAACGGTTGAGGAGGCGCATCATGAAGCACGATAGCACGGCACTCCTCGCCACCGAAACCAATCTGTCCCGACGTAACTTCCTCGTCGCGAGCGCCGCCGTCGGCGGCGGCCTGATGCTCAGCCTCAGCCTACCGTTCGGCCAAAGCGAAGCCGCGGGTTCGGAAGAATTTGCCCCCAACGCCTTCATCCGCATCGACGGCGACGGCCAGGTCGTCCTGACCATGCCCTATGTCGAGATGGGGCAGGGCACCTACACTTCGATCCCGATGCTGATTGCCGAGGAGCTCGAGGTGAACCTGAAGCAGGTGAAGCTCGAACACGCGCCGCCAAATGAAAAGGTCTATGCCAACCCGCTGCTGGGTGTGCAGGCGACCGGCAATTCCAACGCGATGCGCGGCGCCTGGAAGCCGCTACGTGAAGCCGGCGCGACCGCGCGGACGATGTTGATCGCTACAGCAGCCAAGCGCTGGGGCGTCGATGCCAATGCGTGCCGCGCGCAGGATGGCGAGGTTGTTCACGCGCAGAGCGGGCGGCATCTGAAATATGGCGAGCTTGCCGCCGACGCAGCAAAGCTGCCGGTGCCCGCCAATGTCGCGCTCAAGGCGGCCAGCGACTTCAAGCTGATCGGCACGCCGGTCAAGCGCCTCGATATATCCGGCAAGGTCAATGGTTCGGCGATGTTCGGCATCGACGCGCGGCCGCCGGGTGTGAAATTCGCGACATTGGCGCAATCGCCGACCTTCGGCGGGCGCGTCAAGAACGTCGACGACACGGCCGCGAAAGCCGTCAAGGGCGTACGCCAGATCGTTCGCCTCGATGACGCTGTGGCCGTTGTGGCCGATCACATGGGAGCTGCGAAGAAGGGGTTAGAAGCGCTCAAGATCGAGTGGGACGACGGAGAACATGGCGGGCTCGATACCAAGGAGGTGGCGCGCCTGCTCGAAGATGCCACGCTCAAGCCCGGTGTCGTGGCGCAGAACATCGGTGACGTCGACAAGGCCATGGCCGGCGCGGTGACGAAGGTCGAGGCGACATACCACTTGCCGTTCCTCGCCCACGCCACGATGGAGCCGATGAACTGCACCGTGCACTTCCGCAAGGATGAGTGCGAGATATGGCTCGGCACCCAGGCGATCGCGCGGGTGCAGGCATTCGCGGCGAAGGCCGCGGGGCTGCCCGCGGAGAAAGTCATCGTGCACAATCATCTGCTCGGCGGTGGCTTCGGCCGCCGGCTCGAGGCCGACATCGCGATTCGCGCCGTCGAGATCGCCAAACAGGTCGACGGCCCCGTGAAGGTCGTGTGGACGCGTGAAGAAGACATCCAGCACGACCTCTATCGTCCCTATTGGTTCGATCGCATCTCCGCCGGCCTCGACAAGGAGGGCAAGGTGATCGCCTGGCACAATCGCTATGCAGGCTCCTCAGTGATCGCTCGCTGGTTGCCGCCGGGTTTCAAGGACGGTCTCGATCCGGATTCGACGGAAGGCGCGATCGATCTGGTCTATGACATGCCGAACTTCCATGTCGAATATACCCGCGTGGAGCCGCCGGGCATTCCGACCGGCTTCTGGCGCAGCGTCGGTCCCTCGCACAACGTGTTCGTGGTCGAGAGCTTTGTCGACGAGCTGGCAGCCGCGGCAAAGCAGGACCCGGTCGCCTATCGGCGGGCCATGCTCGGGAAAAATCCGCGCGCAAAAGTCGTGCTCGACCTGGTCGCGGAGAAGTCTGGCTGGGGCAACCCGTTGCCCAAGGGCCGCGGACGCGGCGTGTCGCTGCAATTCGCGTTCGGCAGCTGGCAGGCGCAGGTTGCGGAAGTCGAGGTCTCGCCGAAGGACGGCACCGTCCGCGTCCATCGCGTCACCTGCGCGATGGATTGCGGCACCGTGGTCAATCCCAACACGGTGCAGGCGCAGCTCCAGAGCGGCATCATGTTCGGCACCACCGCGGCTCTCTACGGCGAGATTACGCTCAAGGGCGGCCGGGTCGAGCAGACCAACTTCGATACCTACCAGATCCTGCGCATCAACGAGGCGCCGACGGTCGACGTTCACCTCGTCGCCAATACGGAACCGCCGGGCGGCATGGGTGAGACTGGAACCTCGGCGGTGGTGCCCGCAATCGCCAACGCCATCTTTGCTGCGACAGGCAAACGGCTGCGCAAGATGCCGGTCGATGCCAGCGTGTTGAAGCAAGGGGCGTAATTTCTGACATGAGCCGCGACTAGAACTCAGATGACAACAACCAGAAAAGGAGCGTCAGATGATCCGCAAGGCTAAGGCAGTTTGGCAGGGCACCGGGAAAGACGGGACCGGCCACCTCACCGCTGACTCCGGCGTGCTCGCCAACACGCCCTATTCGTTCAAAACCCGCTTCGAGAACGAGAAGGGCACCAATCCGGAGGAGTTGATCGCGGCCGCTCACGCGGGTTGTTTTACCATGGCACTGGCCTTCGGCTTGCAGGGCGCGGGCTTCACTCCGACAGAACTTTCGACGGAAGCCGCGGTCACTCTCGACAAGGATGGCGCGGGATTCAAGATCAGCAAATCGGCGTTGACGCTGCGCGGCAAGGTGCCGAACCTGGACGAAGCAGGATTTGCCAAATTTGCCGGTGAAGCCGAGAAGAACTGCCCGGTGTCCAAGGTTCTCAATGCGATCATTACGCTGGATGCGAAGTTGGTCCAATAATACCGAAGGGTGATCGTCACGGGCACGGCGGCGGTAGTAAATGGTACTGCTCGCCGCCGGCGCGTTTCGGGAGGTCACGATGGCCGCTGCATACGAGATCGTCGACCACAGCTATGATGTCGTAATCGTCGGCGCCGGCGGTGCAGGAATGCGTGCCGCACTCGGTATGGCCGCATCGGGACTGAAAACGGCCTGCGTGACAAAGGTGTTTCCAACCCGCAGCCACACCGTCGCGGCGCAGGGCGGCATGGCCGCTTCGCTCAACAATATGGGCGATGGCGACAATTGGCGCTTTCACATGTACGACACGGTGAAGGGCTCCGACTGGCTCGGTGACCAGGATGCGATCGAATATATGTGCCGCGAAGCAGTGCCCGCCGTGCTCGAACTCGAACACTACGGCGTGCCGTTCTCGCGCACGGAGGCCGGCAAGATCTACCAGCGCCCTTTCGGCGGCCAGACCATCGATTTCGGCAAGCACATGGCGCAGCGCACCTGTGCTGCGGCTGATCGCACCGGCCACGCCATTCTGCACACGCTCTATCAGCAATGCGTCAAGCACAACACCGAGTTCTTTGTCGAATATGTCGCGCTCGACCTGCTGATGGACGATGACGGTGCCTGCCGCGGCCTGCTCGCCTGGAACATGGATGATGGGGTACTGCATCGCTTCCGCGCGCATCGTACGGTGCTGGCGACCGGCGGCTATGGACGCGTCTATTTCTCATGCACGGCCGCGCACACCTGCACCGGCGACGGCAACGCCATGGTGCTGCGCGCCGGCCTTCCGCTCGAGGACATGGAGTTCACGCAGTTTCATCCAAGTGGCATCTATGGCTCCGGCTGCCTGATCACCGAAGGCGCGCGGGGCGAGGGCGGCTATCTCACCAATTCGCAGGGCGAGCGCTTCATGGAGCGCTATGCGCCGACTGCGAAGGACCTTGCGGGGCGCGACGTGGTCTGCCGCTCGATGACGATCGAGATCAATGAGGGGCGCGGCTGCGGGCCGCAGAAGGATTACATCGAGCTGCATCTGGAGCATCTCGGCGCCAACATCCTGCATGAGCGCCTGCCCGGCATCAGCGAAACCGCGCGGATTTTCGCCGGCGTCGACGTGACGCGCGAGCCGATCCCGGTGCTGCCGACGGTGCATTACAATATGGGTGGCGTGCCGACCAACCTGCACGGCGAGGCCATCACCAAGCGCGACGGCAATCCGGACGCGATCGTTCCGGGCTTGATGGCGATTGGCGAAGCGGCCTGCGTCTCGGTGCATGGGGCGAACCGGCTCGGCTCGAACTCGCTGCTCGACATCGTTGTGTTCGGGCGCGCGGCGGCGCATCGGGTGACAGAGACCCAGCGTCCGGGCGAAGGCCACGCTGCGCTTCCGCAGGCAGCGACCGACCGCGCCATCGCCCGGCTCGATCGCATCCGATGGGCCAAGGGCAAGACCGGTACCGGTGCGATCAGGCTTGCGATGCAGCGCATCATGCAACGGCACTGCGCCGTGTTCCGGACCGGGCCGCTGATGCAGGAAGGCGCGCAGAAGCTCGATGGCGTCATCGCCATGATGCGCGATGATCTCGCAGTCGCCGACCGTTCGATCATTTTCAACAGCGACCTCGCGGAAGCGCTGGAGCTCGACAACATGCTGGCGCAGGCCAGTGTCAGCATTCACTCGGCGATCGGACGGACCGAAAGCCGCGGCGCGCATGCGCGCGAAGATTTTCCCAAGCGCGATGACGAGAACTGGCTGCGTCACACGCTGTCATGGCTCGACAATGATGGTCGCGTCCGGCTCGACTACCGGCCGGTGCATCTGCAGCCCTACTCGAACGAGGTGTCGACGATACCGCCGAAGGAGCGCGTTTACTGAAACAGAATCTTGCGCTGGCTGTTATTCAATCAGTCCTCGAGACGCGCAAATAATAATCAGGCCTGACTCTTCGGAACATATTTGCCGACAACACACTTATAGCCTTGCAGCTTCCACTCCCGGTACGGACCGTTTTGAAGCCATTCGGCGATGCCTGCCTGTGCATGGACCTGGCACTCCATCATGGTGATGCTGGACTGATCGCTGTTGGTGACCACCTTTTCTAGGCAGACCTGGCCGTTGCACAGCATGGCGACGAGGGTAACGAGCATGGAATCTCCATTTCATAGGAAATGATTCGGCTGATTTTACCATGCAGCCTTCATGCCAAATTAAAGTCGGGCGCCCGTACAAATACGTAGGGAGGGTCACTGCTCCGGGAATGGAACGCTCGTGCTCGGTGCCGTCTACCGCTTTGCCGGCGTTCGATGCGGGTGGTTGAACAAGGCATCGCGCGGTGTTGCGACTGCGAACGACTGAGCCAATGTCTTGTTCGGGAACTGCGCAACTATGCTGCGGCGACGACGAGATCGATGCGATTCAAAATCGGGAAAGACCGCGGCGGATAGGACAAAAATCACGGTCGCCCTGATTTTGACGGAGTTGCGTGGTGTGATTGCGAATGCCGGACGTTGCGTCAACTTCAGACGACACTGAACATGCAGCCGCGCATCAAACGCGGCGCGCGCTGCTGGCGACGGCGCTTGCCGGGTGCGCCTGTCTCGCCGTCAACCGGCCTGCCCACGCCGACGAAGATCAGCCCGGCAGCGATGAGCGCCCGCAGAAGGACGACCTTTTGGTCGTCACCGACGGACCGCAGTCCGGACAGGTCATCAAGCCATCGGATCTGGAGCAGGGTGGGCCGCCTGTGCATGCCTGGCCGAAGGATCCCAAGACGTCGGTCGTTCGCAGCGGTTCGCGGTTGAACGAGATCATCCTGATCAAGCTCGATCCCGCCGAGCTCGACGAGGACACGCGGGCGCGTGCGGTCGAGGGCATTCTGGCCTATTCGGCGATCTGCTCGCATGCGGGATGTCCCGTCACCGACTGGGTGAAGGGCGAAGGCGACGGCAAGACCGTGCTCAAATGCCCGTGCCACAATTCGGAATTTGATCCGCGCGCCAGCGCGCAGGTGGTGTTCGGCCCTGCGCCGCGACGCCTGGCAGCGCTGCCGCTCGCAGTATCTGGCGATTCACTGACCGTCGCCGCGCCATTTGCCGGAAAGGTAGGTGCCTCGCAATAAGGACCACGGCGGCGACGTCATTTGGAGCTCTGCACGACCATAACAAAACAAACTGGGAGGTAGCGTCCATGACTATCAAGCAATGCCTGCTATCAAGTGCCGTAGCGTTCACCTGCGTGATCGCGACCGCCGCAACCGCGGGGCCGATTGAGAATTACAGTCCGGTGAGTTCGAGCCGCCTCGAGAATCCCGAGCCCGGCAACTGGATGCTGTATCGCCGGACCTATGACGGGCAGGGCTATAGCCCGCTCGATCAGATCAACACTTCGAACGTCAAGAGTCTCACGCCGGTATGGACCTTCTCGACCGGCGTGGTGGAAGGCCACGAGGCGCCACCGATCGTCAATAACGGCGTGATGTTCGTCGCAACCCCGATGGGGCAGGTGATCGCGCTGAACGCGAAGACCGGCGATGAATATTGGCGCTACAAGCGGCAGCTCCCCGACGATCTCTTCCAGCTCCATCCGACCAGCCGCGGTGTCGGCCTGTGGGAGGACAAGCTCTATCTCGCGACGACTGACGACCACGTCGTCGCGCTCGACGCCAAGACCGGCAAGGTGGTCTGGGACCAGAAGGTGCAGGACTACAAGAAGGGCCAGTACCTGACCCTGATGCCGCTGATCGTGGATGGAAAAGTCATTGTCGGCGGCTCCGGCGGCGAGTTCGGCGTGCGCGGCTATGTTGTGGCCTTCGACGCCAAGGACGGCAAGGAGCTGTGGCGGACCTTCACCATTCCGGGCGAGGGTGAGCCCGGCCACGACACCTGGCAAGGCGACGACTGGAAGTCCGGCGGCGGCTCCGCCTGGATGACCGGCAACTACGACAAGGACACCAAGACCGTCTATTGGGGCGTCGGAAACGCGGCACCCTGGCCCGGCGCGACGCATCCCGGTGATAATCTCTACACGAGCTCCGTGCTCGGCCTCGATCCAGACACCGGCAAGATCAAGACGCACTTCCAGTACCATCAGAACGATTCATGGGACTGGGATGAGGTCGATGCGCCGATGCTGATCGACCTGCAGCGGGACGGCCGCTCGTTCAAGAGCCTGATCCATCCCGGGCGCGACGCAATCCTGTGGGTACTGGAAGGCAAACCCGATCGCATCAATTACGTCGCGGGCTGGCCGTTCGTGAAGACCGACGTGTGGAAGGGCATCGAGGCTGAGACCGGACGGCCGATCGTCGATCCGGACCACAAGCCGGTAATCGGCAAGCGGATCGAGTTCTGCCCGTCGCTATGGGGCGGCAAGGATTGGCCATCGGCGGCATACAGCCCGAACACCAAGCTGGTCTACATTCCCGCCAACGAGAATTTCTGCGGCGGCTTCACCGGCGAGAAAGTGCCGCTCAAGCCGGGTGAGCTTTGGCTCGGCACCAAGCCCGAAGATATCGGACTGACACCGCGCCCCGGCGCCGATCATTTCGGTGAGCTACAGGCGTGGGATCCGGCAACGGGCAAGAAGATCTGGTCGCACGACTTCAAGACATCACAGCTGTTCGGCGCGGTGACGGCGACTGCCGGCGACCTCGTCTTCGTCGGGGGTACCAACGACCGCGAGTTCCGCGCCTTCAATGCCAAGACCGGCGAACTGCTTTGGCAGCAAAAGACCAATTCCGGCATCATGGGCATGCCGGTCGCCTATGAGGTCGACGGCACCGAGTACATCGCGATCCAGTCGGGCTGGGGGGTCGACGCCCAGCGCATCCAGGATGCACTGGCCGGCAAGACACCCGGCTTCGAGAACAACGTGCCGCAGGGCGGCGTGGTCTGGGTCTTCGCCGTCAAGAAATAGCGGCTGGCGACCATCACCTTGCAAAAACAAAAATGCGGCGGACATCATGTCCGCCGCATTCTCTTGTGGGCTCTGCCGCTGCAAGCGGCGCGAGCTCACGCCTCCAGTTGCTTGCCGATCGGCAACGCGCGGATGCGTTTTCCCGTCGCGGCGAAGATCGCATTGGTCAGTGCCGGCGCGAACGGCGGCACGCCGGGCTCGCCAACACCGCTCGGCGGCGTGTCGGCGCCGGGTGGCACGATGTAGACATTGGTGATCAGCGGAGCTTCGTCCATCCGAATCACCGGGAAGTCGTCGAAGTTCTTCTGTTGCACCCTGCCGTCCTTGAAGGTGATCTCGCCATATTTGGCGAGACTGAGCCCCATGATCGCCGCGCCCTCGATCTGCGACTGGATGCGTTCGGGGTTGACGTAGGTCCCGCAGTCGATCGCGGTATCGACCCGTGGTACCGTGAGCTTGCCCTTGTCATCGACAGCCACCTCGACGATGGTCGCGATGTAGCTGACGAAGCTGCGGTGCACGGCGATGCCAAGGCCGTGTCCCTTCGGTACCGAACGTCCCCATTCGCCCTTCTCGGCGACCAGCTCGACGGCCTTGCGGAGCCGTGCGGTGTCGATCGGATAGCTGTCGTAAGGCTCGCCGTAGTTCCAGAGGTCCTTCACCGAGTCGAGCTTGACGATGCGCGGCGAGCCGATCAGCTCCAGCAGCATGTCCTTCTGATCGCGGCCGGTCGCATGCGCGATCTCGCCGACCATCGACTGCACGGCAAAGGCGTGCGGAATGTTCGAGACCGAGCGGAACCAGCCGATGCGGGTATGCGCGGGCGCTTCCGGATTTTCGCACTGGATATTGGCGATCTCGAACGGCATGTCGACGAGCCCCATGCCGATCTCGAAGGCCGCCTGATGTGCAGCACCGGCCGCGAAGGTCGAGGCGATGGTTGGTGCGACGCTGCGGTGCCGCCAGGCGACCACCTTGCCGCTCTTGTCGAGGCCGGCCTCGATGCGCTCGGCCGAAACCGTGTGGAGGAAGTCGTGCTGGACGTCATCCTCGCGGGTCCATTGCACCTTCACCGGTGCTCCCAATTCCTTGGAAAGCAGCGCGGCCTCCAGCGCGTAATCGCATTTCGATTTACGGCCGAAGCCGCCGCCGAGCAGCGTGACGTTGATGGTCACGTTGTCCTCGGGGATGCCGAGCGTCTTGGCGACGTCCTCTCGCGTGCCGCCCGGGCTCTGCACCGGCGCCCAGATCTCGGCCTTGTCGCCCTTGACGTCGGCAACCGCAACCGGCGGCTCCATGCTGACATGGGCGAGATGCGGCGCGTAATACTCGCCTGTTATCACCTTGTCGGCGCCTTTCAGGGCGCTCTCCACGTCGCCTTCCTTGCGCAGGACAAGGCCGGGCTTTCGTGCGGCGTCCTCGAGCTCGGCGCGGTAGGCGACCGATTCGTATTTGGCGTTGGCGCCGTCGTCCCAGATGATCTTCAGCGCGTCGCGACCCTTGATCGCGGCTCCCGTATTACGGGCGATCACGGCAACCCCGCCGAGCGGCTGGAATTTGGAAGGCCACGGCCAGCCCTTGACCTCCATCACCTTCTCGACGCCGGAGACTTTCAACGCATCGGCCCCGTCGAACGAGACGAGCTTGCCGCCGGTCACCGGTGGCCGGGCGATGACGGCGTATTTCATGCCGGGCAAGCGGATGTCGGCGCCGTAATCCGCAGCTCCCGTGGTGATGTCGTGAAGGTCGACGATGCTGATCTCGCCCTTGCCGAGATAGCGGAAGTCCTTTGGGTCCTTCAGCTTCAGGCTCCCGATGGCCGGTACCGTTTCCTTCGACGCGTCGGCGGCGAGGTCGCCGAATCCGATGCGGCGACCGCTCGCGGCATGCACCACTTCGTGGTTGGTGGCCTTGACCTCCGTCACTGGCACACCCAAGCGCTTGGCGGCGGCGCTTTCGAGCATCGCGCGGGCCGCGGCGCCGATCTGGCGCATCGGGATCAGATAATGCCGCGTGCTGCGCGAGCCGTCGGTGTCCTGGTTGCCGTATTTGACCTCATCGCCGTGGGCTTGCTGCACCTTCACGCGATTCCAGTCGGCTTCCATTTCTTCGGCGACGATCAGCGGCAGGCTGGTGCGCACGCCCGTTCCCATCTCGGCGCGATGCGCGATGATGGTGACGGTCCCGTCGGGTGCGATCGCAACGAACACCTTGGGGTCGACGACGACGCCATGCGGCATCTTGCCGGCGCCGGTTTCGTAGGCGAAGGCAGGACGCGACATCACGGGAGCGGCAAGCACGAAGCTGCCGGCGATGCCGAGGACTTTGAGGACATTGCGACGCGAGACGTTCTCGACCTTGGCGATCTGCCGCTCAAAGCCGCGGAGCTTTCCGGGGTTTGTGATGATGTTCATGATCATACTCCCGTCGAAGCGAGATGCACCGCGTTTTCGATGCGCTGGTAACATCCGCAGCGGCAGATGTTGCCCGCCATCGCTTCGCGTATCTGATCGTGACTGGGCTTTGGATTATCCATCAGCAGCGCAGCTGCCTGCATGATCTGCCCGGCCTGGCAATAGCCGCATTGCGGCACATTGACCTGCCGCCACGCTTTTTGAACGGCGTGATCGCCGGTCGGATGCAGGCCTTCGATGGTAGTGACGTCGCGGTCGGCGGCATCAGAGACGGAAGTGATGCAGGCGCGGATGGCCTGCTTGTCCATGATCACGGTACACGCGCCGCAGAGCGCCACGCCGCATCCGAACTTGGTGCCGGTCAGTCCGGCCTCGTCACGGATGAACCAAAGCAAAGGCAGGTCCGGGTCGCCATCCCAGGTTTTCTCCTGGCCGTTGATTTTTAATTTGATCATGATCGTTCCTCGCTCTTCTTAAGCTGTTGATGTCCTCTCGGGTGCAAGCCAGAACATATTTCTAGTTGCTCGCATCCATCGCTTGGCGCCTGCGTCATTTACGCGGCGTGAAGCTGATAGACCTCATTGCACGACCTATATCGGTTCGAGCTCTCCCCTTTGAGATGGCATGCTGTTGTGTGTGCGCCAGGCGACTCTACCAGAAACTCTGGCGAAGCCTGCTCACAGAGAGTTGTTATGCATTTCAGGTTTGGCGAAAGGAGGGCCTCGCCGCAAAAAGCGCGCGAGGCCAAAGTCAGGTCAGGGAGTTACGCAGGATGAATCAAACGCAAACACGACCACCGGCTAAACGGCTGGCCGGTCTCACGGTACGTTAAACATCCCGCGCGGAATTGTGAGTTCCGCGCGGGGCATTCGGTCGCCGGACGTCCGGCGGCCTTGATTTAGGCAGCCTTGATTTAGGCAGCCTTGATTAGGCAGCCTTGATTAGGCAGCCTTGGATTTCGCCACGTGGGTCGCGATTGCGTCCATCAATGGCGGGTTCAGACAATCATAAGGCTCGAGGCCAAGGCTCTTGAGACGATGCCGGATGTCTTCCATTTGCTCCGGCTTGACGCCGGATTCGATGATGGAAGACACGAAGGCTGCAAATCCCGGTGCCGCCCAGCCACCTTCCTGGAACAGTTCGGGGTGGATGAAGTCGAGACCGTAGAAGGGATGGCCCTTGTTCTCGATGCGGCCATACATATGAGTGCCGCATACCTTGCAGGCATGGCGCTGGATCGCGGCCGAAGCATCGATCACCTGCAGCTTGTCGCCGTTTTCCAGAACGGTGACGTTCTGGCGGGGAACGACGGCAACGACCGAGAAGTTCGCGCCTTGCGGCTTCCAGCATTTGGTGCAGCCGCAAGCGTGGTTATGGGCGACATCGCCCTTGATGCCGACCTTGACCGGCTTGTCATGGCATTTGCAGACAAGGGTTCCGCCGGCGAAACTGCCGGTACCCTTCTTCACGCCGTTATCGACCGATGGGTGGATGTGAACGTTCATGGGCCAATCCTCCTTTGGTGTTTGGTATCTGGCTTTTAGTAGACGACGACTGAACGGATCGACTTGCCTTCGTGCATCAGATCGAAGCCCTTGTTGATGTCCTCGAGCTTGAGGACGTGGGTGATCATGGGATCGATTTGAATCTTCTTGTCCATGTACCAATCGACGATCTTCGGCACGTCGGTGCGGCCGCGGGCGCCGCCGAACGCCGTGCCCTTCCAGACACGGCCGGTGACGAGCTGGAATGGCCTGGTCGCGATTTCCTTGCCGGATTCCGCGACGCCGATCACCACGGAAACGCCCCAGCCGCGATGACAGGCCTCCAACGCCTGGCGCATGACGGTGGTGTTGCCGGTGCAGTCAAAGGTGTAATCGGCGCCGCCGTCGGTCAGCGTGACGAGATGCGCCACGATGTCGCCGGAGACCTTCTTCGGGTTGACGAAATCGGTCATGCCGAACTTGCGGCCCCATTCATCCTTGGCATCGTTGATGTCGACGCCGATGATCTTGTTGGCGCCGACCATTTTGGCGCCCTGGATGACGTTGAGCCCGATGCCGCCGAGCCCGAACACGACCACATTGGAGCCCGGCGTGACCTTGGCGGTATTGACCACTGCGCCGACGCCGGTGGTGACGCCGCAGCCGATGTAGCAGCTCTTGTCGAAGGGCGCGTCCTCGCGAATCTTCGCGACCGCGATTTCCGGCAGCACCGTGTGGTTCGAGAAAGTCGAGCAGCCCATGTAGTGGTAGATGGTCTTGCCCTTGTAACTGAAGCGCGACGTGCCGTCGGGCATCAATCCCTTGCCTTGCGTCGCGCGGATCGCGGTGCAGAGATTGGTCTTCTGGCTCAGGCAGCTTTTGCACTGGCGGCATTCCGGCGTGTAGAGCGGAATGACGTGATCGCCCGGCTTCACCGAGGTGACGCCGGGGCCGACCTCGCGCACGATGCCGGCACCCTCATGGCCGAGGATGGAAGGAAAGAGGCCTTCGCTGTCGAAGCCGTCGAGCGTGTAGGCGTCGGTATGGCAGATGCCGGTCGCCTTGATCTCGACCAGGACTTCACCCGTCTTCGGCCCTTCCAGATCGAGCTCGACGATTTCCAGTGGTTTCTTTGCCTCGAAGGCAACGGCGGCTCGTGTCTTCATCGTTCAATCCTGTTTCGCTGCTCGCTAGGCTTCCGCCTGCTCAATACTCAGTGGCCCATACAGGATGTTTCTGCATCGGTATAGGCCTTGGACTTATCCTCATGTTTCGCCGGACGCACGCGTCCCACCGCGTCATTGGCCCGCGCGCGGAGGTAAATGTAGAGGTCGTCCATGTAGCAGGCGACGTTCGGGTTATCGCCGAAGGCCGGCATCACGTTTTCCTGTGACGTCGTGACATTCTTGCGCCCGCTTGCGACCGTGGACAGAAAATCGCCGTAGCTCATGGTCTTCAACGAGTCCTTCAAGGCCGGCGCGTAGCTCGATCCCATTCCGTCGGGGCCGTGGCAGACATGGCACTCGGAGTGATAGCGGCGGTAGCCGGAATAGGTGTACCAGTCGACCGTGCCATCGGCGCCGATCTTGTAGGTCGGATTTCCAGCCTTATCGAAGTATTTTCCGTCTTCGGATTTGACCGCGGCCGGATCGCCTGAGCCGTCAGCGAAAGCAAGTCCTCCGGCAGCGACCAGCAACGTCGCCGCAGTCACTAAGCAGATAACACGCAAGAGGTTGTCCTCGTCTATCGATGGCAACTGACCCGGCGCGCGGATGATTATGTCCACGCGCCGGGACGAGGTTCGTCAGCTCATTCTTTCGGCAGCGAGAACACGGTCAGTGTTCCGCCGAGAGCGGTGTAGTTGCTGAGTGCAGCATAGCCACCGACGGCGCCGAGACCTGCGGTCGGGTCGGTCAGGCCGGCTGCAAGGCCGATACCCGCCCAGCCACCGACACCGGACAGAATGGCGACATACTGCTTGCCACCCTGTTCGTAGGTCGTGACGTTGCCGATGATGCCGGACGGAGTCTTGAACTTGTAGAGTTCCTTGCCCGTCTTGGCATCGACAGCCTTCAGGTAGCCTTCCAGCGTGCCGTAGAACACCACGCCGCCTGCGGTCGCAAGTGCGCCGGACCAAACTGAGAACTGCTCCTTGTTCGACCAGACGATCTTGCCCGTCTTGCCGTCCCAGGCAATGAAGTTGCCCATGTTGGTCTCGCCGGGAGGCGGATACATCGACAGCGTCGCACCCACATAGGGCTGACCGGCGGTGTAGCTCACCTTGAACGGCTCATAGTCCATGCAGACGTGGTTGGTCGGAACGTAGAACAACTGCGTGTCCGGTGAGTAGGCTGCCGGCTGCTCGTCCTTGGAGCCGAGCGCGGCCGGGCAGATACCCTTGTTGTTGTGGTCCTCGCCCTGCTTGTCGGTCGAGTATTCGTCGACAACCTTCGGACGCCCGTAGGTCGGCGAGTTCTTGTTCATGTCGACGCCGGAGGTCCAGTTCACCTTCGGATCGTACTTCTGGGCGACCAGGAGTTCGCCGTCATTGCGGTCGAGCGTGTAGCCGAGACCGTTGCGATCGAAATGGGTCAAGAGCTTGCGCGCTTTGCCGTCGATCGACTGATCGGTGAGGATCATTTCGTTGACGCCGTCATAGTCCCACTCGTCGTGGGGCGTCATCTGATAGACCCACTTCGCCATGCCAGTGTCCGGATTGCGCGCGAAGATGGTCATCGACCACTTGTTGTCGCCGGGACGCTGCTTCGGGTTCCAGGTCGAGGGATTGCCCGAACCGTAATACACTAGGTTCAGCGACGGATCATAGGCGACCCAGCCCCATGTGCAGCCGCCGCCGATCTTCCACTGATCGCCTTCCCAGGTCTTCAGGCTCGAGTCCTTGCCGACCGGCTTGCCGAGCGCTGTGGTCTTTTCGGCGTCGACCAGGATCTGATCATCCGGTCCTTCCGAATAGGCCTTCCAGGCCTGCTTGCCGTCCTTGATGTTGTAGGCGGTCATGCTGCACTGGACGCCGAACTCGCCGCCCGAGGTGCCGACCAGGACCTTGTCCTTGACCACCAGCGGCGCGGAGGTGCCGGTCTGGCCCTTGCTCGGATCGCCGTTGGCGATGGACCATTCGACATTGCCGTTCCTGGCGTTGAGCGCGACGAGCTTGTCGTCGGCCTGGTGCAGGAAGACCTTGCCGTCGCCATAGGCGAGACCGCGATTAACCGTATCGCAGCACATCACCGGGATGACGTTCGGATCCTGCTTCGGCTCGTAGCTCCAGATGATCTTGTTCTCGTTGGCAAGGTCGAGCGCATAGACCTTGTTGGGGAAGGGCGTGTGGACGTACATCGTGTTGCCGATGATGAGCGGTCCGCCTTCGTGGCCGCGCAGCACGCCGGTCGAGAAGGTCCAGGCGACCTGGAGCTTGCCGACATTCGAGGCGTTGATCTGTTTCAGCTTGGAGTAACGCGTGTTGGCGTAGTCGCCGGCCGGCATCGCCCACTCGGCCGGATTCTGTGACATCCGGTTTACTTCGTCGTTGGCCCAAGCGCTTCCGGCGGTAAACACCGCCATGGCGCCAAGACCGGTCGCGCGTAGCAACTTTCGCATCGTCGATCCTCCCAGTTTTAGAGATCAGGGTTTCCGCAGAACGCGGGCCCACTTTCGGTATTATTGCCGCTATCACTAGCCCTTTCGGGACAATCAAACTTGCCCAAGAGCGAAACCGCCTTTGCTCAGCAGCGAAGCACGTTAAATATTTTCGCCTTAGGCGCGTCGCGTCGACGCACCTGAGGGGATGTTGCGGAGCATCAAATCGCTTTGGGGGTGGTTGCCCACGAGATGTTTTTCTTGACGGGGCCGAAACTTAGTCGGAGGATCGACCATAGGGAGTGAGGAAGGGATGCTTCGCAGTTCCCGATCGATGCCTCAGCTTTGAACGCAGCGAACCGTGACTTGCCGCGAGCTCTCACGGTCGATCTCAAATCGGTGAGGAAATGTCCGACACAGTCCACTCACTCAGCACTGCCGGGTTGGGGCCAAAGAAGCAGCTCCAATGTTGGTCAGATGCACTGACCGATCTTTGCGGTCGATTCGACGTCGATCCGCTGGAGTCCTCGAGCCTGGAAGCTCGGATCAATTACACCACCGTTTCGAAGCTGAAACTGTGCCAGATCGAGGCAAGCCAGCATCGAATTGGCCACACGATCGCGCGCAGCCATTCCAGCGAGCATCCCTACGTCAAGATCCTGTTCCAGACCTACGGAATTTCCTATTTCGAGCAGAATGGCTGCCAGATCCAGATCCAGCCCGGCGACTGTCTCGCCTATGACGTTTCCTGCCCGCACACGATCATCAGCCCGTCGCTGACGCGCCATGAGGTCGTCATCGTGCCGAAGGAATTGCTGCGCGAGCGCGGCTTCAATTTCGGCAAGATGTCGGCCTGCAAGCTGTCGGCCCGCGACGGCACGGGGCGTATCGCGCACGATCTGGTGCATGCCGCCTTCGACGAGGCAGCCAAACTGTCGGCGAACAGCGCGGTCGGTGTCGCCGATTCGCTGATCGACCTGCTGCTGCTGCCGCTGCGCGAGGCCGACACCACCTTCGACCGCGTCGGTCCCGAGGCGATGTATGTGCGGGCGCAGGCCTATATCCGCGAGCATTTGCGCGATCCCGATCTCTCCATTGACCGCATCTCTGCGGCGCTCGGCTGCACCAAGCGCTATCTGCACATGCTGTTCAGCGAACGCGGCATGACGGTGAGCGATTATATCTGGCGTGCCCGGCTGCAGCATTGCCGCCAGGAGCTGGAGACGCATGCCGGCAAGACCATTACCGACGTCGCATTCTCCTGGGGCTTCTCGAGCTCCTCGCACTTCAGCCGCGTATTCCGCAAGTGCTATGGCGTCGTGCCCTCCGCCATCCACAAGGGCCAGCACGTCGCTGCGGTCTCGGACGAGACCTGACAGCCTCCTTCAGCTCGATGGTGCACCGGGGCAGGCACTCGGTCGCGGCTTGGTGCCGCGCTTGTCGATCGGCACATGGCAATTGTCGATCCGCTGCTCGTCGGTCCATTTCGGGCCGAGTCTTTCCTTGCCGGTGAGTACCGCGTGCGAAGGGCTGTCAGGCCCTCGATCTGCGGCCGATGCGACTGACATAAAGCTGACCAACAGCAATGGGATGAGGAGGTCCTGGCGTAGCGATCCCATGGCGGTCTCCCGCGTTTTTGCGTCCATGATCGTGGTGTCGCGCGTGAAATCTAACGACGCTGAAATCGATTCAGCCACCCGGATTCCGAGAAGAGGCTGCCAACACCTATGAACGGAGATCTTTGATGCTCTCGCGCAGGTCTATCCTTTTGATATCAACGGCGTTCTTTGCTGGCGTAAGTGCGCCGCCGCTCGCTGCTTTCCGCGGTAATGCGATCAAGATGTTCGACACCGATGCCGACGGCACGCTCGACCTCGACGAGGTCAAGAAAGCGGCTGCCGCGTTGTTCGCGCGGCTCGATCGCGATCACGACGGCACACTCGACCGGCACGAGCTCGCAGGCCGAGTGAGCCCGCGGGAACTTGCGGCCGCCGACCCCGATCATGATGGCACGCTATCTCTGGACGAATATCTCGCCATCGTGCAGCAGCGCTTCAATGCGGCAAACCGCGATGGTGACGGGACGTTGGACGCCAAGGAGTTGGACACGCCGGCCGGTCGCGCGCTCTTGCGGTTGTTGAGGTGAGAGCCGCCTTCGACGGCAAGATTTGCGTCGCCTCTTGCGCGCGTCGCGCGTCGCGCCTACCCTGAGATCGGCGCAAGAGTTGCGCCAAACACTTGGACAAATACTTGGGAGAGCCGAATGACTTGGAAAACTCCGAAGATCGTCGAAGTGCAGGTCGGCATGGAAATCAACATGTACGTCTGCGCGACGCGCAAGTAAGCGAAGCGTTCTGCCCGGCTCCGGCAATCAATCGCTGCGAGCCGTGGCAGGGCGTTGCTTTCCGGGTTTTCGATTTCTTCTGCCGTGATTTCTCGCCGCAACCTTCCCCCGACAATCAGATAAACATCGCGACGCGTGTAACGCTGGCATGTGCTAGGCTTTTGCATCAGCACAGCCGCGGTGTCGTCGATTCCATGCCTTTCCGAGCTTCCATTCCCGCAAAATCGCTATGGGCGGCGGCGTTCTGCCTTCTGCTGCTGCCACGTGTCGCGCGGGCGGAAGAAGGCATCGACACCGAGCACATCTACGGCTTCATGATCGGCACCGATGTCGGCGAGCGCGGCGAGCGCGAATTCCAGAGCGAGACCACCGGGCGATTTTCCAAGAATGGCGGCAGCTACCAGGCCGTCGGCCAGGAGCTCGAGCTGGAGTTCGTGCCGATCACCAATTTTCGCGTCGAGGTCGGAACGACGCTCGCGGCCCACAACATCAATTCGGTCCCGGGTTTTGATGATCACAACCAGATCGCCTGGCAAGGAGCGTCGCTGGACTTGCGCTACCGCTTCCTCGATCGCGACGCGGCGCCCTTTGGTCTGACGCTCGCCGTGGAAACCCATGGCGACCGGATCGATGAGACCACCGCGGACCGCGTCCGCAGCGTCGGCACGGAAGTGACGCTGGCCGTCGAGCGCGATTTGATTCCGCACATGGCGGTCGCGACCCTCAATCTCTCCTATCAGCCGGAGTGGACCCACTTCGCAGGAGCACTCGCCGAGGAACAGGACGCGACGCTTGGCGTTGCGTTCGGCGTGATGGCGCAGCTTCGGCCCGGATTCCTGCTTGGCGGCGAGGCGCGGTATTTCCGGAGATATGACGGGATCGGCCTCGACCAGCTGTCGGGTCAGGCTTTCTTCGTCGGTCCGACTGCCTATTTCCAGCTATCGGAGAAGGCGCGCATCACGGCGACCTGGAGCGTTCAGGCCTGGGGCCAAACTACCGGAACAAACGGCGCGCTCGATCTCGTCAACTTCGAACGGCACCAGGCCAAGCTGGTGTTTGGTGTAAACTTCTAGGCTTGTGAAACTTCGCGTTGTGCCTCCCGTTGTTGGCTGTGCTATCGATAAGCTGAACGACGCCAGAGGATTTCAGGCATGGATATGATCGACCTGGTCATCACGGTGTGTGCCGTGCTCTCGCCGAACATGTGCGAAGAGAAGCATTTGGTGTTCTCCGCACAATTCTCGCTGCAGCAATGTGCGATGGCAGCGCCGCCCTATATTGCGCAGTGGATCGGCGAACATCCGAAATGGACCGCGGTGAAATGGCACTGCGAATATCCGCACGCCCGGGAAAAGATTTGAGGCGGGAGATATCGCCCGCCGGCTGGAGCGCGATCTCAGTGTCTACTTGTTGCAGTCCTTGAGGTCCTTGTCCGAGATCGAGAACACGGCGTCGGCCTTGATCTCGATGTCCCGCACGAAGCATTGCCGCGCGTCGCGATAGCTCACTTTGGCGTCGTAGCGGCCGGGCTCGACGCCGGTGATGCGCAGGCGCTCGTCGTGGTCGACTTCCTTGTCCTTGTCGTTCAGGGTCTGGTTCGGTCCCCAAATATTCTTGCCGGCAGGAGACAGCTCGAAGCCGGAGATCGTCTGCGAGGTGAGGTTCCACAGCCGGATGCCCTTGCCCTGCGCGAGCAGCTCGCCCGGCAGAACGACGGCCAGCAGGCCAATCGCGATCAGCATTCGCCGCATCATTACCTCCCCAATTTTCTCGCCACTTTGAATCGCGCGGCGCGTCCGTGCCAAGCGCCAATGTCGCTCAACCATTGGCATGATTCAATCGCGCGATCTCATTCTTGACGCGAGCGATATCGGATTCGCTCCGTGCCGACCGTGGTGCAGGGATCGGTAGCGTATGCAGGATGGTGGCCGGGCGCGCGGACAGCAGGAACAGGCGGTCGCCGAGGCGAACCGCATCGTCGAGATTGTGCGTGACCAGGAGCGTCGTCGTGCTGCGGCCTTCCAGCACGAGCGCGATCTGGCTGCGCAGGCGGACGGCCAGCGCCTCATCCAGCGATGCCAACGGCTCGTCGAGCACGAGCAAATCGGGATCGACGGCAAGCGCGCGGGCAAGCGCCACGCGCCGCGCCAGCCCGAGCGACAATTCGCCGGGGAAATGGCTGCGATGTCCGCTCAGTTCGAGCACGTCGAACAGGGCCGAAAGCCGTTTCGCATCGACATCAGGCACGGCGAGGCGAATGTTGTCCTCGACCGATCGCCACGGCAGCAGCCGCGGCTCCTGGAACACCATGCCGATGCGCTGGTGACCGGGATGGGAGACGCGCCCCTGATAGTCGTGATCGAGACCGGTGAGGATCCGCAGCAGCGTCGTCTTGCCGCAGCCGGACGGGCCAACGAGGACGCCGACCTCTCCCGGTTCGAGGGTGAAAGCGATATGGCGGAGCACCTCATGGCGTGCTCCGGCCGCGTTCGCATATTCCTTGCTGGAAATATCGACTTCAAGCCGCACGGGGCCGCCACCGGGATAGCCGGGCTTCGAACGGCTGCACCAACGCCGTCTCGATCACGAACACGATCGCGGCGAAGCTCAGCGAATAAGCGAGCAGGAGCGGGATGTCGAAGAGCTGGAAGGCGACGCCGATCTCGAAGCCGACGCCGTTGGGCCGGCCGAGAAATTCGGCGACCAGGACGATCTTCCAGATCAGCGCGAGACCTGACCTCGCCGCCGCGGCAATGTAAGGCGCGAGCTGCGGCAGAACGACATGCCGGAACGCCCTGCCGCGTGGAAAATCGAAGATCCGGGCCATCTCGTCGAGCGCAGGGTCGAGGGCGCGCGTTCCCTCGCGCAGCGTCACGACCGCGGTCGGCAGCTTGTTGATTGCGATCGCGGCAATTGCCGCGGTTTCGGTCAAGCCGGCCCAGATATAGGCGAGCACGATGATCACGAGCGCCGGCAGATTGAGCAGGATGATCAGCCAGGGATCGCCGAGCCGATCCGCCAGCCGATGCCGGCCCATCCAGTAGCCGATCGCGGTGCCGAGCGACATCGCCAGCGCGAAGGAGACCACCACCCGCGCCAGCGTCACGCCGAGGTTCAAGAACAGCGCGCCGGTCTTGGCTTGCGCGAACATGACCTGCAGCACCTCAGGAGGCGGCGGCAGTTTCGCCCCGCCGACGAGCAGCGAGGCGATCCACCAGGTCACGAAAAACACCGCGACTGACACGAGGCGCATCGCATCAGCCTCCGGGAATGCCGTGATAGAACGTGCCGGGATCGAGCTCCGGCGCGGGGCCGACCAGGTCACGTCCGCCAATCTTGGCCAGCACGCGATAGAGTACGCGCGCATCTTCCTCTTCGTCGACGATCGACCGGCGCGGAATCCCGGCGCGGTAGCCGTCGCGATAGGCGTGTAGCGTGGCGGCATCTGCGGCGCCGGTCAGGGATTGAATCTGATCCCAATCAGCGTCCGATGACGACAATATCTCCTTTGCTCTCTTGGTCATCGCGATGAACCGCGCCAGCAGGTCCGCGTGCGAGCTGCCCCAGGCTTCATCGAAGACGTAGCCGACCATCGCGGTCCGGCCTTTGGCTCCGAGTTTTGGCAGAATGTCCTCGATGCCGGCGAGGCGGCGAAAGCCCTTGGCTTGCAGCACCGCGCAAAAATTCCAGTAATTAAGCGTGGCATCGCTTTCGCCGTCCAGCGCCTTGGCGGACAGAAGCGGCGGCGCACCGTAGATGATCGTCGATTCCGTCTTCAGGTCGGTTCCGTCCTGTTTCAGCGAGGCTTGCAGCAGCAACCAGCTCTTGTCGATCGGGCCGCCGGCGACGGCAAGCGTACGGCCCTTGAGATCGGCGAGCGTGTGCATCGGTGAATTGTCAGGCACCATCACGGCGCCGAGCGCGCTCGAATAGGGATAGAATGTCAGCTTGCCGCCGAGGCTGCGCTCGCGCGACACCCAGAGCCAGTCGGACACGATGATGTCGGCACTGCCGGCACGCAGTGCGATCTTGCCGGCCTCGGGGCTGGCGAGCTCGACCGGCTCGATCGACAGGTTCGCCTGCTTGTCGAGGCTGTGGCTGCGGATCACCGCCAGCTCCCAGGCGAATGTTCCGGTTTTCTGCACCGCAAGGCGGATCGTCTCCGCATCGGCGCGCGTGGCGACCGATGCGGTGAGGGCGAATGCGGTGACCAATAGAGCGGCAAAGCGCTTCATGACTTCGTGAGCCGTTCCTCAAATGTTTCTTTTCAGCTTGAGAGCGATAGCATAGCTTTTGCTCCCGGGAGAACCGATATGAAATTAGACGGATGGATACGACCGATTGTCGCCGCGCTCGGCGGGTTCATATTGACGGCCGCGATGGTGCATGCCGAGGACACCAATGACTATCCCACATCGGCGCGTGCCGAGTATGTCTTTGGCTGCATGAAAGCCAATGGCGAGACGCGGCAGTCGATCGAACAATGCTCCTGCTCGGTCGATGTCGTGGCGTCGCTGTTGCCGTATGAGCGCTACGTTACGGCGGAGACCGTGCTTAGCATGGCGCAGGTTCGCGGCAATCTGGGCGGCCAGTTCCGATCCTCCGAGCAGGCCAAGGGCGCGCTCGATGATCTCAGGCGCGCGCAGGCCGAAGCCGAAGTGCGGTGCTTCTAGGATAGAAATTGAGTTGAGCTGTTTCCGCGACGGCGGTGCACCTCTCCCCTTGTGGGAGAGGTCGGATTGTATCGCGAGATGCAATCCGGGTGAGGGGTATCTCTCCCCGAGTGAAACTTTGATTTCGTATACGCGGATAGAAACCCCTCATCCGGCGCTTCGCGCCACCTTCTCCCACAAGGGGAGAAGGGAAGGGCATCGAGATCACGTCCCGGAATCGTCGACGTTCCATTGCTTCTGGAACACGTGGCCGGACGTATCCTTGGCCTCGGCGCGGAAGGTTTTTGCGCCGTTCGAGACATAGGTGAAGCGGATATTGGGGTCTTCGGAGATCGAGATCCCGCCTTCCATCGACAGCACGGGGCTGTTGTCCTGCCACACATGCAGCTCGTCGACGAAGAACGCGGGAATGTAGAGGTGAGTGATCTGGTCCATCTGCAGCCCGGAATTGTTGGGATGGCCGATCATGATCTGGGCTTCACGCTTGCCGTTGCTCGGCGCCTGATCGCTTGCGGCGAATTGCCGGTATTTCATCTGGCCGATATGGGCCTTGGCTTCTTCGAGATTCTTGCCCGCGGGTGCCGAGCAGCCGCCGGAGGCCTTCACGTAGGTCTTCACCATGTAGAGCTTGCCGTCGCTGAGCTCGGCCACGGCATGGACATTGGTGTAGCTGTTGACGCGGACGCGGGTTGAGATTTCCGACACACGGGCGTCCGGGCCGAGCTCGAATTTCGCCGCCATCGGCGCCGGATTCTGATCGATTACCAGCGTGATCGCGACAAGGTGCCTGTTGTCGTCGGGCGAAAGCTTCGACGTCAGCGTCACCGGCACGATCGCCGCATCCTCGGCGCGATAAGGCATCTCGATGCCGATCACGTTGCTGCCGTCGTCCATCGGGCGATTGTTGAAGATGTCCTGGACGAGGCCCGGCCAGGGATCATAGGGCTCGGCCGCGCTTGAGGGCGCAGCTGGCATGGCCAACGCAGCGAGTAAACTCAAAACGCCGAGCAGGCGGAGACGATGTCCGGGCATGATTGCGCTCCTCCCTGAGATCGAAGCGATTTATTCAACTATAGGCTAACGCGAACGCTATTCCCACTCAATCTCGGAAAATGCTGCGGTTGCGTTGCGGGCGTTGTAGTCGTCGAACAATTGCCAATGCGATCGTTCGGAAGCCGCTGCGGTCTCGGCAGCTTTCGTGATCGGCGCGCCGCGCTTGACCAGCGCACGAACATCAGTGGCGAGGGTATTGAGATAGCGGCGCTCATCGTTCAACGCGGCGGGCCATTCGCTCACGGCTCCGTGACCGGGAACCACGTGGACAGCCGGCTGCCCACCGAGATCGCCCATCATGCGCAGCCAGCCAAGCAGGCTGCCATCCGCCACCGGGATGTGGGTGAGGAACACGAGATCGCCCGCGAACAGCGTTTTCGTCTTCTCGTCGACCGCGGTGAGATCGGAATCGCTATGCGCGACAGGCCATGCTTGCAGGATCAGCGTACGTGCGCCGAGCTCGAGCTTTTGCGTGCCGTCGACCAGCAGCGTCGGAGGCACGATGCGGACCTCGTCGATCAACTGATCGCCCATGATCTTGCGGAAAGCGTCGAGATAGAATTGGCCGCGCGTGGCCAGCGCCTGCGGCAGGTTCTTGTGGCCGACGAAGATGGTCTTGGAATCGGAAAATGCAGCGTTACCAAAGACGTGATCGGGGTGCCCGTGGGTGTTGATGACGTAGCGGATCGGCTTGTCGGTGTGTTCGCGGATCGCGGCCAATAGGCGCTTTCCTTCCCTGACGCTGCCGCCGGTGTCGATCACCGCGACCGCCTCATCGCCGACGACAAATCCGACATTGGCGATCGCGCCCTCATTCTCCCGCGTCATCAGCGAGATGTCGCCGATATGCACGAACACATCGGGCGCGATTTCCGTGAGGGAGAATGCCTGTGCCAGCGCATGCGATGGCGCCGTCGCGCAGAGCATGGCGAGCGCCGCTGATATCAACAGGCGATGGGTCATGCCTTGGTCTTCCTCCCACCATGAAGCGGCTTCAATGTGCATCGGTTCCGATTGCGCCGCAGCACGCCACATGAATTCCCTGCAACTATTCTCCTGTTGCACGCCCCAATTGTGCAGCATAGCATTTTGATCGGGACAAATTGAAACGATCGCCGATGACACATGCTCAGTTGAAGCGTTGCCTGCTGATTCCGCTGCTCGCGATTGCCGCCACCTTTGTCATCCCTGATATCGCGCGGGCGCAAGGGAACAACCAGGGAAACGGTGATAGTGGCGGCCCCGATCTTTCGATCGAGCTGGTTGATCCCAAGGTGCTCCGGGTCTGCGCCGATCCGCGCAACATGCCGTTCTCCGACGAGAAGGGCGAGGGATTCGAGAACAAGCTCGCCGAGCTGTTTGCCGAGAAATTGCAGAAGAAGCTCGACTACATGTACTTCCCGCAGGCGACCGGCTTCGTGCGGGTGACGCTCGGCGCGCATCGTTGCGATGTCATCATGGGATATCCGCAAGGCGATGACTTGGTCCAGGGCACCAATCCCTATTACCGCACGGCCTATGCCCTGATCTCCAAGCCCGGCTCCGGCCTCGAGGACGTCACCACGCTGGAGGATGCGCGGCTGAAGGGCAAGCATATCGGCGTCGTCGCCGGCACGCCGCCCGCGACCAACATGGCTGCCGCCGGTCTGATGGCGAATGCAAAACCTTATCCGCTGATGATCGACACGCGCGTCGATTCATCTGCGCAGTCCATGATCGACGATCTCACCAAAGGCGATATCGATGCCGGTGTGCTCTGGGGACCGATGGCGGGCTATTACGCCAAGAAGTCCGATCCGCCGCTGCACATCACGGCGCTCGTCAAGGAGACATCCGGGCCGAAGATGGTCTATCGCATCGGCATGGGCGTGCGCTCGGCCGACCAGAACTGGAAGCGGCAGCTCAATCGCCTAATCCAGGAGAACCAGCCGGCGATCAACAAGATCCTGCTCGACTTCGGTGTTCCCCTGCTTGACGAGAACGATAAGCCGATCGTTGCGGAGACGGCGACGAAGTCGCCATGATGTTGCGCTCGATAAGCCTTGTGTTCGCGGTCTGCGCGCTGACCATTGCCGCGCGCGCGCAAGAGCTTGTGCTCGAGCCGGAGGGCTATCGTACCGACGAATACCGCTCGCCGGTGCCGGAGACGCTGACCGGGGCGCGCGTGATCACGACCGCGGAAGCCGAGACGATCTGGCGCGCCAAGAACGGCGCCTTCATCGACGTGCTGCCGCGCCCGCCAAAACCGTCGAATCTTCCGGCCGGCACGATCTGGCGCGACCGGCCACGCCACAACATTCCCGGCAGCATGTGGCTGCCGGATACGGGTTACGGCAAGATCGCGCCGGTGACGGAAGATTATCTACGGCACGGCCTTGAGCGCGTTTCGCTCGGTAATCACGCCATGCTGCTTGTGGTCTATTGCCAGGCCAATTGCTGGATGTCGTGGAACGCCGCCAAGCGCATCCTCTCCTACGGCTATTCCAACGTCGCCTGGTATCCCGACGGCACCGACGGCTGGGAGCGCGCCAACCTGCCGATGGTGGAAGCGCAACCCGAGCCGCGCCCGGGCGAAGAAGGATCGGCGCGGCGGTAGGCTCTCTCGCCGTCATTGCGAGGAGCGAAGCGACGAAGCAATCCAGAATATCTCCGCGGACGCAGTCGTGGATTGCTTCGCTCGCAATTGTGCATGTTCACTAATTCGCTGATCGAATTTTTTGCGTCTGAGCCTCGGCAAATTCCCTTGGTGTCTTGCCGCCGAGGGCCTGATGGGGTCTGAAGTTATTATAGTAGATCACATACTCGAAGAGTTCGTTGGCGAAGTGATCGAGATTGTCGAAGGTTGCGCCTTCGATGACATCATCGTCCAGGGTTCGCCAGAAGCGCTCGACCTTGCCGTTGGTTTGCGGCCTGTAAGGCCTGGTGTAGCGATGCTTGATGCCGAGCTCGATTAGCATGGCCTCGAAGGGATGCTCTTGAGGAGTGTTGCGGGAAGCGAACTCCGCTCCGTTGTCAGAGAGGATCTCGGCGAACTGGACCCCGTAGGTGACGTTGAGGGTGTTGATCATCTTCAATGTCTTGAACATGACCGGCAGGGCCTTTTTCGAGGTCAGGACTTCGGCCCAGGCCAGGCGCGAGCAACTGTCCAACAGGCTGACGATGAAGGCTGGGCTTGGTGGCGGCGTCAGGAATATGTCGCGGGACAGCTGGTGCAGGTCGACATGGCCAAGCTCGCCGATCTTGTCCTTGATAATGCGGCGTTTCTCGTCACGCATGGCCGGGGTGCGTCGGTTCAGCTGATAGCGCTGGAGCACTCGGTAGATGGTCGAGGGCGACGGTATCGTATCTCGCCGCTCGCGCAAGGCGGCGTGGATCTCATAGCGGTTCATACCTCGCTTCCGGCAGGCGACGATCTCCGCCTCAATGCCCTCCGGCTCACGGCGGTCCCGCCATTTCGGCCCGCGGCGCTGCGGCAACAGGTCTGCCTCGGCGCCGCTCCGCAGATAGCGATTGTAGTACTTCCGGAAGGTCTGCGAGCAGGTGCCGTGATGACGGTAGAAATCTCCCACCCGTTTGAATGTCGCCGATCGCCCAGCCTTCACGGCCTCATACTCGGCGATCAAAAATCGCCATTTCTGGACGTAATTGCGCTCAATCGTCCGGTCGAAACTGTTATCGCGCATCGAATCCTCCCAGAGGGTGGATTCGATCAGCGAATTAGTGAACATGCACAGCAATGACGACGGATATTACGCCAGCCTGCGCACCGGCTCGCCCTTTAGCCAGGCGTCGATGCCTTCGACCATCTGGACATAGTGGCCGCGGAAGACCTCTTCGGTGGAATAACCGAGATGCGGCGTGATCACCATATTGTCGAGCTTGCGGAAGGGGTGATCGACCGGCAGCGGCTCGACCGAGAACACGTCGATGCCGGCGCCTGCGATCTTCTTCTGCTGCAGCACTTCGAGCAGCGCCGCCTCGTCGATGATC
>Ga0210384_10001442_pt1 | contig 32386 bp, 33 predicted proteins | sample IncBWH2MmetaG_FD_160574 | JGI IMG/M metagenome (GOLD analysis project Ga0210384, IMG submission 160574) | Forest soil microbial communities from Barre Woods Harvard Forest LTER site, Petersham, Massachusetts, United States - Inc-BW-H-2-M | ecosystem: Environmental > Terrestrial > Soil >...
CACCGCTGCTCGCGTAGACCACACGGGCGACGCCGGCGCGGCGCGCGGCCTCGAAGACGTTGTAGGTGCCGACCACGTTGTCGCGCAGCACCGCCTCGAACGACGGGTCGGGCTCGACGTTGGCGGCCAGGTGCACCACCGCGTGCACGTCCCGGAAGGCGGGGGCGATCGTTTCGAGATCGCCGATGTCGGCCTGATGGCAGTCCACCCCGGGCAGCGGCCGGCGGTTCAGCGCGCGCAGGGCCCAGCGCCCGTCGAGGCGGCGCCGGACCGCCTCCCCGATGAGCCCGCTCATCCCGGTGATCAGGACCCGTCGCATCGCGACGACGATACCACGACGAGCGGCACACCTTGACCCGCGGCCGCGCACTTTCTGCCCGACGGTCGGGCCGCCTACGGCCGGTCCGTCTGTTCATGCCCTCCCCGCTCTTTCCTTGGCCCGGAAATCGTCGTCGGCTACGCTGGACGGGCGTGAGCCCTCCCGGTACCGATGTCGGCAAGAGAGCCCTGATCGCGCTCCGGTGGGCGGCCGCCGCCCGCCTCGCCGGCCAGGCCCTGTCCTGGATCGTCACGGTCGTGGTGATCCGGCTCCTCTCGCCCGCCGACTATGGGCTCCTCGCGATGGCGGTGATCCTGCCCACCACGCTCTACCTGATCAACGACCTGGGCCTCGACGTGGTGCTCGTGCAGAACCAGGCTCCGGACCCCGCCTTCCTCCGCCAGGTCTTCGGCGTGGTGATCGCGATCAATCTGCTCTGCGCGGTGCTCTTGCTGCTGGGCGCTCCGCTCGTCGCGGAGTTCTTCCACGAGCCGCGGGTGATTCCGATCGTCCGCGTACTGTCGCTGCTCTTCGTGCTCTGCGTGTTCGAGACGCTTCCGCGCGCCCGGCTCGAGCAGCGGCTCGACTTCCGCAGCCAGTCCATGGTCACGCTGGTCGCCACCTGTCTGAGCGCGCTCACCACCCTGGCCCTGGCCTGGATCGGCGCGGGGGTGTGGGCGCTGGTATGGGGACGGCTCTGCGCGACCGCGGTCACCGTGCTCGGCCTGAACCTGCTCGCTCCGTCGCTGTACTGGCCGTCGTTCTCGCTGGCCGCGGTGAAGCGCTCGCTCTCGTTCGGCAGCCTGGTCACGCTGGAGCGCGGGGCCTGGCAGGTCTTCACCGACGCCGACAAGGCGATCGGGGGCCGGCTCTGGGGCGAGGCGACGCTCGGCCTCTACACGGTGGCCCAGGACCTCGCCACGATGCCGATGCACCGGACCGCGAGCTTCATCAACTCGATCGGCCTGCCCGCGTTCTCCCACGTGCAGGACCGCCTGGACGACGTGCGCTTCTACCTGCTCAAGGTCACCCGCATCATGAGCGTCATGTCCTTCCCGCTCTTCGTCGGGCTCGCGGTCACCGCGCCGGAGACGGTGGCACTGCTGCTCGGCCCGCAGTGGCCGGGGGCCGCGCCCATCCTGCGGGTCCTGGCCCTGATCATGCCGTTCCGGATGCTGGCGACGTTGTTGCCGCCGGTCCTGTGGGGCATCTCCCGCCCCGCGGTCAGCGCGGGAAACGGGTGCATCGCCGCGGCGGTGGTGGTCGGCGCCTGCCTGGTGGGGGTGCGCTGGGGCGCGGTCGGGATGGCCGCGGCGTGGCTGGCCGCCTATCCGGTTGCGTTCGTGATCACCCTGCACCGGGCCGGGAAGGTGATCGATCTGACGCTGCGGGATTTCGCGGCCGCGATGCTCTGGCCCGCGGTGGCGGCCGGGCTCATGGCGGCCGCGGTGACCGTGGCCCGGGCGGTCGTGCCGGACGCGACCGCGCCCGGCGTGGCCCTGCTGATCCTGGCTCCGACGGGCGCGGTCACCTACGTGGCGGCGCTCTTCGCCCTGCACCGCTCGTCGTTCCGGGAGACGCTCGCGCTCGTCTCCCGGTGAGGCGCCCCGGCCCGCTCAGGCCTGCTGGATCGCGCTGAGCCGGAACGCGCCGGGCCCCACCGGCCGCGTGAAGGTCCAGTACTCCTCGAACTTCACCGGCTCGGTGCGATTGCCTTCGAGCACCTGCGCGCCGCTCTCGTCGGTGGTGTAGTCGAGCAGGCTCGCCAGGAAGTGCACCGTGACGTAGTCCTGCCCGGTCTCCTGCCACGCCTCGGTGATCTCGGCGGACCGGACCGCGATGTTCTCCAGCCGGTTGATCCGGCGCTCGGCCCGCAGGCGATCGCAGTCGCGCTGGAGCAAGCCCTGCATCTCGGGCGTGAGCAGGGCCGCGACGGTGCCCATGTCGCGCGCCGTCCACGCGCCCTGGATCTTGAAGAAGACGTCCGACGCGGTCTCCCCGAACGCGCGCGGATCGAATCCCGCGTCCATCTGGCGGATGTAGCCGAGGCCGCGCGCCAGGTCCGACGGACCGGGGGAAGCCTCGAGGGTCGCGGTCCCCCCGGCGGGCTCGACGTCGTAGCGGCCGCCGGTCGGGATGCTACCGCCGCCCGGGGTGGCGTAGCCCTGAGGCGCCGCCGCCTGCTGCTGGCGCCGCATGTACGAGAACGCCATCCAGGCGAGGCCGCCGATGATGAGGATCTCGAGCATGCCGATGCCGCCGCCGGGGCCGCCGAAGAGGAGCCCGCCGAGCAGACCGCCCACCAGGAGCCCCCCCAGCATGCCGCCCCAGCCGGGACGCGCCGGAGCCTGCGGCTGGACGACCGGGGGCGAGCTCGGCTGCCCCGGCGAGACCGGGCTGGATTGCGGCTGGGCCGGCGAGGAGGAGCTGCGGGAGCCCCGGCTTCCGCCCGAGCTGCCCCCGCCCGCGCGGGCCCACGCGTCGGTCACGGAGAGCAACGGCGTCGACACCAGGGCCAGCAGGATGGCCAGCGTCAGGATTCGTTTCATCGCGCTCCTCCGGTCGGAACTTTGTGACCCGGCCCCGGTCTAAGCGGGCAAATACCCGCTTCGCGCGGGTCGGGAGGAACTCTCATGAACTCGATGCGACGCACGCTTCTGAAGCTTTTCGGCGCCGCCGGCGCCACGGCCGTCTCGTACCCGGCCCTGGCTCTCGCAGATCGTATTCGCATACTACCCGATGCCGGGGCCACAAATCCACCTACGCTCGAAGGGCAGACGAGCCCGGAGCTGACCCGGACCCTGCGCGGCCTCTCGCTCGGCGCGGCCGCCACCCAGGGTGCCATTTCGGTCCTCTGGCTCCGGGCGAAGGAGACCGCCGGGCCCCCCGCCCTCGAAGTGCTCACCTTCGAGGAGAGCCGGGCCCGCGGCGCGGTGACCGTCGTGGAGCGGGCGCAGGCGAGCGTGCCGGAGCTGATCGCGGAGAACCGCGGCAAGACCTACGTGCTGCTCCTGGCCGGCGAGATCCTGATCGGCGGCAAGCAGAACCGGGTGCTGCGCGAGGACCTGCTGTTGCCGCCCCGGAGCGGGCCCCGCAACATCTCGGTCTACTGCGTGGAGCAGGGCCGCTGGAGCGAGGTCCGCCCGGACTTCGATAGTCGGAGCAGCGTGGTCCAGCCCGGTGTCCGGGCGCAACTCTTCGGTCGGGCCGAGCAATCCCAGATCTGGTCGGGCGTCGCGGCGGCCTCGCGGAGACTGGCCGCCCCCTCGCCCACCGGCAGCTATCAGGCGGTGTACGAAAAACCCGAGGTGCAGGCGCATCTCGACACCGCGACGCGGGCCCCGGAGATGGCGGCGGCGCCCGGCGCGGTGGGCGCGTCGGTCTTCGTGGGCCAGGACCTTGCGGGCGTGGATGCCTTCCACTCCCCCGGACTCTTCAGCCGCGAGTGGCCCAAGCTGCTGCGCGCCTACGCGCTCGATGCCTACGGCCGATCCCCGAGCGGCTGGGACGAGACGGCCGGGCGGGCGCGGACGGAGGGCCTGCTCCGCGGGGCGGCCGGTGTCCCGGGCACCCTGCGGGGCAACGCGGGGGCGGGTCGGCTCCTCGAGTTCTCGCTCGACGGGCGCCGGGGCGCCGCGCTCGTGTTCGAGGGGGCGGTGATCCACCTGGCCATCGTCTGAAGGCCACGCGGTCGGGTATGATGCGACCACGCGCCGAGCCGCGCGCGGGACCGCGCCCGCCGCTTTTCCCCGGCGCGCAGGAGACGTTCCCGATGGCGGCCCGGCTCCCCTATCTCGATCGGACCCAGGTCGACGACCGGACCCGCACGGTGTTCGACACGCTCGAGGCGGCGTCCGGTCGCGTGCTCAACATCTTCCGGCTGATGGCCCATCACGCGCGCTCGCTGGCCCCCTTCCTCGACTGGTACCCGCGACTGCGCGAGGGGCCGCTCGACCTCAAGCTCCGCTATCTCGCGTACGTCCGAGCCTCGCAGCTCAATCGCTGCCGCTACTGCGTCACCCACAACAGCGCGGCGGGCCGCAAGGCCGGTGTCTCGGCGGCGCAGCTCGACGCCCTCGCCGAATCCGCCGTGAGCCCGCTCTTCTCCGAGCTCGAGCGGCTCGTGATCCGGTACGCGGAGGAGATGACCACGCGCGTGCAGGTGGACGCCTCGCTGGTCGCGGCGCTCACGCAGCACCTGACGCCGGAAGCCCTCGTGCAGCTCACCCTGACCATCGCGGCCGCCAACTTCACCAACCGCTTCAACGAGGCGCTCGGCACCGAGCTCGAGTTCGAGGCGGGCCGTCGTGACTGAGACGGGGTGCCGCTGACCCCGCGCCACTGCCTGGCCTGTGGCGCGCGCCTGCGGTCAGTCTCCGAGCACGGCTTCGGGCGCTGGCGCTGCCCGCGCTGCGCGTGGACCTTCTACAACAACCCGGTCCCCGCGACGGTGGCGATCGTGGTTGGTCCGCGCGGTCTGCTCCTGTGCCGACGGGCCGCCGATCCCTTTCGCGGGACCTGGGATCTGGCGGGCGGCTTCCTCGAGGCTGGCGAGCGGCCGGAGCGCGGGCTGCGCCGCGAGCTGCGCGAGGAGCTGGGCGCACGCGTTCGCCGCGTGCGCTTCCACGGCTTCCTGCTCGACCAGTACGGAGCCGGCGGCGTCCCGGTGCTCGGGCTGGTCTACGAAGTGAGGCTCGCGGGTCGCATCACCGCGCGCAGCGACGTCAGCGAGGCGCGCTGGTTCCGGCCGCACGAGATCCCGTGGCGCCGCATCGGCTTCGCGTCGATCCGCCGGGCACTCCGCGAGTATCTCCGCAGCCCTTGCGCCATGTCCGCGCGGTGACGGGCCCTTGACGGGCCTGTTGTCGCATTGACGAGCCGGCGCCGGAGAGTCATGGGCTAAGCGGCCGGAAATGTGAGCCATTCCGCCCCGAAGTCGGTGGCATGGCCTATGCCGAGTAGGTGACGACAAAATGCCGGCGGGCCCGATGCGGGGCGAGCCGATTCGAAAAGGAGCAGAACACCATGGAGCAGCCCGAGGATGTGCTGGCCGAATACGTGGAGAGGCTGTTCTCGAAGGCAAGCCTGCTGAGCCTCGCCGTCCTGGGTCACGGACGGCTGCTGGAAGATGGACACACGCGTCCGGACGGCAATCGCCTCGATCAGCTCCAGTCGCTGGCGACCGAGCTGGAGTTCGGGCTGGGCATGCTGCACGACCGGCTCACCGAGCGCCACGAGCTGGCCTGAGGAGGCGAGCCGACATCATGCGTCCACTCGGTGCGCTCCTCGCTCTGACTCTCTCGCTCGCCGCGCTGGGCTGCGCGAAGCAGGTCGAGCCGCCCCGCTCCGCGGCGGTCACCACCCCCTCCCCGACGCCTCCAGCTCCGGTGTGGCCGGACGCGGCCCCCGCGCCTGACGCCTCGACGCCGGACACCGCCGGGCCGGCTCCCCGGCCCGAGCGCCTGGAGGAGTTCTCCGCGCGCGCGGAGCTTCCCGACCTTCACTTCGCCTCCGGACAGATCCACGTGCAGCACGCCGACCTGAAGGCGCTCGACGCGGTGGTGGCGTGGCTCAAGGCCAACAAGAGCCAGCTCGTCATCATCGAGGGCTACACCGACGTGGCGGGCCCCCGCACCGCGAACTTCGCCCTTTCCCAGCGGCGCGCCAAGTGGGTGATGGACTATCTCGTCTCGAAGGGTGTCCCGGCCGGCCGCATCACGATCGTCTCGCGCGGCGAGGGCGGGACCGTCTGCGCCGACAAGACCCCGGCCTGCCAGGGCCGGAACCGGCGGGTGCACTTCCTGGTCCGCGAGAGCGGGCCGCTGCAGGTCAGCGCGTCTCCCAACCGCTGAGGCAGGCCGCCGCGTCCGCCCGCCCGCGCTCGAGCGCGCGGGCGATCGCGGCGGGATCGAAGTCGAGCGGCCGCAGCGAGAGCGGCGCCGACGGAGTCAGCAGGTGCAGCTCCACCGTGGGGAACTTCAAGCGCGCCAGCTCCACGTCCCGCCGGATCTGGTGGATCATCCCCATCTCGAAGGCCTCTTCGAGGGCTCGTCGCATCGTGGTTGGGGGGCTCCCCCGCTCGTCCGTCGCGTAGCTCATCACCACCACCGCCCGCTCGACGTGGGGATCCGCGGCCAGCGCCTCCAGCACCGGCGCGCGGCCGGTGAGACCGCCGTCCACCAGCAGCGCCCCATCCACCGCCACCGCCGGGAAGGCGCCGGGCACCGCGGCCGCCGCCATCAGCGCCTCGCGCGTGAGGGTGCGATTGTCGAAGAAGCGGGGCTCGCGCCGGGCCAGGTCGGTCGTCACCACGAGCAGGCGTACCGGCGAGGCGCGGATGCGATCGAGGTCGAGCGAGGCGTCGATCAGCTCGCGCAGCGGAGCCGGATCAAAAAGCGATCCCGCGTGATCGAGCGTGAGCAGCGTGAGCCAGCCGGGCAACAGACCCGCGAAGAAGACGCTCGGCCGCAGGGAGTAGACCCGCGCGCCGGTGAGACCGCGCCAGAGCGTCTCGAGGCGGTCGAGGCGGCCATCCGCGATCATCGCCGCGTTGAGCGCTCCCGCGGACGAGCCGGCCACGAGGCGGAGCGTGACGCCGTGCTCGAGCATCTCGGCGGCTACGCCGGCCTCGTAGGCGCCCTTGGCCCCGCCTCCGGACAGCACCAGCGTGGTCGGCGTCCCCCGCGGCCAGCCGGAGGCCGCGCACGCTGGCCCGGCGAGGGCGGGCGACGGAGCGAGGGCGATGAGGAGCACAGAGAGGAAGAGGAGCCGCGGAGCGCGCGCGGAGGATGATCGGGAAGTCATGGCCCGGCTCTTACAACGAGCCGGGCCGCGCGTCAATCCGGGCTAGCGGCCGCGCCCCACGTCGGCCACCGCGGCGGCGCGACGACGCTCACCGAGCACCATGGCGACCCGGCGGGCGAGATACTCCACCGTGAAGGGCTTCGTGATCACCGGCCCGCTGGGCTGCAGCCCGCGCGCCATCAGGAAGTCGCGATCGTAGGCCGACATGAACATGACCTTCAGGCCCGGCAGAAGCCCGGAGAGCCCGGCGGCCAGCTCGCACCCATTCAGGCCGGGCATCATCACGTCGGTCAGCAGCAGATGGATCGGCCCCGGGTGCTCGGCGGCCACCCGGATGGCCTCCTGGCCGTCCGCGGCCTCGAGCACGCGGTAGCCGTCGCCGGCGAGCACGTCGCGGACCAGCACGCGCACCCAGGCATCATCGTCGACGATCAGGATCGTGCGCATGGGCCGCGCGATCAGCCGGCTCGGCGCCGCTGGACCGCCCGGGCGCGGAGGCGCCCCGGAACCTCGCTCTCGGACCCGGCCCCGCGCACACGCTCGAGCCAGGTCGCGCGCGCGACCGACTTGAACCCGCCGCCCAGCTCGGTACCCGCCCCGCGCAGCGCGGAGGCTTTCTCGGCCCGCTCGCGATTGAGCCACGTCTCGAGCGGATAGAATTCGACGCTGCCGCACGTCGGGCAATCCCGGTACCGGGCCGCGTCGAAGATCGTATTGCAATCGAGCTCCATGCACAGCTTCGCGGAGCGCAGATCGATACGGAACTGGTCTCTCTCGACGTTCATCCGAAATCCTCCTGTAGTGGCGCTCACGCGTCCCACGCTCTCGTGACCAGACAGGCCGAGAAGCCGGCGCCCGGCCCGACGCCTCGGTGGAGAAGGGACCGAAACGCCGTCCCGATCACCGGCTCTCGACCTGCCTGATCCGTACGCCCTCTCCGGGGCAAGTCCTGTACCAAGGACCTTCACTCGTAGAATCAAGCGCTTGCTTTCGTGTCACGTTGACGACTCCCATCACGGTGCCGTGGCTAGGCAACGAAATGCCCTATTGCTGTGCTCGCCCTCCTCACCGCACTTTCTGCGGACCCGGCCGCGTCTTGACAGCCTTCTCGTCACGCCCGCATGATCGTCCCCCATGAACGTCAACGACCTCGCATCCCTCACGGCGACGGTGGCGGCCGCGCGGATCGTCGACGGCGCGCTGTCTCCGGTCGCACTGCTCGAAGCGTGCCTCGCGCGCATCGCGGCGGAGGACGCGAGCGTGCGCGCGTGGGCGTACGTGGACGAGGCGGGCGCGCGCGCGACCGCGCGCGAGCGCGAGGCGGAGGCGCGCGCGGGACGTCGGCGCGGGCCACTCCACGGCGTGCCGGTCGGCGTCAAGGACATCTTCCACGTGGCGGGCATGACCACCACGTGCGGGGCGGCGCCCGCATTCCACGTCCACGCGACCGAGGACGCGACCTCGGTGGCCCGGCTGCGCGCCGCGGGCGCGGTGATCGTGGGCAAAGCCCACACCACCGAGTTCGCCTACTTCGAGCCCGGGCCCACCCGCAACCCGTGGAACCCGGCCCACACGCCGGGCGGCTCCTCCTCCGGCTCGGCGGCCTCGGTGGCCGCGCGCATGGCCCCGCTCGCGCTCGGGACCCAGACGGTGGGCTCGGTGCTTCGACCCGCCGCGTACTGCGGCGTGGTCGGCTTCAAGGGCACGCACGGCCTGATCCCGGCCGAGGGCGTGGTGCCGCTCGCGTGGAGCTTCGATCACGTGGGCGTGTTCGCCCGCGCGGTGGCGGACGTGGCGCTCGCCGCGGGCGTGATGGCCGGCCACGCGCTGGACGCGCCCGCGGCGGGGGCCCCCCGTCTGGCGCTGGCGCCCGAGCTGCTCGAGCGGGCCACCCCCGAGGTGGCCGCAGAGGTCCGCGCGGCCGCGACGCGCTTCATCGAGGCGGGCGCCACCGTGGATGAGATCAAGCTCCCCGCGTCGTTCGCGGGCGTGCACGGCGCGGGCCGCGCGGTGCTCGAAGTCGAGGCCGCCACGTATCACGAAGACCTCTACGCCGCGCACGCGGACCAGTATCGGCCCCGCACCCGCGAGCTGATCGCGGGCGGGCTCACGCGCCCGGCGGTGGCCTACGTCCGCGCGCAGCGCGCGCGCCGCGCCTTCCGCGAGGACGTGATGCCGCGGCTCGCCGCGCACGACGCGCTCCTGTCGCCGACCGCGCCGTCGACCGCGCCGGAGGGGCTGGGGGCCACCGGCGATCCCTGGTTCTGCGCGCCGTGGAGCTTCGCCGGCGTGCCCGCGATCTCCCTGCCGTGCGGCGTGTCTCCGCTCGGCCTGCCGTACGCGGTGCAGCTCGTCGCGGCGGCGGGCCGGGACGCGCACGCGCTCGCGGTAGCAGCGTGGTGCGAGCGCGTGCTAGACTTTCATATCACTCGCAGAGAGGAACGTTCGTCGTCGAAGAACGGTTGACCAGTCAGTGGAAGACCCCGGCGCCCGCTTCTCGCTGAGACGTTTCTTCCCGTCGTCGCGTTCTGCCTCGCGGTCCGCCCTGGGAAGTCAACCCGCCTTCGCCACCGGCGTGATGCCGGGCGAGGTCCTCGGCGGCGCCAGCCGGACCCTTCCCCCGCTCGCGCGCATCCGCGAACTGCTCCAGCGGCGGGCGGTCCTGATCCTGGTGCTCGCCCTCATCGCGCTGCTCGCCGGGGTCGTCGAGATCCGCACCTCCACCGTGCAGGCCCTCGTGCTCTCCGCGGCGGCCCGCAGCTTCACCTACCGGGTGGAGACGGGGCCGAGCCCGACTGCCCGCTTCCCCCGCTCCGGGCCCTACGACGAGCGGCTGGGCTACACGCGGCTGCCCACCTTCATCGACCGGCTCGAGGCGGGCGGGTACCGGGTGGACCAGCAGGTCCGTCTGTCCCCGGGGCTCGAGCGGCTCGCCGCGCTCGGGATCTTCCCACCCTATCGCGAGAAGACGCGCGCGGGCCTCGAGGTCCTGGACCGCGAGGGTCATCCCCTCTACGCGACCCGCTACCCGGAGCAGGTCTACGAGCGCTTCGAGACGATCCCGCCGCTGCTCGTCAACACCCTGCTCTTCATCGAGAACCGCATGTTGCTCGACAGCACGCAGCCGTTCCGGAATCCGGCGGTGGATTGGCGCCGGCTCGCCAAGGCGGTCGGGGTCGAGACGGTGGGGCGCCTCACCCGCGAGCGCCACTCCATCGGGGCGAGCACGCTGCCGACCCAGCTCGAGAAGCTCCGCCACTCGCCGGACGGGCGCACTCGCTCCGCCGCCGACAAGCTCCGCCAGATGATCTCCGCCAGTCTGCGCGCCTACCAGGGTGGCCCGACCACTCGGGTCGCCCGCCGGCAGATCGTGGTGGACTATCTCGACTCGCTCCCGCTCGCCGCCGCGGCCGGGCACGGCGAGGTGCACGGAATCGGCGACGGGCTCCGCATCTGGTACGGCGTCGGCTTCGCGGAGGCCAATCGGTTGCTCACAAGCAAGCCCGCGGTGGCGGACACGGAGCGGGCCCTCGTGTTCAAGCGGTCGCTGAGCCTGATCCTGGCCGCCCGGCGGCCGTATTTCTACCTCGTCGAGAACCCGCGGGGACTCGAGGAATTCACCGACAGCTATCTCCGGGTGATGGCGCGGGCCGGAGTGATCGACGCGGGCCTGCGCGACGCCGCGCTCGCCCAGCGACTCGATCTGCGCCGCGGGGGCGCGGCGCCGCCCATCGCCTTCGTGGAGCGCAAGGGCGCCAACCTGGTCCGCAGCCGGCTCACCGGGATGCTGGGCGTGCCCGCCCTCTACGATCTCGACCGGCTCGACCTGACCGCCCGCAGCACGCTCGACGCGCCCGCGCAGGAGACGGTGGATCGGCTCCTGCGCTCGCTGCGCGATCCCGCGACCCTCGACCGCCTGGGGCTGGTGGGCGACAAGCTGCTCGGCGGAGGCGATCCGGCGCGGGTCCTCTACAGCGTGACGCTCTACGAGCGGGGAGTAGGCGTCAATCACGTGCGCATCCAGACCGACAACCTCGACCAGCCGCTCGACATCAACGGTGGCGCGCGTATCGATCTCGGCTCCACCGCCAAGCTGCGCACGCTCGTCTCCTATCTCGAGGTGATGGCCGCGCTCCACGACCGGTACGCGCGGCGGTCGCCCGCCGAGCTGGCCGCCGTGCCCATCCACGCCAGGGATCGCCTGGGCGCCTGGGCGATCGAGTACCTGAGCCACGCGCGCGGGACCGACCGCGCGCTCCAGCCGATGCTGGAGGCCGCGCTCGAGCGCCGCTACTCGGCGAGCCCGGGCGAGGCGTTCTTCACCGGCGGCGGGGTCCACACCTTCGGCAACTTCGACCGCGAGGACGACAAGAAGGTCCTGACGATTCGCGAGGGGTTCCAGAACTCGGTGAACCTCGTGTTCATCCGTCTGATGCGCGACGTGGTGAGCCACTACCTGTACGGCCCCACCGGCTCGCTGGCCCGCGTACTGGACAATCCGGACGACCCGCGCCGCGACCGCTATCTCAGCCGGTTCGCGGATCGCGAGGGCAGCGAGTTCATCCGCCGCTTCTACCGCAAGTACCAGGGGCTGGTCGGGGAGGCCGCGCTCGATCTCGTGCTGAGCGGTGCCCGGCCGACTCCGTCGGCGCTCGCCCACACCCTTCGCTCGGTGTATCCGGAGGCGAGCCTCGAGGTGTTCCGTGGTCTGCTCGCGAGCCGCCTGCCCGAGCGCGCGCTCACGGATCGGGCCATCGAGGAGCTCTACGAGCAGGCGGCGCCCGAGAACATGGCTCTCGCCGACCGCGGGTACGTGGCCGGCGTGCATCCGCTCGAGCTGTGGGTGGTGGGCTACCTGCGGCGGCACCCCGGGGCCGGCATGGGGCAGACGCTCCGGGCGAGCAGCGCCGAGCGGCAGGCGGTCTACGGCTGGCTCTTCCTGACCCGCCATCGCAACGCCCAGGACCATCGTATCGCCAGCCTGCTGGAGCTCGAGGCCTTCCTCGACATCCACCGGAGCTGGGAGCGGCTCGGCTACCCGTTCGCCTCGCTGACCCCGTCGCTCGCCACCGCGATCGGCAGCTCGGGCGACCGGCCCGCCGCCCTCGCGGAGCTGATGGGCATCATTCTCAACGACGGCATCCGCCAGCCGACCGTGCTGATCGACCGGCTCGAGTTCGCGACCGGCACGCCCTACGAGACGACCCTGGCGCGCGCCGAGACTCCGCCCACCCAGGTGATGGCGCCCGAGGTGGCCGCGGTGGTGCGCGGAGTCATGGCGCAGGTGGTGGAGCTGGGAACGGCGCGCGGGCTCAAGCCCGCGCTTCCGCGGCCCGGCGGAGGGAGCCACACGGTGAGCGGCAAGACCGGCACCGGCGATCACCGCTACTTCGTGTACGCCAAGGACGGCTCGGTGGTGGAATCGCGAGTGGTGAGCCGCGCGGCCACGTTCATCTTCCTGCTGGACGACCGCTACTTCGGCACCGTCACCGCCTACGTGCCGGGCTCGGAGGCGGCCCGCTTCCACTTCACCAGCGCGCTACCGGTCCGCATCATGGGCCAGCTCCTCCCCGCCCTCGACCGCCTCTCGACTCCTCCTCCGATCACCGCGTCGCGCTGATCGGGGCACACGCCCACCGGCTGACCGGACGCCGGGCGAGGCCGCGGGCGCAGCGGGCGCACTCCCGGGGACACGCTGACTCGCGGGCGGGCTTCCTGGTCTCGATGGGGCCACGAGACAATCGGAAGCGGCTTCGTTGATGCGCAGAAGCCCCGGTCCCCGGGAGCGCGCCCGCTGCGCCCGCGGCCTCGCCCGGCGTCCGGTCAGAAGACGTCGTCCCGTTCGCCGAACTCGAATTGGTAAGTGATTTCCTCGAGCTCGGCGGGGGTCACGAGCTGTATGCGCGCGAGGAGTGATTCGAAGGTGGTGAGCCAGATCTCGTAGTAGACGAACGGAGCGGGGCGGGTCTCGGCTCGGGCGATCTGGGCGATGAGGGCCTGGCGGAACTCCTCCCATTCGTAGAGGCCGCGCTCGTGCAGCGCGATCGCCATCCCGAAGACGCGGCCCTGCCAGGGCTCCTCGAACACCAGCTCACCGTTCTTTCGCGGAAGGGCCGCCCGGCCTTGCATCACCTCGACGACCCGGTCCACCGTGAGCGACCGGCCGTCGGCGGTCATCCCGGACGGCGTCGCCGCGCAGGCGTGGGCCCGCGTCCCGGTCCAGGGCCGCGCGTCGTCGATGGGCTGCCCATCGGGACGCGGCTGCCAGGCCGACGCGGTGAACTGATAGGGCGCCAGCGCGGCGGGCGGCGGCAGGCACCGGCTGGCCTCCAGCATCGCCTCCACGTGATCGTAGAGAGCGACCGCGAGCGCGTCCGAGTCGATCGAGTGGAACCACTGGGCCTGGCCGTCGAAGAGCAACAGCGCCACGTTGGCGAGGGCGCAGGGACCGAGGCAGCCCCCGATCGTCAGGTGGATGACGTTGCGCAGCCGGCGCCGCTCCCACTCCCGGTGAAAGGTCTCGGTGGGCACCGCGGCGAAGCCGTCCTCGGTGCGGCCGCAGCAGCAACCGGTGGCGCACACGAAGAGCTGGCCGCGAAAGCGCGCCACGTTGACGCGCCGGCCGTCGCGACGCACCACGATGTTGCGCCGTCGCTCGTGCATCGCCGCGTCGCTCAGCGGGCCGCGGTGGGGGAGGGCCGGACCTCCGCCACGCCGATGAGCGCGTCGCGGGGGATCAGCGGGACCAGCTCGGCCTCGGCGAGCCGCTCGGTCCCCGCGGGCCGCCGGGGCAGCACCATGTAGCGCATCTCCGCGCTCGAGTCCCACACGCGGATCTCGCGGTCGGGCTCTACCGTGAGCCCCATCTCGCGCAGGAGCGCGCGCGGCTCACTGACCGCGCGTGCGCGATAGGCCGGCATCTTGTACCAGGTCGGCGGCAGCCCGAGCACCGGCCACGGGTAGCAGGAGCAGAGCGTGCACACCACCAGGTTGTGGACCGCCTCCGTGTTCTCGACCACCATCAGCATCGCGTAGTCGAGGCCGAGCTCCGCGAGAGCCGCCTTCGGGTCGTCGAGCAGCCGGCCCTTGTAGGCGGCGTCCGTCCAGGCCCGCGCCACCGCGCGGGCGCCCGCCATCGGGCCGGTGTCCGCCTCGTAGCGCTGGATGACCCGGTCCACCGCGTCGGGGGCAAGGATGCCCTTCTCGAGCAGCAGTGACTCGAGCGCCCGCACGCGGGAGACGATGTAGGGATCGACGTTGGGGTGGTTCTTGCCCATGCCGTCACGCCCCCGGGCGGAGATAGCTCTCCCAGAGATCGATATGCACCGCCTGGTTCGGCTCGGCCGACTCCCCCCACAGCTCCCGGGCGTCGAACCGCACGCTGTAGAGCGGCTGGGCCTGCTCGCCCTGGCCGTGGGCATTGGTGTCGGGGAACACGTGGATGCCGTGGCAGCGGTGGACGACGCCGCGCTTGCCGCGCGCGTACCGCGGCAGCCGGGTGTGGCCGTGCGGGTGCATCTCGCGCGTGACGACCGGGTCCCCGGCGGCGAACCGGGGCGCGGCACCGGTCTCGCGGATGACGTCCTGGCTCCAGTCCGGATTGGCGGCGCCGCGGGGAGGAGGCGGGCCGGGCAGGGCGGCGGCCGCGGGCGCGTCGGGCTTCTGCTCGAAGAAGGACCGGCGCGCCGCGAGCTCCTCGGCGCCGACCACGCCCTTCTCGAGCAGGATGCGCGTCACGCCGTCGAGCCACTTCTCGTAGTAGGTCGCGCGCAGGTAGTGGGCCGGGACCATTCGCTCGATGCCGTGGCGGAACTCGTCGATGTTGAAATGGCCGCGCGAGCCGGCGGCGCGCATCATCGCGAGCACCGCCGCCTCCCACGCCGCGTGGAAGACTGGCTCGTTCTCCTCCCGCTCCACCGGGCCGAAGCCCTGCATTCCGCCCAGATCGTGCACCCCATCCATGCCCGCGATTCTAGCGATCGGGGTCCGGTCTGACAATCCCCGCTCAATGGGTGCGGGGCGGAGTCGAGTCGGCGGGAGGGGGCTCGGGGGCGACGCCGGCGTGGCGGGCGCGCAGGGTCATCCAGAGGTCGAGGCGGGACCAGTCGGGCGCGTCGACGTAGTGGCCGCGGACCGGATCGATCCAGGGATTCGGGAAGAAGACGGTCATCATCTGCTCGGCGCGGCCGTTCCACAGGCGCAGCCCCCAGGCGCTCGGCCGCCCGGCGCGGTCGCGGCTCTGGAAGAACGCGGCGCGCGCGCAGCGACGCCATTCGGCCAGCGCCGGCGGCGTGGGCAGTCCGGGCGAGCCCCCGTGCGGCCCGATGCAGAGGTGGAAGTGCCACGACTCACTCCCCGCGATCTGCACCGTGACGTAGCCGTCGAGCAGCGTGACCCGGGGCGGCGCCGCGAAGCGTCCCTCGAAGACGGCGCCCTCGATGCACGGCCCGAAGATGACGTGGGCCCAGTGCTCCTCGAAGATCTCCCGGAGCAGCGCGAGGAGCGCCGGCTCCCCGCAGGGCATGTCGCAGTACTCCGTGGAGGTGCCGTCCAGGTGCGGGACCACGTCCGGCCGACGCGCGCCCGCCACCGGCCGCGCGCCCTCAGTGCTCACGGTAGCCCACCAGCCCCGCGTCCAGGGAGCGCCGGTCCACCCGCGAGAGCGCGCGGGTCATGGCCGGCGTGAGCAGCGGGGTGTGCCGGATCTCCAGCAGGTGCTCGGCGATCCACCAGAGATCGCCCTCGCTCGTCATCCAGCCGGGCCGCCGGCGATCGAAGCGGGCCAGGTTCACCGGCCGCGAGTACGCGCGCAGCGTCCGGTCGCCCCGCAGGTTGATATAGCCCTCGAAGTAGCTCATCACCAGCTCCCGCAGGCTCCGGTGCACCGGCTCGCGATAGCGCAGCCCGGAGAAGTTCGACTTCGCGATGGCGCCCCAGTGCCCGCGTGTCCGGAACACCGCGACGACGTGATCGGTGTCCTGCACCGCCTCCAGGTCCAGCAACAGCGGCGGAAAGCCCAGCACCCGCAGGGCGACCGCCGCGAACACCGCGCCCTCCAGGCAGTGCGCGCTGCGCTCGCGCAGCACCCGTCGGGGCGACCACGCGGTCCCGGCCAGATGATACGGCATCGCGTCGAGCGCCCGCTGGACTCCGAGTGGCGTCCGCAGCGCCCGGAACGCGCGCAGCTCGCGACGGGTGAAGCCCGGATCCGGTCGCGCCCCGGCCACCGAGGCCGCGGCCCTAGCGCTTCTCCCTGTCCAGCCAGACCTCCTGCATGCGACCGTAGCTGTACAGGTAGTGGTGGGGCACCAGGTTGTGCACGTATGGCCAGTGGCCGAAGTAGTCGAGCCGCCAGCCCATCATGGGTCGCGCCGCGTCCTCCTCGAGCTTGCGCTGGATCTGCGCCACCAGGGCGGCGCGCTTGCGGGGATCGAGCTCCTGCGACTGCTGGTCCATCAGCCGGGAGACCGCCTCGTCGCAGTAGCCGGTGTAGTTGCGCACCGAGCCGCAGCCGAAGTTCTCGTAGAAGCTCGCGTCCGGATCGTCGAGCCCGAAGCCCTGCACGTTGGCCCCGATCTGGTACTCCCTGCGCGAGGTCAGCGAGTACCACTGCACGGTGTCCACCTGCTTCAGCGTGGCCTCCACCCCGACCGCTTTGAGCTGGGCGATCACGAACGAGGCGAAGTCGACGTAGACCGCGATGGCCCGCGTCAGCACCTCCACCCGCAGGGGGCTGGCGGCGGTGAACCCGGCCCGGGCCAGCAGCGCGCGCGCCTTCGCGCGGTCCTCCTCGGGTCGCCCGAGACCCGGCAGCGAGGTCAGGTCGCGCTCGGCCAGCCCCCAGAGCCCGAGGGGCTTGGGCGCCATGCCGGCGCCCGGCACCGCCGCGCCCTGCGCCACCGTGCTGATGAACGCGCGGCGGTCGACCGCGTAGCTCAACGCGCGCCGCACCTCGACGCGGTCGAAGGGCGGGCGCGTGGTGTTGATCAGCAGGTTGTCCGCCACTCCCGCGCCCACCTCGTGGAAGACCATCTGCGGCACCGCGGCGCGGAGCTGGTCGTAGATCGCGCGGGTGCCCTCGCCGGGGGAGGCGGTGTCGAGCCGGCCGGCCTGGAGTGCAGCGGTGCGGGTCCCGCGCTCCGCGATGATGAGGTAGCGGAGGCCGTCGAGGTAGGGGCGGCCCTTCGCCCAGTAGTCGGGATTGCGCACGTACTCCACGGACTCCCCGCGCTTCCACTCCTTGAGCTTGAACGGGCCCGTCCCGACGCAGCGCGTCCGCTGCTCGGCGGGCGGCACGTGGGCCGGATAGACCGGCGACTGGCCGGAGGCGAGCATGAGCAGGAGCGACGGCTGCGGCCGCTTGAGCCGGAAGACCACCGTGTAGGGATCCGGGGCCTCGATCGCCTCCACGTTGGCGTACCAGTCTTTTCGAGGGTTGACCCGGAGCCGGGCGGGCGCGTCGGGCGCCTCGCGCACCACGTCGAAGGTGAACTTGACGTCGCGCGACGTGAACGGCTGGCCGTCGTGCCACTTCACCCCATGGCGGAGGAAGAAGACCAGGTTGCGGTAGTTGTCCTGCCAGGACCACCGCTCGGCCAGCTCGCCCACGATCGTGTCCACGCTCTCCACCGGCTTCTGCCAGTCGAAGAGCACGAGGTTGTTGAAGCACGGCAGGGCGGGCCAGACGGTGGCGATGGTGGCGGTCTCGTGGATGGCAAAACCCACCGCCAGCTCTTCCCGCTGCATGGCATTGAGCACGCCGCCCGCCCTCGGAGTGGGCTCCGCTCCGCGAGCCACGGGCGCGAGGAGCGTCCCGAAGATTCCCCCCAGGATCGAGAGGGCGAGGACGACGAGCAGGCCGGAGGAGCGGGCGGGGCGCAGGAGGCTTCTACCAGTCGAGGCGCGACTCGAGCACCACGCCGCGGCGCAGATTCTTCCAGCGCGTGAGGCGCACGACCTGGTGGAAGAACCAGAGCGAGAAGTGCAGGTGCTTGGGCAGGGTGCCGAACGAGCCCCCCGCCAGCACGCCGGTGACCGCGGGGATCACCCCGATCACGTTCTTCGGGCGCATGAAGACCTCGAGGAACGCGCGGTCGTAGTACGACTCGATGAAGCGCTCGAACGGCTTGGTGCCCCGGCGGACCGCCCGCTCGTAGGCCCGGAAGCGCCGCGCCTCGAACCGATTGGCGCGGAACGCTCGCAGGATCGCGCCCGCGGCGAGCTCACCGGTCTGCATGGCGAGGAAGACGCCGGGCGAGAAGATCGGATCCACGAAGGCCACCGCGTCCCCCACGCACAGGAACCGGTCGCCCACGATCGGATCGATCGAGTAGGCGAAGTTCGACGTGGTGTAGAGCTCGGTCACCCGCTCGGCCCCGCGCAGGTTCTCGTCGATCTTGTGGCAGCGCTCCACCATCTCGTCGAACAGCTCCTGGAGCGTTCCGCGGCGCGCCTTGACCACCCGCTGGTGCAGGACACAGCCCACGCTGGTCTCGTCGCGGGCCAGCGGGATGTACCAGAACCACCCCTCCGGGAAGATGTAGAGCCGGACGTTACCCTCCGCGCGGCCCGGAAAGCGGTGCGCCCCCCGGAAGTAGGCGAAGATCGCCACCTTGCCGAGGCCGGGCCGGGGCTTCCGCTGGCCCTGGCGCGCGGCCAGGAAGGCGTCACGCCCGCTCGCGTCCACCAGGAACGAGGCGCGCAGCTCCCGCTCGCCGCCCGCGTCGGAGAGGCGCGCGGTGACCCCGTCGGCGTCGAAGACCACTTTCTCGACGGTGGCCGGCTGATGCAGGGTCACGTTCGGGTGCGAGACCGCGTGGTCCAGCAGGATCTGGTCGAACTCGGCGCGGTGCACGTCGAGCGTGTACGACGGCCAGGGGCGGCCGGGACGGAAATCGAAGGTGGTCTCGATGTCGAGCTCTTGATCGTGGAACGTGGCCCCGTACTTCACCTGGAAGCCGTGGCCCATCACCCGGTCGAGCACGCCCAGGCGCTTGCAGATATCCATGCACGTCGGGATGAGGGACTCGCCGACCTTGAATCGCGGGAAGGCCTCGCGCTCGGCCACCGCGACGCGCAGGCCCCCCCGGGCGAGGAAGGTCGCGGCGGTACTGCCACCCGGTCCGGCGCCCACCACCAGCACGTCGGTATCCCGCGAGGTTTTCACGTCCGGCATCTTACCCCGATCACCCCGAGCCGGGCGAGCCTCCCGCGTGCTCCGGTTTGCCGCTCTGGGGCCGCCGTGCTAGCCTGCGCCGGCACGCTCCGGCGGGGCGCGCGACGTCCCGGCCGGACCGCGACCGCAAGGAGGTGGTCGCCATGGGCGACGTCCGCATCGTGTCCGATCCGCACGCCTCGGAAGGCCTCAAGCAGACGATCGTCGACCATCTCGACACCTACAACGTCGCGGTCACCGGCCTGAGCGAGTACTCCCCGGTCGGCCTCTTCCTGCGAGACCAGGGCGACGAGGTGCTGGGTGGGCTGCTCGGCTCGATCTGGGGCGGCGTGCTCTACGTGCGCATGCTCTGGGTGGCCCAGGCGCTGCGCGGGCAGGGCCACGGATGGCGGCTCCTGGAGACGGCAGAGCGACGCGCGCGGGAGCGGGGCTGCCGGCATGTCTTCCTCGACACGTTCAGCTTCCAGGCCCCCGGCTTCTACGAAAAGCACGGCTACGCCATCTACGCCAGGGCCGACGACTGGCCGGTGGGCCACGCCCACTACTTCCTCCGAAAGGATCTCCCGGGCGCGCCATGATCAAGCTGGTCTTCTGCCTCCGTCGCCTGCCCCATCTCTCCCGCGAGGAGTTCCAGCGCTACTGGCTCGACTCGCACGGCCCGCTCGTCCGCCAGCTCGCTCCCGCCCTCGGGGTGAAGCGCTACGTGCAGGTGCACACCGTGACGTCGGCGTTCAGCGAGGCCATGCGCCGGCATCGGGGGGCCCCCCAGGACTTCGACGGGGTGGCCGAGCTGTGGTGGGAGACGATGGACGACTTCGCCCGCGCGGGCAGCACCAAGGAAGGCCGTGACGCGGGGCGCCGGCTCCTCGAGGACGAGAAGCGGTTCATCGACCTCGCGCATTCGCCGATCTGGTTCGGGGAGGAGCACAGCCTGGTCGGCTCGACCGGGTAACTTCCTCGCGGCCGCGTATAGGTTACACGGTAAGTCGTACCCGTCTCGCGACCCCCCACAATAGACGGTAGGAATTCCCGACGCGCCGGCTTGGAGGAACCGCGCGTCTTCCCGAGCACTTCATCGACTCACGTTGCGTCGTGCGCGGCATTCCACGTCGCCGCCGCGGGGAGGCGCGCGTGGCACATCGCTTGCCCTTTCCCTTCTGTGATCACGAATCTCAAGGAGGTCACAGATGGGAAAATTCGTCGCACTGGTTCTGGTCGCGCTCGTGGTGGGCGGCAGCATCGCGGGGCCGTCGCGGGCGGAAGCGATTCCCTCCTGCGTGAACGCGGGTAACGTCACCGGGCTCGGGGCCGCGGGATGCGATCTCGGGACTCTCAATTTCTCCGACTTCATGGTGAGCGCGACCGGCGTGACCGCGAACATCTTTCTGGGCGGCCTCTCTGCGGCGGTCGCCAACAACGTCAACCTCACGTTCCAGGTCGCCCATAGCCCATCGCCCGCCAATCTCTCGGACATCCTCTTCTCCTACACGGTGAAGACGCTGAGCGGGCAACCCGAGCTGGGTGGGGTGGATCTCTACAACGCGGGCAAGAACGTGACGATACGGGAGTCGATCTGCGGCTCCGGCTTCGACCACGGGGTGTGCACGACGGGCACGCTGGCCGACTACGTAGCCACGGGCGGGTCCATCGCGAGCGCGACGTTCTCGCCGCTCTCGACGATCTACGTGCTCAAGGACATCCAGCTACTGCAGGACGCGTTCATCAGCGAGTTCACCAACAGCCACGACGAGCCGCCCCTGCCGGCTCCCGAGCCCACCACCCTTCTTCTCGTCGGCAGCAGCCTCGCCGCGGTCGGCGTGGCCCTCCGCAAACGCCGCGCCTAGCGGGGATAGCCGAGAGATCTGAGGGAATCGACGATCTCGCCGAGGACGGCGGGATCGTCGATGGTGGCGGGCACGACGTGCTCGACGCCGTCGGCCATCTTCTTCATGGTGCCGCGGAGGATCTTGCCCGAGCGCGTCTTGGGCAGCCGCTTCACCACGCCCACCGTCTTGAACGCGGCCACCGGTCCGATCTTCTCGCGCACCAGCTCGACCAGCTCTCGACAGAGATCGGCGTCCGCGCGCGCCACTCCCGCCTTGATGACCACGAACCCGACCGGCACCTCGCCCTTGATCTCGTCGGCCACGCCCATCACCGCGCACTCGGCCACGTCGGGATGCGCGGAGAGCACCTCCTCCATGGCCCCGGTGGAGAGCCGGTGCCCGGCCACGTTGATGATGTCGTCCACGCGGCTCATGATGTAGATGTAGTCGTCTTCGTCCTTGTAGCCCGCGTCGCCGGTCAGATAGAAGCCCGGATGTCGCGTGAGGTACGAGCGCTCGTAACCCGCGTCGTTGTTCCAGAGGGTGGGCAGGCTCCCGGGCGGCATCGGCAGCTTCACCGCGATCGAGCCGATCTGGCCCGGCGGCATCTCCCGGTTGTCGTCGCCGAGCACCCGGATGTCGTAGCCCGGCACGATCTTGGTCGGCGAGCCCGGCTTCACCGGCAGCATGCCGAGCCCCACGCAGTTCGCGGCCATCGGCCAGCCGGTCTCGGTCTGCCACCAGTGGTCCACCACCGGCACCGCGAGCCGCTCGCGCGCCCAGATCAGGGTGTCCGGGTCGCAGCGCTCCCCGGCCAGGAACAGGGTGCGGAAGCGCGAGAGATCGTACTTGGCCATGTGCTCGCCCTGCGGGTCTTCCTTCTTGATCGCGCGGAACGCGGTGGGCGCGGTGAACAGCGCGCTCACCCCGTGTTGCGCGCAGAGTCGCCAGAACGCGCCCGGGTCCGGCGTCCCCACCGGCTTGCCCTCGTAGAGCACGGTCGTGCAGCCCTTGAGCAGCGGCGCGTACACGATGTAGGAGTGGCCCACCACCCAGCCGATGTCGGAGGCGGCCCAGTAGACCTCCCCGGCGCCCATGCCGTAGACCGCGCCCATGCTCCACTTGAGCGCGACCGCGTGGCCACCGTTGTCGCGCACCACGCCTTTCGGGATGCCGGTCGTGCCCGAGGTGTACAGGATGTAGAGCGGGTCGGTCGCGGCCACCGGCACGCACTCGACCGGCGCGGCCGCGGCCACCGCCTCCTGCCAATCCACGTCGCGTCCCGACACCATCCTCGCGGTCTCCATCGGACGCTGGAGGATCAGGCAGCGCCGGGCCTTGTGCGAGGCCATGTCGATGGCCTGGTCGAGCAGCGGCTTGTACGGGATGACGCGGCTGCCCTCGATGCCGCACGAGGCGGAGAGCATGACAGTGGGCTTCGCGTCGTCGATGCGGGTGGCCAGCTCCTTCGGCGCGAAGCCGCCGAAGACTACGGAGTGGACGGCGCCGATGCGCGCGCAGGCGAGCATGGCGATCACCGCCTCCGGGACCATCGGCATGTAGATGATCACCCGATCGCCCCGCTCCACGCCCTGGCGCCGGAGCGCCCCCGCGAAGCGCGCGACCGCGTCCCGTAGCTCGAAGTACGTGAAGCGGCGGATGGTCTGGGTCACCGGGGAGTCGTAGATCAGGGCGAGCTGCTTGCCGCGCCCGCGATCGATGTGCAGGTCGAGCGCGTTGTAGCAGGTGTTCAGCACGCCGCCTGCGAACCAGCGGTAGTAGGGCGGCCGGGAGGCATCGAGCACGCGATCCCAGCGCCGGTCCCAGTGGATGTCCTCGGCCGCGGCGGCCCAGAACCCTTCCGGGTCGCTCGAGGCGCGCCGGTAGACCTCCTCGTAGATGCTCCTGGTCGCCATGATCACGGTCTCCTTGGTCGGAAACTGTACGACGATCGGAAACTATACCGCGGGCGGCGCCGGATTCCTTGCCAGGACGAGCCCGCGCGCCCTATCATCGAATTGGCCATGAAGGGGACTTCTCCTTGATGCGCGTCCGGTCGCGGGCCCTCGTCGCGCTCGCTCTCGCCCCTGCCCTCGTCCTCGGGCTCGCCCCCGCCCTGCCGATCGGCGCGGGGCCCGCCGCGGCGGCCCCCGGCGAGGTCCGCACGATTCCGAGCCGGCGCGGCGTCACCGAGTCGTTCGTGCTGCTCCGCCCGGAGGGTGCGCCAACCGCCAGCGTGATCCTCCTGACCGGCGGCGATGGCGTGCTCGCCCTGACGCCGCAGGGCCTCGGCCGCATGCAGGGCAACTTCCTCGTGCGCAGCCGGCAGCGCTTCGTCCAGGAGGGCTTCCTGGTGGCGGTGCTCGATAGGCCGTCCGACCGGACGAGCCTCTGGAACTTCCGCACCACGTCGGATCACGCCCAGGACCTCAAGGCCGCCATCGCGGCGGTGCGCGAGATCGCCAACGTGCCGGTCTGGCTCATCGGGACCAGCATGGGCACGCTCTCGGCGGCCAACGGCGCCGCCCGGTTGAAGGAGGGCGGCCCGGACGGGATCGTGCTGACCTCGTCGGTCAGCGTGACGTCCAAGATGAGCGGCGAGTCGATCCAGCACGTCTCGCTGAGCAAGATCACCGTCCCGGTCCTGATCGTCCATCACCGGCACGACGCCTGCCAGTCGTCGCCCTACGCGTTCGCTACGTACCTGCCGAAGGACCTCACGAACGCTCCGGTCAAGGAGCTGCTGACTTTCGACGGGGGCAGCCCGCCGACCTCGGATCCCTGCGAGGCGCAGTCCGCCCACGGCTACCTCGGGATCGAGCCGGAGGTCGTCTCCGCGATCGCGGCCTGGATCCGCGCCCACTAGCCCCGGACGCGGCTCAGCCGGCCACCGGCTGACTCAAGCGGGTGCGCCGGATGCGCGCCTGGACGTCGCGCACGCGCTCCTGCTCGAAATCGATCTGTACGTCGTGGTGCTCGACGTCCCAGTGGCGCACCGTCGCGAACCATCCGAAACGCCGCCCTCGGGTCGGGACTAGGCGCTGGCCGCGGTAGATGATCGACCGGATCTCTCCGGTCGGCAGGCGCTGCTCCTCCTCGGGCTCGCTGCCGCAGAGCTTGAGCGCCTCCTGGTAGGTCGTCTCCCCGGGCCGGATGCGGGCCAGCGCCTCCGGCGAGGGCACGAGGCCGCTGGCGCTCCCCGCGACCTCTCCCCGTCCCACGTGAATGCGCTCGCGCAGCGTGCGCCAGAGGCGCCGCAGCAGGGTGCCGATGATGGGACCGGTCAGATTGCCCAGGCCCAGCAGCACGGCCGAGAGCAGGATCGGCCGCCAGGGCAGGCGGCCCCGGAAGTAGACGAACTGCACCTTCAGCACCTGCGGGATGATCCCGTCGGCGGCCACCAGGGGGATCGAGATCGCCTCGGTGTCCTCCCGCGTCTCGCTCATCCGCCGGCTGGCAGTCATCGGCACCATCTCGTCCACCTTGAGGTGCGGCGAGTCGGCGAAGTTGATCGAGATGCGCGAGAAGTCGGGGGCCAGCGGGACGACCCGGTCGCGGTTGCCGAAGTAGAACGGGTACAGCGACGAGTAGCCGACGTCGCCGAAGCTCAGCGTGATGATGTGGCGCGGGCCCCAGAAGACCTCCTCGAGCCAGCTCACCCGCCGCTCGGTGATCGCGTTCCGGACCGGCAGGTCGAGGCGCGCGAACCAGTCGAGGCTCGCCAGCTCCGGCCTCCAGGGAATGCGGATCAGCGAGGCCGGCTTCGCCCCGCGGGTCAGGCCCTCCGGACGCGCGAAGGTGACGAACGGCGCCTCCCCGAGCGCGCGCAGGCCGGCCGCCCCGGTGCCCGAGCCCATCTGGGCGCGGCTGCGCGCGGTGAGCGGCACCTGGCCGTGCGCGAGCACCTTGAACCCGGCGGTCTCCACCTGGCGGACCAGCGCCGGATCGAGGTTGTCGGAACCCTGCAGGTCGCCGGGCCAGAGCAGGAAGAAGTCCTGCGCGAACTCGGATGGGTCGCGCGCGGGCGGCGGCGCCACGCTGAACGAGATCTGGATCGTGAGCGGCCCCGGATGAGTGGCCACGTCCTGCGCGCGGACGTTCGCGGTGATGAACACCGGCGCGATCCAGAACTCGGGATGCGGCTTCGAGGCGATGAAGACCTGGGCGGAGGCCGCCCCGGGCGCCAGCGCGCCCGCCGCGAGCGCGAGGAGCGCGAAGGCCGCCGAGCGGATCGAGCGCCGGCGCTCCCGGCCGCTCACTTGGTGGGGTCCTCCCCCACCCGCACTAGCAGCTTGCCGAAGTTCTTGCCCTGAAGCAGCCCGATGAAGGCTTCCGGCGCCTTCTCGAGCCCTACCACGACGTCCTCGCGATGCTTGAGCCGGCCGTCGCGCAGCCAGCCGCCGCAGTCCTTCAGGAAGTCGCCCATGCGCGCCATGTGGTCGGAGACGATGAAGCCTCGGATCAGCGCCCGATTGACGAGGAGCGGACGCAGGTTGGGGCCCGGGGTGGACTCGGTCGCGTTGTACTCCGAGATGAGCCCGCAGAGCGGGAGGCGCGCGTTCTGGTTCAGGAGCTGCATCACCGCGCGCAGGACGTCGCCGCCCACGTTCTCGAAGTACACGTCGATGCCGCCCGGGCACGCCGCCTGGAGCGACGCGAGCAGATCGCCCTTCTTGTAGTTCACGCAGGCGTCGAAGCCCAGCTCGCGCACCACGTAGTCGCACTTGTCGGGCGAGCCGGCCACACCCACCGCCCGGGCGCCCTTGATCTTGGCGATCTGCCCCACCGCCGAGCCCACCGCGCCGGACGCGGCCGACACCACGACCGTCTCGCCCGGCTTGGGCTGGCCGATGTCGAGGAGTCCCACGTAGGCGGTCATGCCGGGCATGCCGAGCACCCCCAGCGCGGTGGAGATGGGCGCCTGCTTGGGATCGAGCCGGCGCAGGCCTGCACCCTTGGAGACCGCGTGCGACTGCCAGCCGGCGTAGCCCAGCGCCACGTCGCCCTTGGCCAGGCCCGGGTGCTTGGACTCGAGCACCTCGCCCACCGTGCCGCCCACGATCACCTGCCCCACCTCGACCGACGCCGAGTAGGACTTGGCTCCGCTGATCCGCCCGCGCATGTAGGGATCGAGCGAGAGGTAGATGGTCCGGCACAGCACCTCGCCGTCCTTCGGAGCCGGCACCGGGGACTCGACCAGCTCGAAGTCGCCCGGCTTGGGCATTCCGACCGGACGGCTGCGCAGCACGACCTGACGGTTCACGGTTGTCGGCATGACGGTCCGGGTCACCGCGGGTCGTCGCCCCAGCGGTACTCGCGAGTCGTCTCGTCGATCTGGGCCTTGAGGCCGGCGTCGAGCGGCTTCTCCGTCGCGGGCAGCAGGTCGTCGAGCTGATCCGGCCGGCTCGCGCCGACGATCGGCGCGGTGATCCCGGGCTCGGCGAGCACCCACGCGAGCGCCAGCCGGGTGAGCGACATGCCCGCCTCGGCGGCCAGCGGGCGCAGGGCCTCGACGGTGTCGAACTCGCGCTCGTGCCAGTAGCGGTCCTGGTAGCGGCCCGCGGCGGTGCCGAGCGTGAAGCGGGTGCCGGGCGTGGGCCCCGCCTCGCGGCGGTGCTTGCCGGAGAGGAAGCCGCCCGCGAGCGGGTTGTACGGGATGACCCCGAGGCCTTCCTCGCGGCAGAGCGGCAGCAGCTCGCGCTCGATCTGCCGGAACAGCACGTTGTAGCGCGGCTGCACCGAGTCGAAGCGCGCGGCCCCGAGCACCTCGCTGCGGCCGAGGGCGCGGGCCACCTGGTAGGCGTGGAAGTTCGAGCAGCCGAGGTAGCGCGCCTTGCCGGCGCGCACCACGTCGTCGAGCGCGCGCAGGGTCTCGTCGATCGGCGTGTGCGGATCGGGATGGTGGAGCTGGTAGAGATCGACGTAGTCGGTGCCGAGCCTCCGCAGCGAGCCGTCGATGGCGTCAAGCACGTGCTTGCGCGAGGCGCCGCGGTCCCACGGCCGGCCGCTCATCGCCCCGGAGCACTTGGTGGCGAGCACGAAGTCGTGGCGGCGCCCGGCCAGCCAGCGGCCGAGGATCTCCTCGGTGCGCCCCACCGTCTCGAAGCCGCCGCCGAGCGGGTAGACGTCCGCGGTGTCGAGGAAGGTGATGCCGCCGGCCGCCGCGCGATCCAGGATCGCCGCCGAGGCGGCCTCGTCGCACTGCAGGCCGAACGTCATCGTGCCGAGACAGAGGCGCGAGACGGAGAGCCCGGTGCGGCCGAGGCGGACGTGGCGCATAGGTTTGACAGGGTAGCCGAGGGTCACCTGGTGGGCAAGCGACCGCTGGGCGCGCGACCGCTGGGCGAACGGCCGCGAGAATGCTATAAGTCACGGCCATGGAATACCGGGTGCTCGGGCGAACGGGACTGCGCGTGTCGGCACTGGGGTTCGGCTGCGGCGACGTGGGCGGGCTGATGGTGCGGGGCGCGCCGGCCGATCGCGAGCGCGGGGTGGCGCGCGCCCTCGAGCTGGGGATCAACTACCTGGATACCGCGCCGGCCTACGGCTCGGGCGAATCGGAGAAGAACCTGGGCCAGGTGCTGCGCGCGCTGAAGCCGTCGGCGATCGTGGGCACGAAGTGGCGGCTCACCGCGGCTGATCTGGCCGACGTGCCGGGGGCGCTCACCCGCTCGGTCGAGACGAGCCTCGGCCGGCTCGGCCTCGAGCGGGTGGATCTGCTGCATCTCCACAACCTGATCGGCCGCGTCGGCGACGAGCGGCCGCTCGGGGTGGCGCGCGTGCTGGAGACGGTGGTACCGGCGATGCGGCGGCTGCGGGAGCAGGGCAAGGTGCGCTTCTTCGGGGTCACCGCATCCGGCGAGACCGGCGCGCTCCATCGCACGCTGGCGAGTGGGGCGATCGATACCGCCCAGGTGGTCTTCAACCTGCTGAACCCCACCCCGGCGTACGAGGTGGAGGCGGGCTATCCCGCGCAGGACTACGATCGGCTGCTGGCGCTGGCCCGCGAGCAGGGCGTGGGCACGATCGGCATCCGGGTGCTCGCGGCCGGGGCGCTGAGCGGCCGGGTGGAGCGCCACCCGACCGCGATCCCGAGCGTGGCGCCGATCGCCTCGGGCCCGGACTACGCGACCGACGCGGCGCGCGCCCGCGCGCTCGAGCCGCTGGTGGCCCAGGGCCACGCGGCCAGTCTGGTCGAAGCCGCGCTCCGTTTCGCGATCACCGGCGATGCCCTGTCCACCGTGCTGATCGGCTGTTCCGACCTCGCCCAGCTCGACTACGCCGCCGCCGCGGTCAACAAAGGCCCCCTACCCCCCGCGGCCCTCACCACGCTCCGCCACATCTGGGCGCACCTCGCAGCGGCCTGACCCCCGGTCAGCGGTTCGGGCCGCGGCCCATGGGATAGGGCTGCCAGCGGATCAGGGAGGTCTTGGGCAGCACGCCGGGGTTGACCGCGGAGCGCGGCCACTTGCCTTGCAGCACGGTGGCGATCTCGCGGCCGAGGCGGCGGCGCGTCTCGGGCGCCATTCGAGCGGTCGCGGAGGCGATGTGCGGGCTCACCAGCACGTTGTCCATGTGGAGCAGCGCGTTGTTCGGGTCGACCGGCTCCACCTCGAACACGTCGAGCGCGGCGCCGGCGATCCAGCCCTGGCGCAGGGCCTCGCTGAGTGCCCCCTCGTCCACCGTCGGCCCCCGCCCGTTGTTGATGAAGATCGCGCTCTTCTTCATGGCCCGGAACTCGCGCTCGCTCATCATGTGCCGCGTCTCCGAGTTGAGCGGCGCGTGCATGGAGAGGAAGTCCGCGCGCTGACACAGCTCGATCAGGCTCGTCACCGGCTCCACGCCGACCGCGGTCATCTCCAGCTCGGCCAGGAACGGATCGTAGGCGATCACGCGCAGGCCGAACGCGTGGCAGCGCCGCGCCACCGCCTTGGCCACGTTGCCGAACGAGATCAGGCCGATGGTCTGCCCGTAGAGGCGCGGGATCTTCGCGAAGTAGGGCCGCCCCTCCGTCCACTTGTTGTCGACGGTCAGCTGGTGCATCAACCGGAGGCGGCGGTGCGCGGCGAGGAACATGGCCATGGTGTGGTCGGCCACCTCGTCGATGAACACGTCGGGCACGTTGGTGACCACGATGCCGGCCTCGGTGGCCGCGTCCACGTCCACCGTGTCCGCGCCCACGCTGCCGAGCCCGATGACTTTGCAATTTCGCAGGCCCTTGATGATGGCCGCCGTGATGCGCCGGTTGCGCGCGATGACCGCGTCGGCGTCCTTCGCGGCGGCGATGAACTCCTCCTCGGTCTTGGCCGGGACCTCGACGATCTCGGCCCCGATGGGGTCGAGCGCCTCCCGCTCGATCGAGTACGCCGAATCGGCGAGGTCATAGGTGATCCCGCCCGACGGCTTCTGGACGACGACCTTGAACTTCGTGCTTGCGGCTGCCATGCCGGCGACCTCCTGGGTGGTCGAAGAGTGCGGTACTGCGTCCGCGGTGCCCAAGCATACGCTTCGCCCACGCCCGAAGTCGAGGCCTCCTGTGCTAGGGTGGCCGTGTCATGCTCGTCGGCGCCTTCGCGGTCGCGCACACCCCGCAGCTCCTGATCCGACCGCCCTCCGAGGACCGCGACCTGGTCCTCCGGGTGCACGCGGCGATGGCGCGGGTGAAGGCGCGGCTCGAGGCCCTGCGGCCCGACGTCCTCGCGGTCGTCGCGGGCGACCACATCGAGGCGTTCTTCCTCGACTCGGTCCCCGCCCTCGCGGTCTACGTCGGCCGCGAGTGCTCGGGCACCTTCGGTCCCTACCGCTACCGTCTCGACATCCATGAGCCCCTGGCCCGCGCGGTCGTCGAGCAGGGCATCGAGCGCGGGTTCGACCTGCTCTACACCCAGGACGCGCCGCTCGACTACGCGTTCTACGTGCCTCTGCACTTCGTGATGCCCGCGCCGCCGCTGCCGATCGTGCCGCTGCACGTCAACGTGTACTTGCCGCCTCAACCCACCCCGGCCCGCTGTCACGCCTGGGGCGCGGCACTCGGCGACATCCTGCGCGCGCGCCCGGAGCGGGTGGTCCTGATCGCCTCGGGCGGCATGTCGCACTTCCCGGGCACCGACCGGTACGATTCGCCCGAGTTCGACTACGATCGCGGCGTGCTCGAGGGGCTGGCCGACGGTCGCGGGCGCGAGCTGGCCCGCCTCACCGGAGACGAGCTCGACAAGCGCGGCAACATCGAGCTACGGACGTGGATCACCCTGCTGGGCGCGGTCGGCGACGCGCGCGCGCAGGTCTACTGCTACGAGCCCTCCTGGCATCACGGCAACGCGGTGGTGGAGTGGCCGCTGTGAGCCCGCCGTGAGGCCGGACGCGCACTACCGCTTTCCGCCTTCGAGCGCGTACCGCCTCAACCGCTGCCTCCACGCGCTCAAGTCCGACCGCGCCTTCGCGGAGCGCTTCCGCGCCGACGCGAGGGCCGCGATGGCCGAGATGGAGCTCGACGACAGCGAGCAGGCCGATCTCACCCGCATGGATCGCGACGCGCTGGTGGCGCGCGGGGCCCACCCCTATCTGGTCTTCATGGCCGGGCTGCGGCTTCGGATGCTGGCCGAGCCCGGCACGCTCGAATACTTCTGAGCCGTCGCCTAGACCGTCGAGACCTCGAGCCGGGTCGCCACCAGGCGGGCGCCGCGCTCCTCGTAGAACGCCTTCACCTTCGCGCCTTCCTGGAGATCGGCGAACTGCGCGGCCCGCCCGTTCACCTGGATGAGCGTGTCGCGGTTGACCTCGAGGGTCTTGCCGAGCAGCCCGAGGAAGCCGATCGAGACGTCCACCGTCTCGTGCTGACCGTCCACCCGGCTCAGCTTGCCCTGGATGATGCCGGCCCGGCTGTCGAGCCGCGCGAGCGCCGGAGCCGGCCGTGGAGACGTTTGAGCCGTCGCGGGCGCCCCCACCGAGCCCACCAGCCCGCAGCAGAGCACGAGGCCTGCGATCGCCGTCTTGTTCCGGTCGTGCGCCATGGTCTGTCCTCCTCTCGCAGTGCGTGGCGCCGCGGCACCGAGCAGCACCGCGGGCCAGTTGGCCCCACTCACGCATACTAGAGAGCAAGCTGGATACCAGGCGGGGCAAATACGCCTTCGGAGACCCGAATGGCGTACCAACCGCCCGGATGCGCCCGCGGGTCGTGTAAGGCTTACACCCGCGGCCGCGTAAGTTGTTCCGGAGGGACGACGCACGATGACCCGACGCCTGAGGCGCCTGACGCGGCGCTTCCGCTCTCTCGCGTTCCTGACCGCGGTCCTGCGCAGCTATCGCGACGGGCGCCGCCGGGGACAGACGCGCCTGCGGGCGCTCCGCTCGGGCCGGGCGGTGGCCAAGTGGCGCCGCAGACATGGGGGCGGTAGTTCTTAGCTCCCGGTGCCGGCCTGGCTCCCGGTGGGGGCTCGCGTGGCGGGCCCGATCGCTCCTGCTGATCGCCCTGCTCGGAGGCGCTCTCGGTGCGCCGGCGGGCGCCCGCGAGCAGGCCCCGCCGCCCGGTCCGCCCGACGCGGCCGGTACTCCGGCATCCGCCGCCACGACCGAGGAGCTTCGCCAGGCCCTCACGGTGGCCACCGCGCGCTTCCAGGCGATGGACGCCGCGGGCGTGCTCGCCCAGGTATCCGAGCGCTATCGCAACGGTCCGCTCACCAAGGCGTCGATCCGCGACAACCTCGCCGCGCTGTTCGCGCTGTACGACGCCGTGAAGACCAGCGTTCGCATCGACCAGGTGCGGATGGTGGACGGCGCGGCCTGGGTCTACTCGACGGGCGAAGTCTCCGGCCGTCTCCGCGGGCTCGGGGTCTGGACGACCGCGCTCTCGTGGGAGCGCGAGCCGGAGGTCGCGCGCCGGGAGGGCGGCAGCTGGCGCTTGGCCGGTCCCGGCCCCTGACAGAGCCTCGACTAGAACAGCGGCGTACGACGAGGTCCACCGTCTCCGGTTTGGCCGCGCGGTAGTCGAAGACCAGCACCGAGTGGTTGATCTCGATCCGCGGGAAGTCGGTCACGAAGAGCTGCACCGGCCGGCCCGCACCTCGGCCATCGTCTCGCGCGGAGTGACGCGAAGCCCGGGATGACGATGCGCTCGGCGGGCGCCGACGCTGGACGCCACGCCGGGCGCCGCGTGACCGGCCACACGCGCTCCGCGTAGCCCGCGGACGGCAGGCGCGGCGCCTCCGGATCGAACCGGGCGAACTTCAGGAACGGGCCGAAGGCCCGCGCCACCAGGAAGCACCG
>Ga0210384_10001443_pt1 | contig 32353 bp, 21 predicted proteins | sample IncBWH2MmetaG_FD_160574 | JGI IMG/M metagenome (GOLD analysis project Ga0210384, IMG submission 160574) | Forest soil microbial communities from Barre Woods Harvard Forest LTER site, Petersham, Massachusetts, United States - Inc-BW-H-2-M | ecosystem: Environmental > Terrestrial > Soil >...
ACGAGACCCGGCTGCTCCCGTACCTCGAGAAGGCCCACGGGTTCCGGGTGATCGGGATCTCGACCCTCGAGCAGCTCTGCTACGCGACGAACTTCCTGACGATCCGCGATCGGTCGATCGTCGTCCCCGACGTGGGGCGCAACGCCGAGCGCGTCCTCTCAAGGTTGCGTCGGGAGGCGGAGCACCGGCCGGCCCGCTACCACCGGCTCTACCTTCGGGCGGCGAGCGAGTTCGGCGAGCTGCGGGCCGAAGGGAGCTTCTTCCCCCACAAGCCGGAGGCGAAGGAGCTCGGGTTGCAGAGCGTCCAGGTTCCGCTCGAGAACCTCACCGGCGCCTTCGGCGGGGCGCACTGCCTGACGGCGACGATGGAACGGGGCTAGCGGGCCGGCGGCGCGAACTGGCGGCCGAACCCCTCGGCCGGTCCGGGGCCGGCCGAGAGCGCGGCGGTGAGCCGCACCAGGGCTCGCGGCGACGGGGCGGGCCGGGCGAGGTCGACCCGTTCCTCCACGGCGCCGAGCAGCCGGCGGCGCTGCCGCTCCGGCAGGCGTCCGAGGATCGAGAGGTCGGTCGACCGAACGGCGTCCTGGACGACCCGGACGAGCGGGCCCTCGTGCGTCCTCTCGAGGAGAGGTTCGACCTGCAATTGGAGGAAACGACACGCCTCGCGGACCGCCACATCCGGCGGAAGGGGACGAGCGGGCGACGTGCTACCCAAACGCATCCCCACCGGTCGCCGAGGCCAAGGGGGAAATCGTTCGACCGGCTACTTAACCGTCGGGCTGCGTCGGGGAGCGGAGACGAGCGCCGGAGTCGCCCGGGCGACATCTTCGGGGCGCGCTCCGTCGGCGAGCAGTCGATCCCTCGCCGTAGCGAGGTACCCCGGGTCCAGGTCGATCCCGACGAAGGGGATCCCCAGGCGGGCGGCGGCGACGGCCGACGCCCCGATCCCGAGGAACGGATCGAGGGCGAGGCGTACCCGGGAGACCCCATGCAATCGCAGGCACCGCTCGGGGAGCTCCGGGGGGAACGCGGCGGGATGCGGTCGGTCGGTGGCCCTACGTCGGATCGTGGGGTAGGGGAGGAACCAGGTGTTGCCTCGGCACCGGAGGTCCCCGCCCGGCCCCTTCCAACGCCGAACGTTGCTCTTGTCCTGGTACGGGACGCCGATCGCCAGCCGGTCGAGCTCGACGTCGCCGCGGTGCGAGAAATGGAAGAGGTACTCATGGGCGCTATGCAGGTATCGGGGGGAGCCGACCGGCTTGTAGTGGCCGACGGCGAGGTCCCGGTCGAGGCCGGCGAGGCGCCCGGCCGAGGCCCGATCGATGGCGATGGACTTCACCCAGTGGATCACGTTCTGGAGGACCAGGCGGCGCCCGACCTCCCGAGCCACGTCCCAGGGGAGCCACGGATCGCGGGGCGGTCCCCCGACGTTCAGGAAGAACGAGCCGCCTTCGCCGAGCAGCCGTTCGACCCCGAGGCCGACCCGGCGGATCCATCGTAGATACTCGTCCCGGGGGCGTCGGTCCTCGTAGGCGGTGTACGGGACCCCGAGGTTGTACGGTGGCGAAGTGACGACGACGTCGACGGAGCGAGGCTCGAACAGCTCGGCCATCGCCGGCACGCAGTCCGCCTGGTACAGGGTGATCGGCGTTCCTCGGAGGACCAGGCGGGCGAACGGGGCCACGCCCCCCGGGACCGACACACAGGGCCACCACCCGGGTCGCAGAAAGCCTGTCGCCCGGTGGGCAGGCCCGCCGGACCGGCGGTCGACCCTCGACTAGCCGCGGCCCGGCGTCTTGGCCGCGGCCATCTCCGCTCGGGCCTCGGCGAGCGCCTTCTCCCGCTCCTTATAGTAGAACGAGACGAGACGTCCGACGTCGCGGTGGGTGAACGGGTGCTGCCGCGTCGCCTGGCTCTCCTTCCACTGGAGATACTCGAGCATCTCGACGCGGTTTCGGACCTCCCGCTCCATCTCCTTCATCGTCCAGTTCTTCATGATCGCGACGCGCTCGTAGACGTAGGAGTGCCCGCTGAACAGGAACGTGTCGTCGGCGGGGTTCCACGAGTAGACGGAGTTCGTGATGAGCTCGTTCGTCTCCGGGTCGAGCCCGACGATTTCGGTCAGCGACTGGACGCGCCGGGTCATCTTCGTGCCGACCTTCACCTGGCGTTGCAGGAGGACGAGGTTGAGCGCGCTCACCAGCGAGCGCGGGAGCGAGATCGGCGGGTTCTCCATCCGATGGACCATCGCCGACACGCTCTCCGCGTGGAACGTCGTATAGCAGGTCTTGCCGGTCGCCATCGCCTGGAAGACGATGAACGCCTCGGCGCCCCGCACCTCCCCGACCATCAGGTACTGGGGGCGCTGGCGGAGCGCGGCGGCCAGTAGGTCGAACATGTCGATCTCCCCGGGCGCCTTCCCGCTCGTGATGTTCTTCGCCCCGAAGCCCGCCCGGGTGAGCGAGGGGACCCAGTTCTCGTGCGGGAGGTTCAACTCGCGCGTGTCCTCGATGGAGACGATCTTCATCTGGGGCGGGATGAACAGGAGCGTCGCGTTGAGGGTGGTCGTCTTCCCGCTCGCCGTGCCCCCGCAGACCATCATCGACTGGCCCGTCTCGATGGCGATCCACAGGTAGGCCATCATGTCCGGGCTCATCGTCCGGAACTTCAGCAGGTCGACGGGCGTGAACGGATTGTCGCGGAAGCGCCGGATGGTGAACGAGCTCCCCCTCTTGGTGACGTGCTTGCCCAGCGTCGCCTGGAGCCGCGAGCCGTCCGGGACGGTCGCATCGAGCATCGGGGTGGCGACCGAGATGTGCTTGCCGGAGCGCTGGGCGAGCCAGACGACGTAGTCGTCGAGCGTCTCGGCCGTGTCGAACTTGAGGTTCGAGCGGATCGAGCCGTACTTGCGGTGGTAGATGTAGAGGGGGATGCCGACCCCATCGCAGGAGATGTCCTCGACCTCGCTGTCGGTCATCGGCACGTCGACGATGCCGTAGCCGATGAAGTTCCGCTCCAGGTAGTAGACGATCCGGCCCTTCGTCGTCGGGCTCGGGGAGATCTCCCACGCCTGGAACTGGTCGTCGACCATCCGGCGCAGTTCGCGGCGCTTCGTCTCCGGGTCGAGTTCCGGCAGCGGTTCGAACTGGTCGACGAGGACGACCTTCAACTTGTCGAGGAGCTCCTTCTCGATCGGGGAGAGCGGAGGTTCGATCACCTCGTAGAGGTGCTCATTGTGGGTGTTGTGGTACGTGACGCGGACGAATGAGAAGTTCTCCCGGATCGGAGCGAGCTCGAGCTCTTTGAGCTCGGGATCGTCGAGTGGCGGCACCGGCGTCACCAGGCCCTCGCTTCCCTGGCCCGACACCCCGAGGCGCGCCAGCTTCACGGGGCGCGGGTCGGCCGTCCCCTTGCGCATCGCCGCCCCGACCTTCAGCCAGGCCGGGAACCGCCCGGTCCCGCGGTGACGGGCGGACCCGGTCGCCGGAGTGGTATCGTCCATGGGGATCGGTTCCGCCTCTCCTGCCACGATTCTTCCTCCTACGTCGAGAGCGGGGGCACCACGAATCGCATGATCGCCCAGCCCGTCACCAGCATGATCGACGCGTGCTGGAAGCCATCGGCCAATCGCCCGTTGAATAGGACGCCCGCCATGATCCCGTCCCCGACGGCGTGGACGATGACCGCCACCATGAACGCGAGGAACAGGATCGGGACGAACGTGAACTGGAGGCTCACGGCGCCGCTGCTCCCGAGGTTCGAGGTGGAGATCCCCTTCCCGGCCAGGATCATCTGCGGAAGGAACACCGCCGCCATGATGTAGATCGTGACGAGGAACACGAAGAACGCGATGTAGATGACCGTCACGTAGGTCAGCATCGAGATCTGCCGCGCCGAGAACGCCAGCTGCACCTCGCGGGTGTCGTGGGCGACCATCGTCAGCACATCGGCCACGTTCCCGCCGGCCTCGTTGGCGCGGGTGATGATCGAGACGACCCGCCCGACGAGCGGCGTCGGGACCCGCTGCTGGAACAGCTCGAGGGCGGTGGCGACCGGGACCCCCCACTCGAGCTGGCTCGCCATCTTCTTGATCTCCTCGGTGAGGAGCCCGTAGCGGCCGCGGCTCGCGACGATGATCGCATCGGGAAGCGTCATGCCGAACCGGCCGGCCTCGGCCACGTCGCGCAGGAAGTCCGGAAGCCGCTCCTCGATCTTCTGGATCCGGCGGAGCTTCGCGCTCGCCACGGTGCCGTAGGGCCCGAGCAGCGCGAGGAGGCCGAGCACGAAGAAGTCGAGCCCGGGGTTCGCCCCGGAGCCCTCGCCGGGACGGATCTCCCAGTCGACGGTCCCCGTGAAGTTGAGGACGGCGATGACGAACAGCACGATCCCCACGACGGCGCCGGCGATCCCGACGAGCGTCTCGCGGGGGAGGCCGGGGGTCTCCGACGACTTCCCGAGCTGGGGAACGAGGGAGCGGTGGGAGACCGCCGGGGCCGCAGCGGCGCTGGCGGCCGCCATCAGATCTCCTGGGCCAGGGTGTACATGAAGAAGATGAAGCCGAACTGCGAGAGCGGGATCATCGCCCCGACGATCGCCCAGAGGATCTCGAGCATGAACCCGCCGCTCCCCCCGATGATCGCGAAGATCGCGATGATGATGACCAGGAAGAGGGGGAACGCGACGACGACGGTCACGAACGTCTCGGCGAGCAGCCCCATCGTCTCGACCCGCTGCAGGCTCTCGAGCTTGTTCTCCCGCTCGTACTGCTCGGCCTTGACCAGGAAGTACGGCTTCAGCTGGCCGCCGGAGGTCGCCGTGGTGACCACGCCCTGCAGGAAGTCCTGGAACCGCTTGGAGGGGGTCCGGGCCGCGCCGTTCTTGATCGCCGTCAGGATGTCGACCCCGAGGAGCTCCGTGTCGCGCGTGATCCACGCGGCCTCCTCGGCGACCTCGCCGTAGATCTTCTGCTTCGAGAGCTCCTTGAAGATCTGGTCGATGTTCACGTCGGCCGACGCCATCGCCGAGACGAAGCTCATCGACGCCGAGATCCGGCGATCGATGTTCTTGCCGCGGGAGGAGGCGGTCGACCCGGGGAGCCCGCGGAGCACGAGGAACGCCAGGAACGTGCCGCCGACCGGCACGACGACCCCGAGCACCACCCCGATGAGCAACGCGCCACCGGACGAGGCCAGGAGGGCGACCACGCCACCGACCACCGCGAGGGCGATCGCGACGATCATCGTCGTCGCGTAGACCTTCGCCATGTACTCGTCGGCGCGGATCCGCATGTGGGCCTTGACGAGGTTGTCCTCGAGGGTCGGGTCCGGCGGCTTCGCCGTGACCCGTTCGCGGAACGTTCGCCACGCGAACTGCTCGAACGAGGAGAGCGGGGAGTGCGTCGGCTGGGCCCCCCGCTTCACGCGGACCGTCCGGGCCGGTTCGGTCACCGGGACCGGGTGGCCGGCCGATGGGGCGCGGATCGCGGGCACCGTCACGCTCGCCACCTACGCGCCTCCCGCGGCCACGGGCTTCTGGATCCGCTCCATGACCTCCTTGGGGTCCTTGTAGTACCCCGTCACGAGCTTCCAGAGCTGCCGGTAGTCGTTGATCTTCGCGTCGGCGAGATAGTGGACCACGGCGACGCGCCGCTGGAACTCAGAGTCCATCTCGTCGTGGGTGAGGTTCTTCAGTTCCATGATCTTGTCAAACAGGAAGGAGTGGCCCTTGAACACGAACTTATCCGTGCCGGGGTCCCACTCGTAGACGGTGTTGGTGATCAGCTCGTTCGTCTCGGGCTCGAACCCGACGATCTCCAGGACCTGTTTGAGGCGCCGGACGACCCCCTTGTCGGTCCGCGCCTGGATCTGGATGATGACGTTGTTCAGCGCCGACAGGAGGATCCTCGGGGTGTTGATGGGCGGGTTCTCCAGCCGGTTGACCATCGACTTGACGCTGTCCGCGTGCATCGTCGAGTAGGTCGTGTGGCCCGTCGCCATCGCCTGGAACATCGTGTAGGTCTCCTTGCCGCGGACCTCGCCGACGATGATGTAGTTCGGGCGCTGCCGGAGGGCCGCCCGGACCAGGTCGAACATGTCGACCTCGCCGGCCGCCTTGCCGTCGGGCCCGCGGTCCCCGGTCCCGCTGCGCGTGGCGCCCGGGATCCAGTTCTCGTGGGGGAGGTTCACCTCCCGGGTGTCCTCGATGGAGACGATCTTCGAGGTGGGGGGGATGAAGAGGGCGATCGCGTTGAGCGTGCTGGTCTTCCCCGCGGCGGGGCCGCCGCAGATGATCAACGACTCGCCCTGCTCGGCGGCGAGCCAGAAGTACGCGATCATCTCTTCGCTCGCGCTCCCCGTCAGCACGAGGTCGACGGGGGTGAACGGCTTCTCCTTGAAGCGTCGGATCGTGAAGCTCGCCCCGCGGGTCGTGATCTCCCGGGCGTACGTCGCCTGGACCCGGTGACCCTCCGGGGTCGTCCCGTCGAGGATCGGCGCGGAGACCGACACCGCCTTCCCGCACCGCTGGCCGAGGGCGACGATGAACGAGTTGAGCGTGTCCTCGTCCGCAAAGACCACGCTGGTCTTGACCGACTCGTAGTGGCCGTGATAGATGAACAACGGGACGTCGACGCCGTCGCAGGAGATGTCCTCGACGAGGGGGTCGAGGATCAACGCGTCGATCGGACCGTAGCCGACGAAATCCCGCTGGATGTAGTAGACGATCCGCTCCGTCGATAGCGGGCTCAAGGTGATCTGCCGGGTCCGGAAGTATTCCTCGACCTCGCCGCGGAGGTACGACTTCTTCTCCCCGGCGGTCAGCGTCGAGGTCTCGGAGCCGAGGATCTTCGCGAGCGTGGACTTGAGGTGGGTGACGAGCTCCTGCTCGTGCCGGGAAAGCTGGGGCTCGATCACCTCGTAGAGGTACTCCTTCGTCCGGTCGTTGTAGCTGATCCGGGAGTACGAGTAGGGCGGGTTCACCGCCGCGACCTCGAGCTCCTTCATCTCCGTCTCGGCGAGCGGGGGCATGGCGGTGATGAACGTGCCCGGGACGTCGGTGGTGGTCTCGGCCGCCCCGGCCGCGTTGGGTGCCGCGAGCGGGTTCGACTCCGTCGGGGCGGTCCGGGGGATCTTCACACGGAACGACGCCGTCCCCACGGTCTACTCCACCCCCACGCCGACGACGATGCTGAACTGCGCGAGGACGAGCGTGAACGAGTTGAGGCTGGAGAAGTTGAGGCGGACCTGGTGGGCGAAGCCGCCCGCCGCGGTGCAGGTCGACGGGGTCAGGGTGTAGTGCGCCGCGCCGATCCCCGAGTTCGCGAGCGTGCTCGATAGGAAGGTCGACCACGCGCACGGGTAGTGGGTCCCGATCTGGAACCGCGCGGTGAACGGGGCGGCGCTCGTCGACGTGAACGACTGCGTGCTGATGAAGTGGGAGTAGACCTCCTGAGAGCCGGTGGAGACCGTCTGGGTGGCGTTCCCGTAGAGCTGGAGGAGCACGAGCGTGACGCCGGTGTGGGTCCCGGTGACGTTGATCGTGAGCGGAGGCGGGTAAGCGAGGATCTGGTGGGTGTCGGACTGGCTCATGATCACGGCGTCATCCTCGTACTCGAACGTCTCGGAGGAGTAGTACCGGTTCGGAAGCTGGAGCTGGAGCGTCCCGAGCGTGAAGTTCTGGAAGAACGGCCCACCGCCCCCCGGGCCCCGGCTGACGGAAACGTTGGCGTAGACCCCGGGTTGGCTGGGGACGAAGTTCATGATCGCGCTGGTGGGCTGGGCGATGAGGGGGATCCCCTCGGACGCCATGACGAACGGGGTGGCGAAGACCGGTGGGCTTCCGAGGGCGACCTGGGTGTCGATGTTGGACTTGAGGTCGGCGAAGGAGACCTGCGCCTGAGCGGTGAACTGCGACTCGTTGTCGGTCATCCACAGCGGGACATACTGCGTCAAGAAGACCCCGAAGAGGGCGAAAAACACCAGGAGCGCCAGGAGCGTGCCGACGACGGAGACGACGCCCCGACGATGATCCCGAAGATGGCGGGCCCGGCGATAGCGCCGCCCGTCGGCTCGACCGTAAACACCCCCCATGACGTGGACCGCCCGGGGCTGACCGCCCTAGGCAACGAGAATTTAGCCGAGTCCGTGTATAAAAACCCGCGCAGTTTGGTGGCACGGCTCCTCGCCTCCGGGCGCTACGTTTTAGGGGGCGGACGCGTCGTTGCGGTGGGTCCCCTTCTACCATGGTGCTGAAGCAGTTGTCGCTGCGCCTCCCGAACCGCCCCGGGGCCCTGGCCGGCGTCGCCCGCCTCCTGGCGGAACAGAAGATCAACCTCGCGGCGATCTCCGTCGACTCCTCTGGGGAGAAGGGGTACGTGCGGCTCGTCGTGAGCGACCCGGAAAAGGGCCAGAGGACCCTGCGAAAATCGGGCTACACCGTCGAGTCGAAGGAGCTCCTCGCGATCCATCTCGAGGACCGGGCGGGGAGCTTTCTCCGCGTCCTGGAGGTCTTGGCGTTGGCGAAGGTCAACATCCGTTCCGTCGTCATCCTCGTCGCCCGGGAGGGGTCGGAGAGCCTGGTAGCGATCGAAGCCGACAACCTGCCCAAGACGCGCAAGGCCCTCTCCCAGTCCGGCTACATCTCCCGGACGGCGGAGCGCCTGGTAACGAACGCGGACCTGCTCGCGGGGATCCCGGCGATCCCCGCCGAGTCGGTGGGATTGTTGCTTTAGCGGGGCCTCGCCACGGCCAAAAGGCTGATGAGTCGATGGACCTCCCCGGCGTTCGCGCGGTTGTGGTCTAGCGGTCTAGGACGGTAGCTTCCCAAGCTACCTACCCGGGTTCAAATCCCGGCAACCGCACTCCCCTCTAGTTCATATCCCATTGGGGCCCTACGTCAGAGCGATGGGCCGGAAGAAGACGCCGCCGGACGACGCGTTCGCCGACGTCCACTTCGTCCGAACCTACATTGAGCACCGGATTGCCCAGCTGAAGTCCAACGGCCCAGTTGGCGGCGAGAAGGACCTCGGACGAGCAGAAAGAGATGCCATTCTCGATTTCGTCCAGAGCCGCCGAGGGGTTGTGGGGGAGCTCCGCATCCGCACCTACCTCGCGTGGCTTCCGCTCGCGGGTGCGCGAATCGGCGAGCACTTCCTCGATCCGGGTCGGGACGCCCCGACCAAGTTCAACGCCGTGTTTCCGACCACGGCGTACGCCCGAGCGTCACGCACCACCGTCGCTCAGTGTCTCGCCTCATTCTGGCGCTGGCGCTTCGAACGGGTCGGGAAGGAGTACCCCTCGTGGTTGCGGATCAAGCTGGAGAAGTGGAAGTCGACGAGCACCGCTTCCGATATGCTCACGCGCGAAGACATCGCTTCGATCGTCGAACAGGCCCAGAACTTCCGGGACCGCGCCTGGATTTGGACTCTGTTCAACTCGGGATGCCGACCCGGAGAAATTTACCAGCTCCGCGTCGGGGACGTGGTCCCCCATGAGGAGGGATACATCGAACTCCGCGTAAACCGGGAGAAGGGCTCGGCCCCTGAGCCAGCCCCCGTCTACGAGGACGCTGTTCCGGCACTACTTGCCTGGTTGAGCGCCCACCCGAGGCGCGAGGAGCCAAATGCCCCCCTCTGGGTCAACTTGGGCGGAGGCAATGCCGGGAAGCCCGCGACGTATCGGGCCATGTACAAGGCGCTCGAGAGTGCGGCTCGCAGGGCGAAAATCTCGAAGCCGGTCACGGCGTACGCCCTCCGTCGGTCTCGCCTAACAATACTGGCGAAGGATCCAGCGGTATCGACATCCATCCTCGAGAAGGTCGCCGGGTGGGTTCCCGGAAGTAACGTGGCGCGTCACTACGTGCACCTGAGTGGTAAGGACGTCATCGGGGCTCTGAACACACGGTACGGCGTCAAGACCCGAGGACCAGGCGAGCCTCCAGCGGCACCACGGACGCCATCGAAATGTGGCCGTTGTAGGACTGTTAACCCGCCAGGGGCGTCCTACTGCTCGACTTGCGGGGGACCACTTTCGCTGCCGGCGGTGAAACAGATCGAAGAGGCCCGGGGTGCCGAGGAACGTCTCGCGGAGCTCTTGAGCGACCCATCCGCGGTCGAGTTTCTTGCCCGGTTGTTGGCCGAGAAGGGCCGTACCCCCCCTGACCGACGGGCGGGCGCTTCGAGCGATGAAGGAGTGCGTTTCCCTGGGGTCCAACTCGACCCCGACGTGGAAGGTCATGCTCGATCATCCCCGACGTCCCAACGAGTTGTCTCGCTGTCGGAGGCCGAAAAGTTGATTGGGTCGGGCTACGAGTTCGTGGCGTCGTTGGGTCCAGATCGGGCAGTGCTGCGCTTCTTGGGGGGGCCCGCGAGTTGAAGGGTCTTTCAACCTGGCGTCGTGCGCCCTGCCGTCGTGGGGACGGGAGGGGGGTGAGACGTCCATTTGCCGTTCCCCGGCGCGAATGCGGTCCTTTCCCGACCCGCCCTACCGCCCAAGCAGAGAGCACTCCCTCAGGGAAGTTTGCTAATCGTTTTTGACCGGAGGCACCGAACCCCGATGATGGCCTTGGACGCGGGGGGGTTACATAGACCCCAATTCCCACCACGATCACGGGGGACGTATTCCGATCTGGGGGTTACAGAAGGCACGCATTGTGAGGGAACTCCCCCTCACGGGGTAGCTCGGGGACCCTCTCTAAAATCCGTGCAGGCGACCGTGACCGAAGGGCGCCCCCCGTTCTCTGCCCTCGTCTTTCGACATGACCCAGAGGGCCGGGCCCGAAGTGCTGCCATGGGCCACGGTCGGGGCCAGTCGTCGACCACACCGTCCTGAGACGGTCCGACCCCAATCGGGGATGGGAGTGACCCTACGCAAACAGCTCGGTTGGAACCAGATGGAACCCCGCAATCCCATGAGCCTGCGTATCGGCCGGCTCTTCGACAAAGTGCCGGCACTAGTAGGGACCCGATATCCGTCGAGGGAATACCCCGTAGGGCGGACCCGTCTGATGAGTCGCTTGTCGGGGGCGAGCGGAGGGTTGATACCTCGGAACGCGTCCCGCACCCAGCGGGCGGGGGTGCGCTCGGTAGGTGTCCCTTCCGCCAAGCCGTCCCGATGGGTTCCTGCCGGTAGGCGTGCACCGGTGTCCCCTTTCAGAGCTCGCCTCGCGATTCGCAACGAACGGGGAGCGCCAGATGCTTCACGAGCTGTTGATCAAGGTCGTCGGGGTGCTTGGTTCATTCCCCGAGGTGAAACGCATCATTATCGATGGGTGTTTCGTTGGGTCACGGGTTCCCACTACCGATGTCGATGTGGTGGCGGTACTGGAGCCCCCTACGAACAGGGAAACTGATTGGTTGCTATCCAGGAGATTGATGACGGTGAGAAAGGGGTTCGCGCCACGCGTCGAGCTGCTCTGGGTGTTCGACGGGAGTCCCAAGGAGGACTTGGCGATTCACTGGCTGCAGCGGGACAAGCCTGAGCACGGCGGTGCCCTCAAGGGTATCGTCGAGTTAGAGGATTTCCGATGATCACTACACCAGACCAGCTGGAGGTCTCCCGCCAGCAGGCCCGAGAACTGGAGGAGATCATCAAAGACATTCGCGGCTCCCTCGGAGAACGCACGGATCTTGCCGATGAGATGGTCGCAGGATATGCATCCAGGCTCCGGAAGCTGCGTCTCGACATGGACACGTACATCGGGGTCGGAGGTCCGAGCGAGACCGACCTAGTGGTCAGGGTGGAGTCCCCCGACATCAGCTCGGAGGGGGCGCCTTCGACGATTTTAGTCGACACCCTAGAGCGACTACGCAAAGCGCTGAGCAGCTCGTACATCCGGGTCTCTGGCGGGCAGGCGCGGGGTCCCGGGCGTACTTCGGATGAGATTCGCGTCGCCTCCGAGCCGCGTGTGGTATGGCTCGGGCCCGGCAGTCTTCGAATCGGGGTCGACCTGCCGGCGTCGTTCCACCTGAAGTCGGTGGAGAAGTGGATGGCCGACCCTTCGGCTGGGGAGTTCCAGTCGCCGATTCAGAGGTCCGTGGCCCTTCTGCTCGCCGCCGCGTCGTGGGCCTCCTCTGACCAGCCGGTCGACGCGATTGAAACCACTATCCCGGATGGCGGCATCCGAAAAGTGATTCTGGAGCAGGTGCGGCAGCTGAGCCCTACCCCCCGAGGGAGGGTTTCTGCGCTCTCGATCGAGGGGGACCCGGCCGTGGTGATCAGGCCCATCCTGCTAACCAGCGACTCCAGAATCCGTGCGAGACAGGGTGCTTATCCCGGTGCGAACACCCAGGAGTTCGAGGATTCAGGGACCCTCCGAAGGGTGTCAGTGGATCTGGACAAGGACGAGCACTTGTTCGAACTCCGAGGACGGCCCGACTCTCGGCCCCCAATCAAAGGAGATTTTCCCGAGGAGCTTCGGGCGAGAGTCTTCGAAGCCATCCACCGGAAGTACCGGGTGAAGGCGAGGGGGATTCTCGAGACCCGAGTGGGTCAGCACGCGCGGGAGATCCTCCACTTGGAGGAATTCGAACGCATGCCCGACGATTGATAGGGTCGTCTCACGCCCCGGAAGCGTGCGATTGGAACCGGAACGAGCCGGAGGACTTGCCTGCGCCACGTCGCTGCGTTGAAAAACTGGCGGCGTGACCGAAGGGCTGGGTTTTCGCTCAGGCTAACCTGTGGCCATAGGCCGAGGGACCATAGGTTGTCCCGAACGAATTCGCTTGCGAATAGTGCTCGGGTTGGATACAAATGTGTACTGCTCCGGAGCATCCTCCAGCGTTCTCAGAGTCTCTCGTTGCCGCTCGGCGACCTGGGGTCAGGGCTCGGCGACCAGCCGGATCTCGCGAATCTGAAGCTTGATGCCGTTGATCGTTCCGATTTGGAGATCACCAACCTCTTTGATCGCCTTCTCCATGAGGGTCAGCCCGGGAGCGTCCATCCTTGGTCGGATGGTTGGATATTTCTGACCAGCGAGGATCGAGTCAAAGATATCCGGCAGCGCTTGCAGCTCAGTCGAGGATGCCCAATCCATCCGGTCCTTGAACTTGAGGTTTAGGAAACTGGTGCCCGGGTACGAGTAGAACAGTAAATTTTCGATTCCCTTCTCGAACGTGGCGAATCGTCCCCAGCTGACCGGTTGAGAAACGAAATCCGTGCAGCGCTCTGCTTCGGGCTTCCACCCAGTACGCGGTGGCTCGAGGCTGAGGCGTCCTTCCGCCCCTTCCACAATGGCCGTGAATTTGGGCATGACTAGGTCGAGCAACGACCTGTAGAGATCCGACCCGAACCCTCCGAGGGGCAGGGGCGGACCCATCGAGTTCTCCCACTGGGTGAAACGGGCGCCGAGTTGGCCGTTCTCGATTCCTCCCCGCAAGTGAGTGACCCACCCGCTCCTCGCCAGCAGGAAAACCCGATACGCGCCGAAAGGCTGAAGAAACCGCCAATCACGGGGCCCGCGAAATCTTGTACGGCTATTCCCGAGCTGGCCAAGCGCTATTCGAGCCGGATCTTCCAGGAAGTGTGACATCCAAATCCGGGCGACCTCTGCAGCTATCTCGCCGCGAGCCGAGGGGTGGGAGCGGGCGAGGTCCGTCTCGGGCAGTTTCGCGTTACTGCGCCCCCGCCACTTTAGGGAGAGTCGCGCCTTCGGAGGGAACGGAGAATATGCCTCTGGCAGCCCTGGAACGGGTCCCAAGAGGAATCCACCGCGAAGAAGCGAAGAACCCAAGGATTGGGTCCGATGTCCATGGTCGTCCGGTAGGTCTTCGACACCAGGACCCATCTCTCGGACGGTCACGAAGACCGCATCCGGATTTCCCTTCGTCTTCTCTTCCAGGTACCCCTCTATGGCGCCGAAGTTTGGTATCGCGATCTCACCCTCGATTAGGTTCGAATCTGTCCCCACGGTGATTCGCGTGAAGAATTTCTCGACCTCCGGTGCTAGGGTGATCGTCCGCGCGACTGGTCGCAAAACATCCGTCGTCGGTTCTGGCCCCCCACTCGTGGTAAGAAGCACGTCATATGGCAGCTCTTGACAGACCCGTAGTATGTACTGCCGTATCTCCGACCAAGCCCAATCGGCCGGTTCGGCTTCGGATCCCGCCCGAGGTCGAAGCACCAACGTCACTTTGGTACCCTTGAATCGTTCTACGCCCTGATTCTTCGCCATCCTGAGGTGAATCAGCCGTGTGGGTCCGTCGATGGTCAGAGTCCTTTTCGCCGTATCCCCCGAGGGCGATGCCCATGAACTGGTTTCGACTTGGACTCGATCAGAAAGCAGAAAGCACGCGAGGAAACCGACGCCAAATTCGGACACGGGCGCGAAGTCAAGCCCTGCACGACGTAGTTCGATACGGGTGCGGAAGAAGGAGTCGGAATCATAATACGAGCACCCAACGCGGAGAAAGTACCCCTTCAAGGTGGCCTCGTCCATCCCGACGCCACTGTCTTCTACCGTGAGAGTGGGGGGGAAATCTTGGCCAGACCGATCCGTGAATCGAATCACAATTCTGTCACGCCTGGTCGGGGTGACCGCGGGGTCGTGCAGTTGCGTTAGGGCGTCCCGGAGCAGGCAGGCATCAACCGAATTCTGGATAAGCTCCCGAATCGCGTCGAGCGGGTTGGAGTAGATGGCCCCACCCATGAGGAGCTTATGGATGCGGTCGTCGTCGAGGCTGAAGCTGTACGGAAAGTATGTGTAGCCTTCGGCATCGATTATCGTGCGCACCTCGCGCGGGAGCGCGATAGTACCGGTGCCGAGTTCAGCCGGCTCGAACGTGTCTAGGGTCGAGACTACTTCCTTTCTTATCACGTCTGTAAAGTCCAGAATCGCCTTGTGTACGACCGGCGATGAGCACCTCCCCCGGAAGATCAGGCTCTCGCGGCCGATTTCCCAATTGGAGATCGATAGGTGCTTGGTCCACTCGCGGATCGACGCTTGTTCAGCAGACCCGGAGGGGGGGCTCACCAGGTAGTAGAAGAGAATCGGCGGGGTCCGCTCCCTGTCGAAGTCTAGGATATCCCCAAGGCGGAGGCAGGCGGCAGCTAGATGGGTGTCGACCGTGAAGCGGCCGATTGGAATGGCTCTGAATCGTCGCCGCGAGGGATCCTCTGGGGAGGCCTCGGCGAGACAATCGGCAGACTCGCCATGACTGGTGCAGACCTCGATCAGGGCCGGTACAAGAGAATCTCCGCCTTGGGAGAGGCAGGAATCAACTGATGGCACCGCTTCCGGGTCCTTGAGATTAGCGGCTCGGAGCACCGCCAAGAGTTCCTCGTACCGTTCCCTTGTTGCATGCCGTTCTCTGGTGTCGTCAGCTAGCGCCACCTCTTCGAGCTCGTGCAGGTTCCACTGGATCCGGGAAAGCTCCTCCGCCTCGTGAGGTTGATCAGATAGGACTCTCCTGAGATCATCTATTCTCCGCTTGAGGGGTTGATCGGCAGACATTCCAGAAATGCGTTCGAGTACCTGGGGAAGCCGGAGCTTTCGTTCGTTGGGGGAAAGGGCCATCCCCATGTCATGGAAGTAAGCCGCAGCGACGATGAGCACAATCTCGGGCGGAGATAGCCGCCTGCGCCGTTCAGGATCGAGAATACACCAGGCCAAGTGGGCTACCTTCCGCCCATGGGTCTCATCATGGAGCGTAAACGTGCTCAGCTCTCCGCTTGTGGTTCGATTGAGGATTGGTCCCACGAGCTGTTCGACAAACTGTCGCAGCCCCACCAGCAGCGCGCCCGCAGCCTTCAGCTCGGCCGGTGCCATCCGAACAGCCTCATCCTCGTGGTATGACTCCGAGCCTGCGGCATACGCCGCGAGTCTCTTGACTAGATCAAGGTCATCGAATGACTCGGGAGTCGGGGGAAGGGCCACGTTCGGCGATGATTGGGGTCTTGATAACTCCCTCCGCGCGCGAGGTGAGCCGCCCAGGGGTGTCGCCTTGGCCCGGCCGAAACGCAGCCACAAGGAAACGGCGCTTCCAGAAGAGGTGGATTGGAGAAGGGGGATTCCGACCTCCCAGGAATGGGGAGGTTCCGTAAGCGGGCCCTCATGACGCTGCCTTTGGGTAGCGAGCATCGGGCGTATTCGCACGTTTCAAGCGGAATATCTGCTTGGGGCTACCCAGGGACTCTGGGATCGTTGCCGCAAGGCGTCCTGAGCCGAAACCCAGCACTTCAGGCACACCCCCCCGGGTCACCTCAGACGGCACGAGCGTGGTCGAGAGGGCCAACTTCGGTCTCACTTCCTCTCAGAAATCTCTACCGGACCGCCCTCCGCTTTAGCGAGGGGGACGCCGTTCCCAGCCGGTTCATCCCCAGTGAAGCCAGGCCACTGGGATTCGAACGGACGGAGGAATCTCTGCGCAAGCACTCTCGAGGGGAACGAGTTGGGTAAGGGGCGCGCGCCCATATCCCCGAGACGGGTCAGAGGCGCGTTCCAACCCACTCCCGGGATGCCGAGCGTCGGCCACCGCGTGACGTCTTCAGTGGCAAGGAGGAGGCCGATTTAGGTTGGCTCCTTGGCCGGGTCAGCGACTTTCGGGGACTCACCAGGGGGATCCATTGAGAGTTCTTTCGCTCGACTCTGAATCGCCCGAAAGGCTCTCAGTAGCCCCGACGAATCGAATAGCTGCGCTCGGACACCATCCAGCGAGGAGGGGGGCTCAGGGTCCCTGGACTGAACACCGGTGCCTGCTCGACGTTGGGGAGGGTACGACATGGATGGGTAGGGTCCTCACCTGAGCCCGCATCCCGGCAGTTTGGCCCTCGGAAATCGAGGGCCTCTCGAGGGCCGAAGGCGCAATAGGGGCGGCCGGGTTTCCGGCGAGGGGCTGCCGGAAATCGAGGGCCGGGGGCATCACAGGGACCTCTCGGTCCGATCCGAGGACTCGACGAAGCGCCAACTTGAGGTTCGTGTCAGGCCTGGGGTACTCAGATGGGACGTCGCACGAAGTTCCCGGCCGAAGCCCTCGAGCGGGTTCAAGGGGTTGCGTGGCAGGCGTCGAAAGAGCTGGCGAGAGAGGGTCGCCCCGTCACGGAGAAGGCACTCAAACGCCGAATGGGGCGGCTTGCGACTGGTGGGGGTTCATCCGAACGTCAGGACATCGTTAATCATTGGCTCGGAGGCTACAGTCGAACGACACAACGGGAGCAGCTCATTCAGTGGGGCTTTCTTGACCCCGTTGCCCGAGGAACCCACCACCGGAGGGCGAGTGCGGCCGTGCCCTCGGCCAGCCTGGTCACCCCCGACGAAACCTCCGGGGTCTTCGCATTCTATGGTCGGTTGGCATCGACCTCGAGAGGCGGGCGGAGTTGGTTGGAGATAGAGAGTGAAGGGCGGCTCGCGTTTGCTTCAGAGGTTCTGAGGATCGACCACCTGTCAGGGAACCCGCGCCTCGGCCGTATGAGCCCAGTCGGGCTTCAAGGTCTTCTCGACTCGATGACCGTTGGAACCTATCGGGGAGACGGGCTGACACCCCAACAAGAAATCGCGTTGCTGACGTATGCGAGGGCGTACGGCGTCATCCCCTGGCCCAATTGGTCAGAGGGTGGCGACACGTTGGCCTGCCGAGTCAGTCTCAGCCTTGGGTGGCCTCTGTATTTTCGACTAGAGAGTGGGTTGCCGGCCCGCGACCGTTTTTCACGGGTTTCCAGCGTCCGGCGCTGGCTTACTTGGTTCATTCCGTGGCTGGCCTAGCGACGATCTCGCCAACCGGTTCGTCGTCAACGCTTGGAGTTGGACTGAAGGCAGCCCGGCGGGGGGCTAGGCAGGTCCGAACGAACCCGCCCTCGGGGACCCCGAAACCCTTGGGTTTCACCAATTGGTCGTTTTCGGGCCCTCGCCCCCCCCCAGCACGACCCCCGCAAGTTCTGACTTATTCCAGAAGCAGGGTCACCGAGCAGAGCTCTCGGATCCTTGAAACGGGGCACCCAGTGTGGTCCACTCCACGCAGGCTCGGGAAGCGAAGCAGAGGCCAGAAACGAAGCGGAACTCGCACTCCACGGCCCCGCTTAGCAGGCTCGGGGGGAGTCCTAGAATCCGCCCTGGCCAGCCTGGAGAACCTGCGGTAGGTCGTCACGGGAAATCGCCCGGGTCACCATTCACCATAGGGTCTCGGGGCGGGGTCGGAGCTGGACACGGCCCGCCCGGGGCGATGAGGCCAGACGCTCCCCTCTTTCGCGAGGACCAGGCCGCAATGCTTTGAGAGGGTGTGCTTCGCGCGGGGGGTCATGCGACCCCGCGCCGCTCTCCAGAGAGAGAACCGTGGGGGGTACGGCAAGAAAGCGCGCTTTTCTCCAAGAAAAGCGTGCTTTTTCCCAGTCCCGGGGGGCATATAACAATACGAGACCCCCGTCCTAACGAAAGTGGCCCGGACGCGGATTGACTACTCAGATCTGAGTATCCCCGAGAAACCCTTGCTTTCCGAGCCGGCGGGTCAGCGGGTCGACTGCCGGTCCCCGCCAGATAGAGCCGGTGGCAGGTGTCAATCTCCTGATACCGGGTAAGCGGGGGGAGCCCGGGAAGCCGCTGAGGGCTACGGACGACGAGATGACCGCAGCAGTGGTGGCAGGCCGAGTTGTGCCGAACTTCATTTGACAGCCTGGCTCGCCGGCAGATACGCAAAGGGTACCGGTGAACCTATCATTCATCTGCCGCTGAAGAAGGGCCTCCCGCTCGAGACGCTCTCGAACTGGCCCAAGTGGACGCCGAAAACTGGCTCGAGGAGCAAAGTTCGCTTTGCCTGATGGTCGTGCGGCATACGAACGCGGAGAGCGGGCGGTTTCGGTTGCACGTCGGTTGGGATCCGCTACTGCGCGACATCCTGGGTCGGCGCACGAGGGTCTCCTGAACTATCGCTGGGGGGGGTGATACTCCGAGCGGTACCTACGGCTTTCGCCCGCTGGGCTAAGAAAAGGGCGTTTGTGACATCGTCGTTCTCCAGCTCCCGACGGAATCCAGCCCTGTGTGCGGTAGACCGAGTCTGCCAGCGGTGAGGGATAGGCAAGGAGCCAGCGGATTGCTGGGCGTCGCTGTGTGTACCCGATAGCAGGCCGCGACCAACTCGTTGACCGGGCTCCGCCGGGCTTGCCTGAAAAGCCTTCCAGCTTCGAATAAGTAGGAGTTTCCCGAGAACGGAATCGCCCCTGAATCGGGCTTGTTCGAGCTATGGATGAAGGATTGACCAGACGACGGTAAACACCGACGCGACGATTGCGACGGCACTCGCTGTGTACACCATGGCCTGGGGCAACCATCTCTCCCAAAATGGCGTAACGCGAAATTCCAAACGGTACGTCGAAGACTTGACATGGCCTGCGGTCTCGTAAGTCAAGACGAATGGGATGCTGTAGTCCCCTCCCTTGGCGGTTCTGGAGATCGTGGCTCTCAGGATGACGGGCGGGATTCTTTTCTGATCGATGTCGCCGGGGGCAATGTAGTCCACCTCCCCCACGGCACGATGGCCAGGATCATCAACGATGTCTCCGACATCGCGGGACCCGGCAGGGTTGCCGCTTATCGCGAGCGGAAAGAAGTTTCCCGGGGTAAGCTTCTGCGAGCCCCCCACTCTCCCAGTCCATATCGACTCGGCGAACGAGACTGCCCACTCTGCCGGCTTCAAACCACCGGACGACGGTTTTCCAGCCAAACCCTCCCATGAGGCCACGCCCACCTGAATGTGAATCGAACCCTCGTCGGGGTTTCCGGATTTGGGGTGCGGCTTTGATTCGAGAACATCAACCGGTGGATAGAACGAAAATTTCGCCCAGCCCGGCCGTCCGTAACCACAGAAGTAGATGCGAACAAAGAGGCCCTCTCCACGGTCCAGAGTGTGCTTCCCTACACTTGCTGCGATCTCCCAATTTGCCTCGGACGCCCCCGTCCAACCCAAAGGCATGAAGGGACTGAGAATGGGGGCGGATCCGAGGTCTACCGACCTTTGATGGGGCGTGCCCTCAACTGGTCGGTTTGGGCCTCTACCCGAGGGGGACTTGCTCATCCGCCACCCAGCTTCAGCATTTCCATCGAGTTCATAGAGACGACGTCGATCGCTCCCGGCGTCATAGAATGAAAGCGACCCGCTCAGAACCCCAGGGAACGACCATCACCACCGGTAGGACCTGGGGATCCTGGACGGCCCGGCCAAGAGACGATCGGTGAGCAGCCAACCGCCTACCCCCTTGCTATAAGAGATTCGTTACCATGGCTAACTGAAACCGGAATGGAATGCCCGAGGACGACACCAATCGGGGCCATGTCCCCGAGGTCGGACTGCCTTGAGGTACTCCGCCCGGATCAGAATTCTTCGCCCCCTTGACGTCTCCCAAGTCCCCCCGGATACCTTAGACATTAGACCAAGCAACGCAGTAAAATCGTCATGAGTGATAGCTGCAACCCGCCCGTGGGGTTCAGCACCAGATGAGTTCGGCGTCCTGGCTCCGAGAGCCCATCGGATCATACTTTACAAGGGGGACCTTGCTGATCCCACTGGCCTGGATCGTTCTTGCGATCTTTATCCCGGTTTGCACTGGAGGATGGTCTCGCCTCATTCATGACGGCGGGCTGGTCTTGGCCTCCATCTCTTGGTTCTCAGTGTTCGCCTTCGGCCTACACTTCTTCAGGCGAGTGGAGGCGCTCATCGACCGATCCGTAAAGAACGGCCTCATCAACGAGGAGAGAGCTGGACGGTATCGTCAACTTCTGCGCGGTAGCCGCCCGAAGTTGCAGAAGACCGCCAACGCCGGGTCGCGGCGGTTCAGCTACTCGGAATTCGCCGCATCCCTCGTACCCTTCTGGATCCCCGCCGGACTCGGGGTGTTGATCTGGGGAGTCCTGATGGTCTACGTGGCGGGTAGCTTCACGGCCTATCCGTTGTTCGAGTCGCCGTATTCGGGCGGATTCACTTTGGCCCAACACTACGGAAGTCTTCCGTACCTCCTGTTCTTCGGCGTCTACGGACTTGCTCTCATCGTTCTCTGGTTCAGTGCCGTCGTTCGCATCCCGATTGCAACCCTACTGATACGGGACATTTGTGTCCACTGGAAGTCGGCGTGGACAGCCCAAGATCGTACTATCTACCCCAGCCCGAAACCTGGAATCACTAGCCCCCTTGACCGTCGATTCAAGATAGAGGTAAAGGAATTGAGCAGCGTGTTGTTTGCTACACAGTTCGCGCCTGCCATTCCATTCGTTCTCTACTTCCCAATCCTATGGACGCAATCAAATGGTTTCAGTCTAGGTCTGGGGCCAGACTACCTTCTCACCCTCGGGCTGAGTTACTCGCTGCTGGTGCTCCCCGGGCTGGTGGCGATGTCATACTACATTCACACAACCATCAACTCGATTCGCGTGGAGACACGGGACTTCGTGACCGAAGAACTTGACCGCCTCCAAGGCGAGGTCGATTTATCGGGCAAACCGTTGCTGAATGTCGACAGGATCGCTCAGCTCACGAAGGACGAGGAGGCTCTCGATGACCTGCCAAGTTGGTTTCTCAACAAGAGGAACCTTCGTGACGTCCTCATTCTGCTCGCTGGTGCCGGCCTTGGCTTGTTAACGACTGCTCTATCCTCGGGAACTCATTGGTAGGTGCTCTCGTGATTCAGTTCCCGTTCATCCTCATTGGACTCGGGCTCCTTTTGATGGCTCTCACGGTAGCCTCGGCGGGACTTGTTTCGATGGACGGTCACGCGGAGCATGGCTTGTTGTGGATTCCCCGACCGATTCGGCGCGCAGGGTTTGTTGCCATTTTCATACTCGGGCTAACCGTCATGACTGTTGGCCTGGTACTAACGTACGCCTAAGACGAGGAGGGTTTTGGCGTCGGGCTCGGCGATGATCACCTCGGCTCACAGTTCAGGGCTCGAGTTGAATCCTTGCGACGGGATAGCGGGGGGCGGATTTGCCCGGGCTCTTGTCGCAACCTTCGAACCTCTGGAGTCTACAACAGATTCAGCAAGGGAACCGATTCCACGCTTCCGATCGGTCCGCCCAGAGGTTCGAACAACCCTGCAATGCCCCCTCCCCGAATTTTCTGAGTAGTGGGGAGAAGACCTGATCGCTCCTGCCGGCAGAGAGCCCAGGCTTCTGTGCGACCCTGGGCGACCCATCTCGGACGACAATTTAATCGAAAGGGTCTTCTCCTAAAGCGCCATCGTACCCGAGAGATGGACCCCGCGACTAGGTTCAGACCCACCACGCTTGAATTTGATATCCATGACCGTACGAACCTGGAGCACCTTTCCCAGCTTATCGACGCCAGCGCCGAGTTCAAGAAGCTAAGTCCCGACCTTCCTGCGTCGACGATAGCCGACACAGTTCTGGCTTGTCGCGGGATCGAGGTGTTAGGTTTCGCTGGCTCGACAGCCGATCTTTCGCGTCAGTTCCTCTCTTCAAGGCTACCGGAGCGGGCGTTGGAAGTTTTCGCCGGGTTCCTCCCGGATGCTGACGAGAAGGTCGAGGTACTGTTACCCAAAGAGGTGGTCGCTAGAGAGATTACGGACCGTCTGGCTACGCAGATGCCTGGCTCGTCCGGCACGCAAAAGCTGCTCGAGTACGACCGGCTCGGGGGCGGGGGCAAGGGGAAGTTCTTTCTCGCCGAGATGGACTTCGGAATCCAACCAAGCGCTCAATACGGGGTGGAGTACGCAAGGTTTAGCGCGGCGTGGAGGCCTGCTCAGTGCAAGGATGGGCGCCACCTTCGGACATACGCGATCGCCCCCGACACAGACTGGCAAAAGTACGGAAACCGGACCTGGAAGCTTGCCGTCACGGGCGACCTGGGCCTCGGCCTGCCAGAGGCAGCCGTTCCGGGAGTATCCGCCGGCCTCAAGGCAGGGGTGAGTTACGTTTACGAGACTCAATTGACCCTGACGCAGGCGGTCGTGACCGCCACTAACAACGGTAACGACGAGATGTCCTGGGCGATGAAACGAAACCCAGAGACGGGGGAGGACCCCCGTGGATCGTTCAGGATGTTCGCCACGCTCGGGATTCCAGATGGCTTCGGCCAGACATTGGAGGAGCTCCGCTCCCGGGTTCGAGTCCGGCTTGGCGGGAAGGTGAAGCGATCGACCGGCTGGAGTTTCACTGAACCTCGGAGGACCCAGGAGGCGGTAACCGCGCGCATTAGGTTCATCACCGGGTAGCCATCCGGCGAGACCCTCTGGAAGCCCGGCATGCGCGTCGCGTCCTTCCAACAGCTCTGCCTGAAGCCAGCGTTGATTTCTGGGGACAGGCAACCCCAGATTGTTCTATCGAGCCCGAGAGAGGACACACCCCCTGACCCGACTCCCCTACCCGGATCGCTTGAGGAAACGATGCTTTGAACCTCTTTTCAATGCGCGATAACCGCATGCCCCCGAGACTGGACCGCCCGGTGGGTTAGCGGGTCGGATCTCAGTCGAATGCCAGGGCCCAAGCCGGAGGGCTAGCCAGGTAGGAGATCGGCCGAGACGGCACCTGGATATCGATTCCGGCTCAGGCCGATTGAGGGCCCCCACGTCGGCCGCCTCGGAGGACTCGCCTGGAGCTCGGCCAAGCAGGAATCCCGACGCGACGGGATGCTGAACGGGCAAGAACGAGTCGATTCCAGTCTTGTGGAACCGTGGGAGCGACCTCCCCTTCCGATGAACATCACCCTTCAGGTGGGGCCGGTAGACTCCACTATACAGGTCGACACCGGCCTAGCCAGCTACAGTACGCCAGATTATTCTGGTGTCCTTTATGATTGGATGTATTCTAGGTTTTCTAACATTGATACACATTTACGCACCATAATGCGCACGAACGTCGAATCAATCGTTCTTCAACGCTGATAGGCAGATTCATTAGGTGCGTAGATGGGCGGAGTTCAGCACGCCGGTGGACGAAACTCAGCAGATTCCGCGGAGTTACTCCAATCATTCGACTTTCTGGACCCTCGCTCGGGGCTCTGACTGGCCTCCCGGCCTCACGGCGCCGCCAATTGGGACGGCGCACCCTGGGAGGCGGCCGGTTGAGTCCGCCTTCTGTCATTTCGATTCCCCTGTTCTTGAGCAAGGGGGGTAGGAGATTCCAATGTCGAGAAATGAGTCGGGATCGATAGAAGTTCGGCTGGCCGGCCTCCAGCCCGGGGACCGCAAGCCCGTTGTGGCCCTGTACCTCATCGGACCGAAGGGTGTGATTGAAAGCAAGATTGGCGCGGTATCTGAAGATCGGCTAACCATCCCAGCCAAACTCCCTCGAACAAGGGAGACAATCCTCGCCCTCGGGCCAGACAGCCCCGACCCATCAACTCTGAACCCCGGTGCACTCTTTCAGGTGCGGGGGGACCAGATTGCGAGCTGGGAGGCCGGTGGCCTCGTCACCATTCCCAGGAGCATTTGGTTCCCGTGGCCATTCTGGTTCGCCTGTGTCTCCGGGAAGGTCCAGAAGTGTCCCTGGATCATCTGGGATCAGCCCAGCCCCGGTTATCGCCCGATCCAGTTTCCCCCATTCCCCTGGCGATGTGCCCCAATCTGTAACGGGGTGGTGGAGGTTTACGAGCAGCGGTGCTGCTGCAGGCTCCTCTACGAGCCGATTGATCTCGCGGGGCTGATTGCTGCGCTCCGAGAGTACGTCGTCCAGTTCCCTCCGATCCCCATTCCTGGACCGGGACCGGACCCTTTCCTGGTAGATCGGGAACTCGCTTACAACATCAAGGTTGGCCAGGCGACCGCCGAACGAACCAACGGAGGGCTGCCTGGGTTCGACGCAGTGGCCGAAATCGAGAAACTACAGTCCTACACCCCCGAGGAAGCGACGGTCTACGTTCGGGGGGCCACCTATCTTTGGCCTTTCATCTGCTCGTGCGAGTCCCGGTTGGTTGGGGAAACAGTTCTCGGACCGGGCGGCGACTTCTCATTCTGCTACTTTAGATTCCCGTTTTTTGAATGGCCTTGGCTCGACTGCTCTTTCAGCTACGCCTACAAGGTCAAGCAGTGGAATGGGACAGGATGGGACTACGTCTACGACGGAGTCGCGCTTCGACAGTACTTCATGGACGACTCGAACGCGCTTATCACCACGTTCCTTGGCCAGGCCTGTGACCCCGGATCCCCTGTCGGATCCAACCGCCCATACGTCATGTTGGAGGCAATCGGCTCGACGGACAGCTGGCACCTCGTGAGCGGAGATCAGACGGCAAACCTGACTATGCCCTCTCCTCCTGCTAACGGAGGTCTGGTGTTCCCTCCCGCGTCCGGTTCAGGGGACCTCGCAGGCGGGGCTGGTGCATCGCCGCTCAACGCCCCCTGGGGGCAGACCCTCCCGCTCCGCCTCCGGTTCGACCCGGGTATGCAAGGGTTGGGCGCAGCGTTCTACAGAATCAGTGTCGTTCCTACCACCGACGGGATGAACCCCTCCGGACCGGCACAGGTTCTGACCAGCCCGGTAGCATGGGGAAAGTTCGTTTCGGTCGGCGGCCAGGTGGTCGTACAGAACACCAGTCTCGGGCCCCAAGTTGTCGGGGGCCAGGATGGGCTTTACGAGATTCCGTACGGCCCAGATTGGCTCTGGAGTCAGTTCCACAACTACTGGACCACCGCTTCGGGCGACCCCACGGCGGGGGGAGCCAAGTACTTCGCGGACGGGAGGTACTTCGCGATGGTGGAGGTCTTCGATGCTACCGGAACGAGGCTGGTCCCGGACACGCAACCCGCCGTTGCGCCCGATCAAGCACAAGCATTTGACTACCTGAAATGGGAGACGGCCGCGACCACAACGAAGATTCCCTACGCCGATCTCCTTCACCTGTTATGGATCGACAACAACCCGTGCGTCGCCCACATCGTTGACCTCCGCGAGAACGGAGCGCCCAACCCCGATACCTGCCAGTACATGTCCGGGGGGTGTTGCGATCAATTCTCGGCCGGTTTCCGCGCCTACCATCCAACGATTGACTCGATCACTGCACCTGAGACCTTCATGCAGTATTTCGAGGTGTGGTGGCGTCAAGGGCTTGGTGGGTCCAGCGGTATCCCTCAGGAGGGCTCAACCAACGAACCCCACCCCTGGTCCGCGTTCAACCCTGCAGTCACCCCGCCTGGGTCCTTCTGCAGCATGTTGGGCGTCCTACCCGACCTGATCGACCCGTGCAAGCCCCAATCCCCCGCGAAGTGCACGTTCGCGCTCAACCTCTACGTCTGGGCCAAGCATTGGAACGGGAGCGGTCGACTTTCCATCTACGATCGCTCGGATCAGGCCTCCTTCTCGCTGGAGGTCTAACCGGAGTTAGACCCGGGGGCGGCCCGGCGGTCAGTTGATACGATTGCGTAGTTTAGGACCGACTACATGCTACTCCCCGGTTGGAAATGGTACTCCTAGCTTGGGGGTCGTGGAGTCCGTGGTTCGTTCTCGTCTTGGCCGTCCTGGTGACCTGGCGAATCGCCCACCTAGTCGCTGTCGAAGACGGGCCGCTAGGTCTGATGGCTCGGATACGGGCAAGTCTTGGACCGTCCGGTGCCGGAGGGCTCGTCAGCTGCTTCGGGTGCGTGAGTCTCTGGATCGGGTTGATCCTTGCCGTGCTAACCTTCCCGACGTTGCCCCAAATCGTCCTGGCGTGGTTGGCCTACTCCGGGGGCGCCTTCCTGTTGGAGCGATTCACCCCACAGACAGTCGTGATCGAGCGCGTGCCTGAGGGAGCGGGAGACGGGTAAGCCATGGGATGTTGCGGTGGCAACCGGGGGGTGGGCTCGCCCCACACCCCTCGCAGGATGGAACACGGGCCCGAGGCCGTGGTATCGCCTTCCACCAATGGCGATGTCAGAATCCGCTATGTGGGGAAGGATTCGATTGCAGTCCTGGGGCCTGCGTCGGGTCGTAGGTACGAGTTCAACAGCACGACCCCCGTTGGACTCGTTCGGGCGGCGGATGCATCGATACTCGTCAGAACCCGACTTTTCGTGACGGCAGAGGTCAAGTAGGTTTCGAATTCGCGACTGGTTTCGAATCCGAGCCTCCTCGTGGCATGCTCGCATCCGTCGACTCGATGAGCGGGTTTGAACTGTTAGGGAATGCCCGACCGCCGAGTTGAACTGACCCTGCGAATCCGGCTTGGGAGCTCCCGGAGTGGCCGCCCCCGGGAGCCGAATGGGTTTCACGGCCGGGCCCTGCCGCGCTAGAGTGGAACGCTGACTCCTCCGAACGTATGTTGGGCCGTGTTGTGGTTAGCGTCGGTCACCGACGACCCCACGTTGTATGAACCTGACCCCGCGTAAGAGTGGCTCGGGTTCCAGGTGTTGCCATACGTGCCGTCCCCCCATGAGGTGGTGAACGACACCGGACTCACGCCGTTCCAAGCGGTGCTGTAGCTCTGTGTGTTGAAGCAGTTGCAAGGGGTGGGTGTACACCAAACCCAGGCCGGGCCGCACGGGCCTAGCCAATGCCACCCGATGATGATCCCGCCGGACAGCCCTCCGCGGAAGTGTGCGCCCCCGCCGCCCCCGTTCACATAGCTGTAGATGTGGAAAGCAGCCGACGCCTTCGCCCCCGAATGGTCGGTTACGGTCAGGGTGACCAGGTAGGTGCCGTTGTTCCAACCGTGCGAAGCGCCGCATAGGAGAGAGGTGTGGCTGTCTCCCCAGTCCCACTTGCACGTGTACGGGGCGACACCTCCCACGCCCGTCCCGCTGAACGAGACGGTGCCCGAGATGCCGGGACCAGCGGGCTGGGTGACTCCGGTCCAGGTCGCGTTAGCCTGAAGTCCGTTGAACGGTCGGAGTTGAGCACCGCCCTTCGGAACCCAACCCATGAGAGCAAAGCTGCTCATCAGAAACACTCCGGACAACGCGACTATCGCCGCTAGGCCTACCGCCCTTCTCACTCCTCTCGTTTCCATAGAGTTTCCTCCTACCGAGTCGAGACTCGCGGCCCCGACTCTCTGACCGTGATCGTGTTCGAATAGATATAGTGTAGTGCTGTTCAGCAATGTGCGGAACATTCAAGCATTCGCGCACTCTACTCTGGGACGCCGTCTGAATCTCAGAAGACCCGCGCCCGTCCCCATCCGCGGAGATAAGGGGCGGACACCATCTCCCAGGGCTCATGAGGTCGGCGCCGTTCGATGAGGCTTCTCCAGCCCGTGGACGTTCGCATCTGGGCTAGACGCGGGAGGCGACGTACGGGAGGGCGACCCACGAGGATTCTCGAGTGAATCCGAAGGGGATTACCAGGGTGGAACCGCCGCGCTCGCTTCGATCATGCCGCCCGCCGGAGGCGGCTCCGTTTCGGACCCCCGACTTTGGGGCCCCGTCGGTGGGGTGCCAACGCGCTCCTCCGATTGAGCGGCGGCGATTCAGGGCAGATCGCTGAAATGGATTGCACTCGCAAGAGGCAAGCAGAGGTATTTGCTACTAAGGGAACGTCCGGACAACGCCCGGTGGAATTCAAACCGCAAGGATTGGACCTCAGAGGACCATCGGACAACCCCGAGTAGTTACCGCGGGGCCCATCTCGGTCTCGTAGACTGCCATCTCGGTCGCCTTGCCGGAGATCGAGGGTCCCGGGACGCGTGGAGTATAACTCTTAAATCCTGCCTTAGTGATTCTATACCGAACGTGTTGACCGCACCCTGAGGCTCCGGGGGCCGAGGGGACCGACGGTCGCACGCCGGGGAACCAGATGCCACGGGGGCAGCGTAAGCGCGTTTCGAAGAGAGTGCCGTTGGCTGCATATTTGCCCGAAGACTTGATGAACGAGCTGAAGGAGCGGGCGGAAACCGAGGATCGCTCGGTCTCAAGGCAAGTCATCCTGTACGTGAAGGAGGGGCTGCGGCGAGGCAAGGCGCAAGCAGACCGCTAGTGGACTGCTTGCCTGGCAGCGCTTGTCCACTCTGTGACCGTGAGAACTTCCTGAGGCCCGACCAGGTTAGTAGGGCCGCGTCATCGCGATGCGGGGCTACAGATCCGTAGATTCCCGACCGCGACTGAGCCGAAGACAGACCGGTGAGACGGGGTCTCAGCTTCACCCCAGATACGGGCCCCGATCGGGAGAAGAGTTGGCACCAGCCTCAGCCTAACGCCCAGTCGTAAAGGGTTATGGGGAGTCTAGCAAACCCCTAAAGCCAGCCATGTCTTAGCCGCTCAATGTCCAGAGAGTATTCCGAGGACATTCGCAGAACGCGCGAGGCCGATACCGGGTGTCGACCCTCGAGTCCAAGGGCGGAGCGGAACGGGATCCATTGGGATTCAGTCTACCACCGCCGTCGGGTTCGTCGGGCGAGTTGGGAGTCCCGGTACGATGCTGGACGAAATCTATAGAATTGATCGGAGCACTGGAACTCTTCCGATTCTTCTCACGCTTGACGCGGTCGGGGAACTTCTGCTTACGGATTTGTGCAGGCGGTTGCGCTTGGACAGGAGCACGACGGTGAGGGCCTTGGCCGTCCTCCTCGATCTTAGGCTCGTTGCGGTTCGAGAATCAGGGTTGTTCCCCTTCTCCCGGTATGTCCGACTCTCTCTCGTTGGAAAGCGCTTCTTGAGCCTCCCTCTCTCTTCGTGGCCCCCCTTCTTCTTCCCCGAAGGAGAGGATCCGAATCGCCCGAGGCCGCTTGTTCCCAGCCAGGACACGCTCGCCCACTCGGTCGAACCGCGACTTGAGGGCGCGGCATCCGGGGTCGACACCCCGTCACCGCTGTCCGCTAGATTTGTCCCCGCCGCCCCTCGACGATCCAAGCAAGCTCGGCCCGGCGCCGGTGTGTAGCTTGAACTGGGGTAGGATTAGTCCGATTCTTGCGCCTAGTACCGATCGAGTGATCCAGGGCAATCTGCGAGCCACGGGGGGCCGAGATCGGGAAACCGAATCCGATAAGCTGACTCGAGAAAGGGGAAAGTCCGGGACAGGCTGAGGCCCTGGAGCGCTGAGCTGAGGGGTTGCGCTGGGGTACCCCGCAGCCCCGTCGGCCGCGGCGGACCGTTGATGCAACGTGCGATAGATCGGAACCGGGCCCGTCTGGCCGATCCGAATGGTGCCGATTCCTGAGCGTTCAAGGGGTGTGAAGGTCGAGCATACCCCGAGCTCCTTCCGTTGCGGGCGCAGTCGCTAGCGGGGCGTCCGTTGCTCGCAATGAGTAGATGTAGTACTTCATAGTGCCAAACAATGTGCCAGGAGCCATTGACCGTGCGACGATCACCGTTCAGGTGTTCCCGCGCCAACGCATTCCTGGCCGCTCGCGGTCCAACCCTGGAATTGAGGTGAGGGACATGTCTAGAAAAAAAACAGCAGACGAAGAACAACTGCGACTGACTTCCCAGAGAGACGACCGCCCTAGCTGGATTCAATCCGAGAACTCGACTCGTCGGTGGGATCTCCACCAAACGACATCGAAATGGCCCACTCTGGGATTCGGTATCCTCGCCGGAGTACTCATGGTCCTAGGGGGTTTCGGCGTAGGCCAATTTTTCAAGAGCTCCACCGCCACACCCGCTGGGGCGGCTCCGCCTAACGCAGGATTACTCCCCCTCACGAGCTGGAACAGCTACGCCAGCCCTTGGAACAACGCGGCACACCAGTATCCCGGATGCGGCAGCTACGGTTATTCGGGACCTGGAGAGGGCCAACCGACATCTGGCGGCGTGAGTAGCAACGGGCATGTAGGGGTTTACTCCTATCCCGGGACCGGTTGCACCACTCAGACGTTGGTAGAGAGGGCCTGGACAGGGACCCACACATCGGGAACCTACACACCGACATCGACCGGGACCTACACCTTTACGGCGACGTGGCACTTCACCATCGCGTTCTCGGTGTATGCTCAATGCGGCAGCTCTACGGCGTATGGAGTCTCTCTCAACAACTACGCAACGCTGAACGTGACCACCTACTTCGCCCTCTACGACAACACGGCGAACGACGGCCAGACGGTGCCAAACACGTTCATGACCTCTGTCTACTGGCTCGACAGCCGTGACCAGCAGTGTGTCAGTGGCGCGCCGTCAAGTTGGGGCAACCCCAACGCCGCCTACGCGATCGTAGACCTTGACCAGTCGTTCTCAATGACGTGCCAGGCCCTCCTGAATTCCGCGAACACATACGCACCCCGAGCAGCTTTCCAGATGACTGCCTTTGCGTACGGTGACTCCGGATCTGGCGGTGGCGCCGGCTCAGCTCAAGGTTCGCTCTACGGTAACAACATCGTCGCCACCCTAACATCGGTGTCGGTGAGCTGAAGGTCGGGAAGCACCAAACGCGGCCTGAACGAGCCAAGCCCAAACAAGCCGGGGGGGGTGTTCCCTCCCGGCGTCCAGTTATCCACCGTCTTTGGGAGTGAGGTCGAACCCGGATTCAGTTACCGTAACGGCTGAAAGGGGAACCCGAGCTGCACTTGGCCACCCCCCTCCCCGACCTGACGCAAAGCGATGGCTCGTATGCCGCTGCGGGTAGTCTGACATGAGTCATAGGAGGGTGTGCAGCAATGACATTCGGGGATTGACTCACGAAATATGTCCGGACCTGCGACGGTTGTCCGAGGGTTGCAACACCGGAGTGGGTCTACCCGGCGGGTGGCCCCCTCAGCGTGGCTGACCCGCACCTCGAACCCGAATTTGCCCATCCGACGTCTCTCGGAGCTCACCTGTGGGGGAGGTCGATCCGCACTGTAGGAGGTCTTGAGAAGCAATCCTGGACAGGGGGGGTCGAATCGACGTGCTCAGCATTGCAAATTTGAGGTGAATCCCGGTAACAGACTAGAACCACAGAATCCGAAACTGGGCAGTCGACCCAGACAACGGCGATGGATGAAGAGCCAGCTCCGACGCCGCGTCCGCTTTCCTCGGCTGTCCTACGGGCACGGCCTGGGTACATTCGGTTGGCTCCCGCCGCGCCCCCGAAGTTTCCCGTATGAGTTCGCGGCATTCCAGCTCGTTGGTCTGTTCAGAGCGGTCTTTCAGATGGACTGGGACTGGGTCCCGATGGCATTGAAGTGTCAAGCCTTCGTCTGAACCGGCGCCATGCTGGTCCACCACGAATCCACATTTCGGACGGGCTTGCGTGACGAGGACTGACAGGCAGTCGTAGATCAGGAGGATTGACTGGTGGTGCGGTGGTTAGCTCCGCCCGTTCCCATAGGGCAGGCTCGCCCCCTCCCCTATTTTCGAGCGCAACGAAACCCGCGAATGGTAGTCGACTTACCGTGCACTACGGCGGTTCGGGAGATCCGTGTCCAGATTCCTCTGAGGGGTGGACCTGCGGCGCCCACAGGGCCGCGGAAGGTCGGACTCGTGGGGCCGTCGGGCACCACTTGGCGCGCTAGTGTCATTTCTAGGGCGGTAGAGTAGGTTCTGCCGGACCGCAAAGGCTAGTGCCGGGGAGTGCTCCCTCCCCGGGCATGGTGCTCCGGGTTCGA
>Ga0210384_10001445_pt1 | contig 32309 bp, 29 predicted proteins | sample IncBWH2MmetaG_FD_160574 | JGI IMG/M metagenome (GOLD analysis project Ga0210384, IMG submission 160574) | Forest soil microbial communities from Barre Woods Harvard Forest LTER site, Petersham, Massachusetts, United States - Inc-BW-H-2-M | ecosystem: Environmental > Terrestrial > Soil >...
GCGTCCGCACAACCCACAATCGCTCCAGGTTCGCCCCTATAAACAGAGCCAGCATCACCCCCGCCAACACGGGGAAAAACGGCCTGCGTAGAAATACCACTTCCACAGCCGAGCCGACCAGAACGAAACTGTGCACCAGCACAATCCAGCGAAACCTCGGCTCGTCTACTTTGGCCGCGCCCTGCGCGATCATCTGCTTCTGATGCCGCCGCGAAATCTGCAGTTCGGCGATCCGCAGCACCGCGACGCCCAGCAGCAGACCGAGGTAGGCGATGACGCTCAGGTCCATTGAAGTAGCAAAAATTCCGCGCTAAATCCCGGCCCGAACGCCGCCGCCAGCGCATATTCTCCGGCCTTCAGCGGCCTCTTTTCCAGCCACTCCTGCAAAATGAAAAGTATCGTCGCGCTCGACAAATTTCCTACGTTTCCGAGAATGTCCCAAGACGGCTGCGTGTCGCACTTTTTCAATCCCAGCGCAGCTTCCACGTTTCCGAGCAGCCGCGCTCCTCCGGGATGCAGGATCCAGCCCTTGATCTCTTCCAGCTTGCGGCCGTGCCGCTTCAGAAAATCCTCCACCAAACCGCGGATTTTTCCACCGATCATCTCGGGAACGTCCTTCGCCAGTAAAATGTGAAAGCCGGAATCGCGCAGATCGAATCCCATCGCTCCCAGCGAATCTGGAAAGGTGTACGTCTCCGAATCCAGAATTTTCGGTCCGCGGTGCCCGTTGCCGCTGACTATCACCGCCGCCGCACCATCTCCAAACAGAATCGACGAAATCAAGTTCGCCTGGGAAATGTCCTTCCGCTGAAACGTCAGCGACGGCAACTCCACGGCGATAATCAGCACGTTTCCCCCGGGCGTCGCCTTGATAAAATCGGCCGCGCGGCCGATGGCCATCGCTCCCGCCGCGCAACCCAGCTCTGTAAACGGCATCCTCCGCACGTTCGAGCGGAATCCCATCAGGTTGATCAGGTGCGCGTCGAGCGACGGGATCATGAAGCCCGTGCAGGACACCGTGATGATCAGGTCGATCTCATCCGCGCGGAGTCCAGCGCGCTCCAGGCACTTTTCCGCCGCTTCGCGTCCCAGCTTTACCGCATGTTCGATATATTCGTTGTTCGTTTTCGCCAGCGCCCGTGGCTCGATGGTGTAGTCGATGGGAAAGATGGCATGCCGCTTGTGCACCTGGGCGTTGTCCACAATGGCCATCATCGCTTCCAAGCGTCGATCCGGAATGTCAAACACCCGCCCCATGTAATACTTCACGTCATCGCGGGTCATCGTATGCGCCGGCAGAGCCGTGGCCGTTGCGGCTATGGTGCACTGCGATGACGACGAATTATCGTTGCTCACTCGCTCGTTCAATGATTTCCCCTGTCCTGCTGGAATGAAAAATATCGTCGCTGCACGCCCACCGCGCTAGATTATCGGGCAACCCTGCCAACCGACACGGTATATCGAGGGGTAGACTCTACAACATTCTGCCCGAGGAAGGGAGTAGCTAGGCCATGGCGCTTGTCTATTTTCGCACAGTCGGCACGTTTATCGAAGATTTTCCCCGTTTTCGCATCTCCGTAAGAATTATCGCGGAATTTGCTGTATCCTTTCCGCCGAAATGAATAAACACTCTTCGCAGCCCAAAGTTGTCCGTCTCGTTTTGGCCCTCGCCTTCATTCTTGCCGCTCCAGTCCTTTGCCTCACGCGCGCCGCAGCCCAGGAGTCAGCCCCGCCCATCCTCCTGCTTATCTCCATCGACGGCATGCGTCCCGATTACGTCACCTCCGCCGACGCTCACGGCGCTAAATTGCCCAACCTCCGCCGCTTCCTCAAGGAAGGCGCCTACGCTGAAGGCGTCACCGGCGTCGTCCCCACGGTGACCTACCCCAGCCATACCACGCTGGTCACCGGCGTTTGGCCCGCGCAGCACGGCATTTTCGCCAACACCACCTTCGATCCGCTCCAGAAAAATTTTCAGGGTTGGTATTGGTACGCCGAAGACATTCATTCACGCACGCTCTGGGACGCCGCCGCCTCGGCTGGCCGCACCACCGCCAGCGTTCATTGGCCAGTCACCGTCGGCGCTCCTATCACCTGGAACATTCCCGAATTCTGGCGCGCCAACACTCCCGACGACGCGAAACTTCTTCGCGCCGTTTCCACTCCCGGCTTGCTCGAAGAACCTCGCGCCGCCCTGGGCGAATATCCCGTTGGCACCGACTCCTCCGCCGAAGTGGACGAACTTCGCGCCCGTTACGCGCAGTGGATCCTCGAGCACAAGCATCCCGCCCTGCTCACTCTGCACCTGGCCGCGCTCGATCACATCGAGCACGAGACCGGCCCCTTCAGTCCCGAATCCATCGCTATCCTCGAGCGCCTCGACACCGTCATCGGCACCCTGCGCGTCGCCGTCGAGCGCCTTGCCCCTGGCCGCGCCTTCGTCGCCGTCGTCTCCGACCACGGCTTTGTGCAGACCTCCGCGCAGTTGAATTTATTCCCCGCCTTCCGCGACGCCAAACTTTTCACGCTCGATGAAAAAGGCAAAGTCGCGGACTGGAAAGCCATGCCCTGGGTCACGGGAGGTTCCGCCGCGATCGTTCTCAAAGATCCGCACGACGAAGCCACCCGGTCTCAGGTCCGCGAACTTCTCGGAAAACTTGTCGCCGATCCCGCCAACGGCATCGATCGCGTCCTCGACGCCGATGACCTTCACAACCGTGGCGGCTTTCCCACCGCTTCGTTTTTTGTCGGCCTCAAACCCGGCTGGCGCACCGGTTCAACTCTCGACGGCCCCACCCTCTCAAAAACCAAAATCGGCGGCGCGCACGGAGAACTCCCCGATCTTCCCGACCTCCGCGCCTCTTTCTTCCTCATCGGCCCGGGCGTCCCCGCCGGCCGCTCGCTCGGCCTCATCGACATGCGCGACATCGCCCCGACTCTTGCTCACGCCGTCGGCCTCTCACTTCCCTCCACGTCCGGTAAAATCCTCCTCCCGTAGTTCCCATCTTCGTTGTGGCGGGTCTTCCGACCCGTTCTTTTCGTCTGCCAGCTCTCGTCGGCTCACGCCGCGGTTCTTCTGATTTCCCTAATCCCATGTCCAAGATGACGCCGCAAAAGAGTCCTGAGTGTTACGCCATCGGCGTAACCCACTCGCGCAGCGATCTCTTCCACACTTTCGTCCGTGGTCTTCAGCAGATGCACCGCGCGCTCCACGCGCAGCTCCTGGAAATAAGATAGTGGCGACTTCCCCATCACGGCTTGCATGCGGCGGGCCAGGGTTCTCTTGCTCGATCCGGATGCTGCCGCGGCATCGTCGAGCGAAAACCCCTGCGTAAGTCTGCCTCGCGCCCAGCGCTCGAACCGCTCAACCAGCGGATCGGAGTGGGCAAGATGATCGGCGAGGATATAGGCCGACTGTGACGGCCGTGAATCCACAACCAGATAGTTCGCCGTCAACGCGGCAAGCCTCGGGCTCTTCTGCCGGATGAGCCACAACGCCAGGTCCATGTGGCTCAAAGCCGCGCCGGCGGTGACGAACTTCCCGGATTTTACAATCATGCGCGATTCATCCAGGCGCACCTTCGGATATCTCTGGCGAAATAGTGGAGCGAGCCACCACGTTGTGGTCGAGTCTTGGTTATCGAGCAGTCCAGATTCCGCCACGAGAAATGTCCCGATACACGCCGCCGCCGTGCCTGCGCCTCGCTCCGCCCACGAGCGCAGTGCTTTGCCCGCGTCGCTCACATCCGTTCTCGCAAGAGCCGTCTGTAGCGGGCCTGGCATCATGTAGCCGATCGCCGGCACCACCACCCAATCGGGAACGATCCGCATGGGGGCAGCGGCAACGGGAACGCTCAACCCTTGCGATGTCTTGACCGCCTTGCGCACTCCGACGATGGCGACGTCGAAGCGCGGCGAAGCCAAGCCGGACATTTCCGCGAGATCGTTCGCGACCTTAAATGCATCCAGCACGGTCGCCAAACCCGTGTCAAAAACCCCATCCAGGACGAGCACATGAATCTTCATGGCAAATATGATATCAAATTTGGCGATCTTGCCAATGGCTTTTTCGCCTTGCAAAGCACTATCTTGGCTACGCTGGAATGGATCAAGCCAACTAATCAAGGAGAAACCCAATGGTTACACTCGCATTGTTCGCTCGTTTGGAAGCTAAAGCCGGGAAAGAAAACGAAGTCGCGAAGTTTCTGGAAACAGGGCTTGCCCTGGCCAATCAGGAAGCAACCACGCCAATATGGTTCGCGCTCCGGTTGGGGCCCGGGACCTTTGGCGTCTTCGACGCGTTCACCGACGAAAGCGGACGCCAGGCGCATCTCAATGGGCCCATCGCCAAAGCGCTCATGGCGAAAGCCCCCGAACTATTCTCCAAACCACCCGCGATCGAATCCATTGAAGTTCTAGGCGCGAAGCTTCCCAAATAATCGTGACCCGTTTCATCAGGCCACTTCAGGAATGAGGACAGGCATTATGAAAGATTTGCCGCGGGACATCCTGCAGTGTATCGGCAACACCTCTTTATTGGCCCTGCGCAACATCGTTCCCAAGAGCGGCTCCCGCATCCTGCTGAAACTCGAAAACGAGAATCCCACCGGCAGTATGAAGGACCGCATGGCCCTCGCCATGATCGAAGCAGCCGAGGCCGACGGACGCCTCACCGCCGGTGGTTCTGTCGTTGAAGCCACCGCCGGCAGCACCGGTGTGTCCCTGTCCCTGGTCTGCGCCGTGAAGGGATATCCGCTGTCCATCGTCACCTCCGATGCCTTCGCCCGCGAAAAACTCGATCACATGAAAATTCTCGGCGCCGGGCTGCAAGTCCTTCACAGCGAGAGCGGAGGCATGACCGAGAAACTAACCCGGGACATGATCGAAACCGCGCGCGGCATCGCCGCCAAACGCGGCAGCTTCTGGACCGATCAGATGACCAATAAAGATTCGCTTGCCGCCTATCACAAAATGGCGGAGGAAATCTGGACGCAGACGGACGGACAGATCGGTGGGTTTGTCCAGAGCGTGGGTACCGGAGGGTCCCTGCGGGGTAACGCGGAAGGTTTACGCCGCCGCAATAAACAGATCCGAATCGTCGCCGTGGAGCCCGCGGAATCTCCGGTCCTCTCCGGCGGCCAGCCAGGCTCTCATAAAATTGACGGCATGGGCGCCGGCTACGTAGTGCCGCTATGGCAAACGGGAATCGCCGATCAGATTGAGCAAGTCTCCACGCAAGAAGCCACGGCCATGGCCCTTCGGCTGGCCCGGGAAGAAGGCCTTTTTGCGGGAACTTCCACTGGCGCCAACCTCGTCGCCGCCTTGCGACTAGCCGAACAACTCGGATCCTCTGCGGCCATTGTCACTGTCATGTGCGATAGCGGCATGAAATACCTCAGCAAAAAGGAATTTCAATCCCTCTCTTGATCGCGGGACGCCCCGCCCTCTTCGATTCGTCCGCCTGCTACAGGCGGGTCTTCAGACCTATATTTTCATCTTTTTAGGAGGTCGGAGCTTCAGCTCCGACGCAACCGCCCTTCCCCCCCGTTGTCATTCCGAGCGCAGCGAGGAATCTGCGTTTCAAATGGAGTGCCTATTGACCCTGTCGGGGAGGTGCGCCAGACGTTAGCCCCGATGGTGTAAGCCCCGGGCTTGCAGTCCGGGGAGCAGCGCCTTTAGGCGCTGTGGAACACCGCCTCGGCCGAGAACAGGCTTTAGCCCTGGGAACCGCCTGCGCGCCGTAGGCGCGCCAGACGTTAGCCCAGCGCGTGAGCGCTGGGAAAGCTTGCAAGAAAAATCTTGAGCGCCGTAGGTGCGACACACCAACTAACAACGTAGGCGCACAAAAGGGAGCCACCGGTGCTTCCGGCGGCTCCCTTTTTGCAATGCTCGAACTCTGGCGCGCTGTTCTTAGCTGTGCCCCTTGGCCTTTGCCTTGCCCTTCTTCTCCGAACCCTCATGCTTGCCCTTGTTTTTGCTGCCCTTGGATGCCTTGTCCTTGTCGCCCTTCTTGTTCGCGGCCTGAACCTTCTCGGCGCGCGCCGTCCCCTTTTGCTTGCTTACATTGTTGTTGCGCTCGCCCTTCTCACCCGTCTGCGCCGCAGCCGGGATTGCCAGCAGGCAAGCGACCAGCAACGCCGAACAGAAATACTTTAGCTTCTTCATGGGAGCCTCCTCCACCCATGTGCTTCGAGCCATCCATCGCACACGGGGATATTCCTTAAAATTAGAACGATTTCTCTCTGCGATGTAACTGTTCGAAAGTACAGGTGTTCCTTCCTCGCGTGTGGGGTTTTTGACTGTTCATTGTAGGTGGCCCAGGCGCCCATTTTGCATACCCTGTGGTGAGTGGAATCGAACCATGGGGCGTCGACTTCTTTATCAGCCTGCCCGGCTCAGGCAGGATCTATTCCATCCTCCTCCTTGACTCCCCCACCCTCAGGAGTACAAGCTTGCTGGCCCGTCGGTATATACTCCAGCCCAGCAAGAGGAGGCCATCCATGGCACAGAAAGTCATCGAAATCGTTGGATCTTCCAAAGAGAGCTTCGCCAAAGCCGCCGAGAATGCCGTTGCCGAGGCCGCCAAGACCGTGCGCGGCTTGAGGTGGGCGCGCGTTTCCGAATTCGAGATGGTGCTTGACGGCAAGAAAATTACCGAGTACCGAGCAACCGCTCGCATCTATTTTGAAATTGAACGCTAGCGCCGCCGGCGGCGAAGGCGCAAAGCAATAAGACGGTTCTTGGGTGGCGCACTCTTTGCGATATCTGCAAAGGGTGCGATTTTTAGTTTCTCGATCGCCTGTCAGGCCGCAGGAAGGCCCGTTCCCCCCTCCAAAATTACCATCCAACCCCGAAATTCTACCGTTCCATGGATATCGCTTCCGTTATCGTCACGTTAGTGCTAACATGCCGCGTGTTAGCTCGATCCATCCTCGACTCTCGCTGCGGCCCTCCGGCGTTTTGTCTTTTGCGCGCAACACACGCAAATGTGAACTTCTTTCTTTTCAATCGCTTCCGCACTCTTTCTTCACTCTTTGGCGCAAGTGCATTCGACAACTCCTTTATCATCAATTCGTTCCGCACTCTTTTGCAAAAACCGGGGGGTAGGTATACCCCTCCCCAGTCGCAAGAGAGCCTCTCGCTTCCCACGGGGCTGTTGTCTTGCCGTCGTCGGCCCGTTGAGGTCCCGTTGTTTTCCAACGGGAAACGCCCTCTATCTCTTTTCCCTTCATGCCGTTGCGGGACTCTTTCCATCACAACGAGGGGGGGTACACCCCCCTTCCCTCTTGTCCGCTGCTTTTTCCAGCAAATCTTCGCTCCGTGCCTCCGTGTCTCTGTGGCTATCTCTCCCCTCCGCGTCGACGCGAACTCCTCGGCGACCTGTGCTACAGTTCCTCGCCGCAAAGGAGTTTGCATCGATGATATTTTTATGTCGTTCTCTCGCATTTCCCGTCACAATCATGCTTCTCGCTGCGTTTTCTTGCGCCGCGCAGCAAACTCCCGCTCCGGCCACGACCGAAGGGGATTTCGTCATCCACGATTTCAAGTTTCGCTCCGGCGAATCCCTTCCCGAACTCAAGCTGCACTATACGACGCTCGGCAAACCCGTGCGCGACGCGCAGGGCCGCGTCACGAATGCCGTCTTGATCCTTCACGGCACCGGCGGCTCGGGGCACCAATTTCTTCTGCCGCAATTTGCGGGCGAGCTGTTTGGCCCCGGCCAGCTTCTCGACACCGCTCGATACTTCATCATTCTTCCCGATGGCATCGGCCACGGAAAATCGTCCAAGCCGAGCGACGGCCTGCACGCGCATTTTCCGCAGTACGACTACGACGACATGGTCTTGGCTCACTACCGCCTGGTCAGCGAAGGCCTCGGTGTGAATCACTTGCGTCTCATCTTCGGTACTTCGATGGGCTGCATGCACTCTTTCGTCTGGGGCGAGACGTATCCCGATTTCATGGACGCGCTGATGCCCATGGCTTGCTTGCCGGTGCAGATCGCCGGCCGCAATCGCGTCTGGCGGAAGATGGTCATCGATGGCATCCGCAACGATCCCGACTGGAAGGGCGGCGACTACACGGCGGAGCCGCAGCAGAGTTTGCGCATCGCGCTCGATTTCTTGATCATCGCCGGGAGCGCGCCGCTATTCATGCAGAAAACCTTGCCGACGCGCGACGCCGCGGATAAATATCTGGACGACTATTTCCACGCGCACGCGGCCGACTTCGACGCCAACAATTTCTTGTACCAGGTGAATGCGTCGCGCAATTACGATCCGTCGCCGCAACTCGAGAAAATCAAGGCGCCGGTGATGTGGATGAATTCCGCGGACGACTCCATCAATCCGCCGGAACTAAAAATTGCCGAGCGGGAAGCTCCGCGGCTGAAGAACGGACGATTTATTTTGATACCGATCAGCGACCAAACGCGCGGCCACGGCACGCATACCTGGGCCGCGGTGTGGAAGAACTATTTGGAGGAATTGCTCGCAAAATCGAGCCACTAAAAAAGCAGCCAGCCTAAAGAGATTGCGGAAATAGTCGCATGGCGCAGCTAATCCTGGCTGTGCACCACACACAGAGGCGGCAGGTTCAGCGCGCCGCTTCGTGGCTGGCGCGGATTTCCTGCCAGCGGCGCGGCCGCTTGTTGGCCTGGAGAACTTTTTTGCGCAGCCGGATGGATTTCGGCGTGATTTCGACGAACTCGTCATCGGCGATGAATTCGATGGCTTGTTCGAGGCTCAGCTCGCGGTGCGGGATCAGCCGAATCGCTTCATCGGCGCTCGAAGAGCGCATGTTGGTTTGCTTTTTTTCCTTGGTGACGTTGACGTCCATGTCCTGCTCGCGCGAGTTTTCGCCGAGGATCATGCCTTCGTAAACGTCCACGGCGGGACCGATAAAGAGTTCGCCGCGCTCCTGGATATTCCAGAGAGCAAACGCCGTGGAAACTCCGGCGCGGTCCGCGACCAGCGCGCCGGTGGGTCGCAGCGCCATTTCGCCGGCGTATTCGGTCCAGCCGTCGAAAATCGAGTGGATTAGCGCGGTCCCTCGCGTGTCGGTGAGCAGTTGGCTGCGTAATCCGATCAAGCCGCGCGAAGGAATTTTGAAGTCCAGGCGCACGCGGCCGGAGCCGTGATTGCTCATCTTGATCATTTCGCCGCGCCGGCTGCCGAGCGTTTCGAGGATAATGCCGATGAATTTTTCCGGCACATCGATGACCAGCCGCTCGAGGGGCTCGAGCTTCCGCCCCTTTTCCGTGCGCACCACGATCTCCGGTTTGCCGACCATCAATTCAAAGCCTTCGCGCCGCATCGTCTCGATCAAAATCGCGAGCTGCAGTTCTCCGCGGCCCAGCACGCGAAACGATTCCGGCGTGTCCGTATCTTCCACGCGGATGGAAACGTTGGTCAGCAGCTCTTTTTGCAAACGGTCGCGGAGATCGCGTGAAGTCAAATACGTCCCGTCTTTTCCGGAGAGGGGGCCGCTGTTCACCGTGAAGATCATGGCCAGCGTCGGTTCGTCGATCAGCAGCGGTTCGAGCGGCGATGGGTTCGCCAGATCGGTGATGCTCTCACCGATCTGGATTCCCTCGACTCCGGCGATCGCCACGATGTCGCCCGCAACGACGCTTTGCGCTTCGTCGCGCTCAAGTCCGCGAAACGTATAGAGCTTGGTGATGCGCGTGGAAATCAGTTTTCCGTCAAGCTTGCTGATGCCGACGTCAGAGCCGCGCTCGAGCGTGCCGTTGAAGACGCGGGCGATCGCGATGCGTCCGAGAAATTCGCTGTAGTCGAGATTCATCACCTGAATTTGCAGCACGCCCTTTGGATCGCCCGGTGGCGGGGGAATGAATTTAACGATGGCTTCAAAGAGAGGAAGCAAATCTTTGGAATTATCATCTAGCGTGCGATGGGCCACACCGTCGCGCGCGTTCGTGTACACCACCGGAAAATCGAGTTGATCTTCGGTGGCGTCGAGGTCGATGAAGAGATCGTAGATTTCGTCGAGCACTTCTTTTGTGCGCGCGTCGGTGCGGTCGATTTTATTGAGCACGATCACGGGAGGGAGTTTCGCCGCCAAAGCCTTCTGCAAAACGTAGCGAGTCTGCGGCAGCGGCCCTTCGCTGGCGTCCACCAGCAGAACGACGCCATCCACCAGGCGCAGGGCGCGCTCGACTTCGCCGCCGAAATCGCTGTGCCCCGGCGTGTCCACGATATTGATTTTGGTGTCGTGAAAAAAGAGTGCCGTATTTTTCGCGAGAATGGTGATGCCGCGCTCGCGTTCGAGATCGTTCGAGTCCATCACGCGTTCGACGAGTTCCTGATTGGCGCGGAAAATTCCGCTCTGGCGGAGCATGCCGTCGACCAGCGTGGTCTTTCCGTGGTCTACGTGCGCGATGATGGCGATGTTGCGAATGTTCTGACTCATGGTAGGCGCGTCTACAGACAAAAATAGCTGCTGAGATAACCAGCAGCCCTGACGAATCTCCTCGTTCGTTTTCCGTGACCGCGGAGCGGTCCACTTCTCAGGTGCGGTCGAGCAAACTCCAGTTTAGCAGATGCCTGCCATTGCATCCACCGCCATTGTCGTTTCTGCAAGTGGGCGCACACCGCGATCTTGAAGGATGAGGTGACAGGCTCGGCACGCGCGGCGCAGGAAAAAGAGCGGGGCGCGATGGCCTGGGCTAACGTAAATGCAGAAGTGAAATTTGTGCGGGGCGTCGACGCCTTGTGAGGGAAGCGTGATGAAGAAGTGGCTCGTGGTGGTGGCTATGGCGCTGGGGCTAGGTGGTGGGGCGGGCGCGCAGGAAACTGCGGTGCCGGTGCCGGTCGGGGGAAGCGACAGCGGCAGCGCGGAACTTTTGCGAGGGGCGAGTTGTGGTGCCGCGGCGCCCTCTTCTCTTAGTTCTTCGAATACGAATGATTATTTTCTGGCCACGGGGCTGAAATTATCGTTCGCAGAGCCTGTTGCGCCGGAGTTTGCGGCGGCCAAGATGGCGGCACCGATGGCTTCGCCGGCACAGGGACCCAAGCGCCACACCGCCAGGGAGTCGGACGATTACCGACTGCAAATCGGACTGGGGTTCACGTATGTGAGGTTTCGCTCGGCAGCCTTTGATGTGGGCTTGTACGGGCTGAATACTTCGGTGGTTTACTTTCCCAGCTAGTGGCTGGGGGTAGAAGCAAACTTTACGGCGGCGTTCGGGCCGCACGTCTTCAACAACAGTATCGATCAGACGAGATATGCCGGGATCAGCGGCGGTCCGAAAATCGTCTGGCGCAAGGAGGGGTGGGAACCCTGGGCGCATGCGCTGGTGGGAGTCGCGCACGTGAACCCGCAGTTGGGTGACGTAAGCAAGAACGGCGTGGCAATCCAGGTGGGTGGGGGCATGGATTTTCCCGTGCTGGATGGGATGTTTTGGCTGCGGATCGAAGGCGACTATATCCGCAGCCAGCTGTACAAGATGGGGCAGAACAATTTTCAGGGCGTAGTCGGCGTGGTCTTCCACTTGTTCTGATTCCGCTGGTTTGCTTCGAACGCAAGCGCGCCTTGCGCCAAGAAGTTTGCAGGCAGAACAAGCTTGAAACCAAAGGCGGAGCAGGCGCATCCTTCTATGTAGAGGCCGCAGGTTTTTTATCGGCTTCGGGGGCCCTTATGCGCCGCTGGTTCGTTCTTGCTGGTTCACTTGCGATGTTTCCTGCGTTCACGTTTGCACAGCACCACGGTGGGATGAGTATGGGAATGACCGCAGCGCGGCCGGCTGCCGTTTCCGTTGCGGCCGGAGCTCACGTCGGGCCGACGGCAACACCGAGAACTTCGACAGGGACCCGCGCGGCGACACGAGTGGTCACGACGCACCCGCGAAGCGGGGGAACAGCCGTTCGAACGATTCACGCTGCCAACAATCCGGTCCGCAGACCCGCAAACTTTGATGACGACGCGGGTTTTTCCGAGGACTTTAACAGTGCGCCCGGGCTGGGCTTTGACGAAGTTCACTTCGCTGCTACACGAGGCCGGAGGGGTCACCGCCGCGATCGTTTGGGCACCGGCTTCTTCCCATTTTTTGATGGAGGATTTCTTTTTCCTTCCAGCACGGTCATCGAGCAGGCTCCCGCGAGCGAAGCGCCGCCGGAAGAAGCGGTCGAACCGGAGGCGCAAGAATCCACGCGGAGAGTGAGGTATCGAGAGCCAGCTCCCGCGGAGCCAGCTGCAGAAGCGCAGGCGGAGAGCGAGCAATATGTGTTCGTGAGACGCGACGGCACGGTATTTTTTGCCGTTGCGTATTCCTGGGACAATCAAACGCTGCGTTACGTCACGCAAGAAGGGCTGCGCCGCAGCGTGACGCGGGAAGCGCTCGACCTCGTTGCCACACAGCAATTCAACGAGCAGCGGGGAGTCAATTTCCATCTGCCAGCGTAGTACGCTGATTCGAATCATTGAAGAAATTATTTTTTCAACGGCTCGGGCATGACGTAACCCGATTGCGCCGGCAAACCCGCCCGTTCGAATTGCACCGTAGTGTGGTCGATGCCGAATTCCTTGGCGGCTTTCTCCTGAATCGAGGCGAGGACCTGCTCGCACTCGTCCATATGCATGTCCGGGATGCGCGCGTGCAAGCTTAGCGCGTTGTGCCCTCCGCCGAGCGACCAGATGTGCAAGTCGTGCACTTCCTGGACACCTTTCACGGTGAGAATCGCCCGCGCTACATCTTCCACGAGCATTCCGCGCGGGCGGCCCTCGAGCAAAACGTGCGATGACTCGCGGAGGATCCCGACGCTGGACCAAAGGACGAGGAGGCCGATGGCAAGACCGAGGAGTGGATCGATCCAGTGCGCCCCCGTCATTCGGATGGCGATTGCGCCCGCGATAATCGCGATATTCGAGAGCGCGTCGCCGAAATTGTGAATGAGAATACTTCGAAGGTTCAGGTCGTTGCGTCCCCGCACCAAAGCCAGCGTAATGCCGCCGTTGACGGCGAGCGCAGCGAGGGACGTCCAAATCATCCAGCTCTCGACGACCTCGATCGGCGCGCGCAAACGCTGAACCGCTTCGTAGCCGAGCCAGAGGGCCAGCAAAATCAGCAGCAAAGCGTTCGTAAAGGCAGCGAGGATTCCTGCGCGATGATAGCCGTAGGTTTTCTCGTTGTCCGCGGGGCGCGAAGCCCAACGCATCGCGAGCCAGGAAATGCCCAGCGCCGGGACGTCAGAAAGATTGTGCACTGCGTCGTTCAAAAGGGCGACGCTGCGTCCGAAGACGCCGCCTACAATTTCCGCGAAGACGAGAGCGAGGGTGGCAACCATGGCCCAGCCGAGCACGCCGGGACGCAGGGAAGGATGAGCGTGGCCTGCGTGCGTGTGATCATGCCCGTGGTCATTATGCAGATGCGGATGGGCCGAGGTCTCCGCATGTCCGTGACTATGATCGTGCATCGATGCCATTTTACTGAGTTCGAGAGCGCCGCGCGCAGAAGCTCCCGCGCTTATTACGCAGTTTGACACCTGCCCGGCGCGAATTCATTGACGCTCCATTGGCCTGCTGCCACCATCAATAAGCTTCCCGTTCAGCCCACTCCTGGACGGAATGTCTATATTACAGAGGAAATTCAGGGCAGGGAATGAAGACTCCGACGGCTAAATTGAGCTTCTGGGGCGTGCGCGGCTCGACGCCGACGGTGGATCCGGCCACCTGGCGGTATGGCGGAAACACGCCGTGTCTGGAGCTGCTGGCGCCGGATGGCACGCAATTCATTCTGGATTGCGGAACGGGTTTGCGTATGCTGGGGGGCCGCTGGTCGGCGCCGAGCGTCAACCCGAGCGCGGAGACGCACATCCTGGTGACGCATTATCACTGGGATCACATTCAAGGAATGCCGTTTTTCGCGCCGCTGTACGTGGCAAACAACGAGTTTCACTTTTATAGTTTTCGTTCGAAATTTCTAGGGCGCGACAGCCTGAAGCAAGTATTCGAAGCACAGATGGCGATGCCGTATTTCCCCGTGGATCTTTCCGCAATGAACGCCAAGAGAAAATTCAAGGAACTGGGGGGCGGAGATTCTTTCAAGATCCGGGAAAACAAAATCACCGCGCATTGGCTAAATCACCCGCAGGGCTGCCTGGGTTTCCGGATCGAGACGCCAGCGGGCACGGTAGTTTACGCGACCGATAACGAGCCGGGGGATCCCAAACTGGACGAAAGTTTGCGGGAGCTCGCCCAGGGCGCGGACATATTTATAAACGACGCGCAGTATACGCCGGAACAACTCTCCAGCACGCGACGAGGCTGGGGACATTCTTCGTGGCTCGAAGGGGTTCGCACGGCACGCGAAGTGGGCGCAAAAACGCTGGTCCTCTTTCACCATGATCCCGATTCCACCGACCGGATGGTGGATTCGCTGCTGCGGCTGGCGCGTGAAGAGTTCGATTCCGTGTTTGCGGCGAGCGAAGGAATGGTGATTACGCTGGGTGGCGCCGGAGAAAAGATCGAGGCGCACATGCCAGGGACGCGAACGGCGCTCCGGCGCGAGGCGCAGTTCCGGGCGAAGGTGTGCGGGCTGACGGAAGGCGGCCATGCGTTCGAGGAAGAAACGGTGGTGAGAGATCTATCCCTGCAGGGGGCGCTGATTTCGCTGAAACACATTCCGCGGCTGCAGTCCGAATTGCAGGTGACGATGGAAACTCCCGGCGCAAAAGGCTCGCAATCGATGAGCTTGCGGGGGTACGTGGTGCGAATTGACGAGGGTAGAGAAAAAGGACAGACTGCCGTGGGGCTGGTGTTTACGGACTGAGGGGAATCGTCAATGCGGACTCGGTGGTTTGGGATCGCCTGGGTAGCGTTTGCACTGGCGCTTGCGGTTCACGTCACGGATGAAGCGACGCACAATTTTCTGGCGGTTTACAATCCAAGTGTTCTTGCCATTCGCGCCCGGCTGCCCTTTCTTCCTATTCCCACATTTACGTTCGGCGTCTGGATAAGTTTGTTGGTTGCCGGGATTGTTCTTCTATTGTGCTTGTCTCCGCTGGCTTTTCGCGGCAGCGGCCTGCTGCGGATAGCGGCATGGCCTTTGGGATTGATCATCGGCATTGCGAACGCCACGCTGCACATCAGCAGCTCCATTTATTACCAGCGGTGGATGCCGGGAGTGTATAGCTCGCCGGTGCTGCTGATCGCGGCGGTATTGCTGCTTGCCGCCTCACGGGTATCGTCCGCCACTCAGAATCCCTAAGAGGCATCCGGCCGCGGCAGGCTATTTAATTTCGGCGATTTTCTTGTCGAGGTGGGCGAGGGCAGCCTCAAGCGATCTGCGATGATTGGGGTGCTTGGCGGATTCGAGGTCGTTGACGATGCGGGTGCGAGACAATTGCAAATCCTGGCGCTCTTTTTCGCGCCTCACTTGATCATCGCTCTTCGAACCGGGACCTGGGTTTTCGTTCGGGCTTTGATTTGCTTCGATCTGCGATTCGACTGCCTTGCTCTCCCAACCTCGCGCCATATAAACATTTTGACACATCCGAGGCTTTTGCGGGTCCTTGATTTAGAAAAAAGTTTCGGATGCGCTACTCAAGCGCCAGCGGCGCGGCGTTTCGGAACCGGCAAGCGCTGGCTCATCACGCCGCGCAGAGCGGACTCCGCGACGCGCGCGAGATGTTCGGCGAAGATGCCGTGATAGGAAAACTCGGCGGAGTGATCGGCCCAGCGAATAGACAAGAGGCAGGGGCGGCCGGTTTCTTCGACGCGCGCGGCGGAAATTTCCGCGGTGGGAATAACGAGCAGGGGCTGGAAATGGGTATCGAGGGCCCAAACGTGCTCGATACCCACGAAGAGGCGCACCGCAGCGGGTGCTGCATTTCCCGGTTGATACTCGCCACCGTTCACGACAACCAGCGCGGCAAGTTCACGGGCTTTGCGGTCGGCGATGGTATCCGGCTTGGGCGGCGGCAAGAGTACGGCAGCGGCGAACATCACCAGGCCGGCGATAGCGGTGAACCAACTATTTCCTGAACTAAGCGGGAGAATTACCAATGCGGCGCCGGAAATTCCCAGCGCGATGCGAAACGCCAACCAGGAGCCCGGCCTACGACGGAGGCGCAGAAGCTTGGGAAGCAGCAGAAAGAGAGTGAAGAGAGCACCGACGGTGGCGTTGCGAAATCTTTCAGCCATGGCAGGTTGCTGGATACTTTCCGGAGGAACGGTATTACTCATTGGTGTTTTTTTCCCATGCCAAGACGACAAAAATAAGACTTTACGGTCTCAGGCCGTTGATCTCTCGCATGCGTGCGAACGCGCGGCGGACATGCGGAATGGTGATGGAACCGCCCACAATCAATGCGACGTTCAACGCATCGATCACTTCCTCGCGTTTCCAACCTTCCTCGCCGCAGCGCACCAGATGATAGGTGATGCAATCATCGCAGCGGAGAACGGCCGAAGCGACCAAGCCCAAAAGCTCCTTCGATTTGGTGCCGAGAGGGCCTGGTTCATAGGCCTGGTGGTCCAAGGCGAAAAAACGCTTCATGCCAAGATGGCCGCAGCCGACAATTTCTTCGTTCAGCTCGGCGCGAAATTTTTGAAAGTCCCCCAAGCGATCGGCCATGTTTCCTCCGGGCGGGATCTTGAAGCCAGGGCACGCGAAGCCGGCTGTCATTATGAACTAAATTCAGAGAGACAGACATTTTTTGCCTGGCGATTCTTGTGATGCGCTGGAGGTTCAATGCGGAAGGACGCGACCGGGGCGCGCGCCGGTGGGCTTGCCGGCGTCCCAAACGAGAGCGCCGTTCACGAATACCTTTTCGATGCCGGTGGCAAGCACGGAAGGATTCGCGAAGGTTGAGCGATCGATCACGGTGTCCGGATTAAAGAGGACCAAGTCGGCGAAGGCGCCTTCGCGAATGAGACCGCGATCGGTCCAGCCGAGGCGATGCGCGGGAAGCGAAGTCATTTTGCGAACCGCTTCCGGCAGAGTCAGCCAATGTTTTTCGCGGACGTAGAGACCCAGGACGCGCGGAAACGTTCCCGTGCCGCGGGGATGGTGCGAGTCGAGGCCGCCATCGCTCGCGACCATGACCCAGGGTTGCTGGTAGAAGGCTTTGATATCGCTTTCGATCATGGACTGGCCGATGATGCCTGCCTCGGTGTTTTTGGCGTCGCCTTCGCGAATGAGACGGATGAACATTTCGACCGGCGAAAGATTGTTGGTGCGGGCCAATTCTTCGATGGTGTGACTCCGGTAGCCGGGATTTGGGGAGAATTCGACGATCGTGACATGTGCGGCGCCGCCGACATCGGCGAGAGCCTTCTCGACACTTTTGGGATTTTCATACTGCTTGTCGGGCACTAGAACCTTGAGGTTTGATTCCCAGGCGTCGTAGGGGTAGCAGTCCGCGAGAAAATCGACTCCGCGCTTGCGCGCCGCTTCAATGACACGGATGTATTCGGGAGCCTTGCCCCAGACGCCGACGGTGCCCAGCTTGATGTGCGAATGCTCGACGGCAATGTGGGCGCGCTCGCCGATTTCGATTTCTTCTTTTAGGGCTTCGAAGCTTTTGTTCGCTTCGTCGCGAATATGGGTCATGTAGAATCCGCCGTATTTCGCCGCGGCTACGGACATGGCGACCACTTCATCCGTGGTGCTGTAGCTGCCGACCTCATATTCAAGGCCGCTGGAGAAGCCAATGGCGCCCTCGCGCATGCCCTGGTCGACAAGTTGTGTCATCTTTTCGATTTCTTCCCGTGTTGCGGCGCGCTTAAAGTCTTTTCCCATGACCTGTTCGCGCACGGTGGCGTGTCCGACCATTAGTGCGAGATTCAACGACGCGGGATTCTTGCGGCGCGCTTCGAGCCACGGGGCGATGGGCCACGGCGAATCGCCATCCGCGCCGAGAATCACGGTGGTGATGCCTTGGGAAAGCTGTGATTCGGCGAGCGGGAGGGATTCGATACCCTCGGTGGAATGGTTGTGGATGTCGATGAAGCCCGGAGCCAGCACAAGGCCCTTTGCGTCGATGGTGCGCTCGTCTTTATCAGGCTTGAAATCTCCTACCCGCGCGATATGGTCACCGCTTATGCGGACGTTTGCATTTCGTAGAGGCGCGCCGGTTCCGTCGGCGACCTTAGCGTTGAGAATGACGATGGTGGTTGACGGAGCCTGAGCGCGGGCGAAAGAGAAGACGGCGACGGACAGTATTGAAAAAAACAGCAACGAGCGCAAATAAATTCGATTCATCGGACTCCTCGGAACGACGGTTAGAATACAGCCGGTTGCGCCGTTTGCTCCACAGAAAATTGGCAAACTTTTAAGACCTCGCCGAACTGTCCCAACATTCGAATCAGAGGTTTGCTCGGAGCCTATACAAATTCACACCGGAGAATCTGGCTAAGGCCGTTCCAGAATCTCTTGAGGTTCCGCGCCGATACCTCGCATGCGGATGCGGTACCAGATAACGATAAGCGTGACGGAAACAGCAAAAATCAGCGAGGAAACCGCGTTTATCTCGGGAGTGATGCCGCGGCGGAGACGCGCCCAGATTTCGAGCGGAAGAGTGTTGTCAGCGCCAATCAGGAAAAATGTGACGGCGATTTCGTCCATGGAGAGCGTGAAAATCAGGAGGCCAGCGGCGATCAGCGATAGCTTCAAATTGGGAAGCGTGATGCGCCAAAACGTTTGCCAAGGAGTAGCGCCCAGATCGAGCGAGGCTTCTTCCTGTTTGCGGTCCATTTTCTGAAGGCTTGCGAAAAGCTCGGTGGTAGCGATAGAGATGAGGGCGGTGCCATGACCGAGAAAGACGGTGAACAGACTCAGCTGCATTCGCGCAAAATTCGTGAACATGAGAAGCGAGAGGCCCGTGATGATGCCGGGAAGGATCAACGGCAGAAGAACCAGGCGGCGAAACAGGGCTTTGCCAGGAAACTCCGCACGGTCGAGGGCCAGCGCGGCGAGGAGGCCCAGGACGAGCGCCAGCGCAACGCTGGAGAGAGCGATGATCAGGCTGTTCAGCACAGAATTCCAGATGCCTTCATCGGCAAAAAGCTGGCGGTACCAGTCGAGCGTGAAATGCCGCGGCGGAAAGCCACCTACGCCGTCGCGGTTAAAGGAATAGGTGATGAGAACGACGATCGGGAGATACACAAAGCAGAAAACGAGGATGGCGTAAATCGTGAGAAACGGCGCGCGGCGGGTTGGATTGGCGGAGCTCATTTAAAGGACCAGTGTTTCTCGACGCGCTCGGTCAGGAAGAGCAGCGAGACGGTGATGAAAAGGATGCAGACGGAAATCGACGCGCCGAGCGGCCAATCGTTGGCGGCGCCGAAAAGACTCTGCACGATGTTGGCGATCATGGTGCTGGTGGGGCCGCCGACAAGAAGCGGCGCGAGGAAATCTCCCAGTGAAAGAACAAAGGCGAAGGTGGCGCCGGCGAGCAAGCCGGGCATCGAGAGCGGAAGGATCACGCGAAAAAAAGTCGAGCGCGGGCTTGCACCTAAGTCCTGAGAGGCTTCGACCAGGGGACGCGGGATGTGTTCGAGCGCGGCATAGATGGGGAGAAATACGAATGGAGTGTAGATGTGCGTGAGCATGAGAACGACGGCGAAGGGGCTGTAGAGGAAATAACCGACCGGCTCTTGGGTGAGGTGGAGATACTGAAGAAAACCGTTAAGAACGCCGGTGCTACCGAGGATTGTTTTCCAGGCGTAACCGCGAACCAGGTAGCTCACCCAGAGAGGAACGATGACAAGCTGGTAGAGGAGTTCCTTGCGTGGCCCGGCGTGGAACGAGAGGTAGTAGGCGAGAGGATAGCCGAGCAGGAGGGAGAAGAGCATCACCGATGCGGCGATGCGCATGGTGCGAAGCAAGACTTCGAAATAAACGGGATTTGAGATGAGCGTGTGAAAGTTCCGCAGGTTCCACTCGTGCACGACCACGCCATCGCGCACCGCCCAAAAGCTGTGGGCGAACATGAGAGCGTAGGGCAGTAGCAGAAATAGCCCTACCCATAGAAGCGGCGGAGCGGAGACGATCGATTTATAGAGGCGCGAGTACATGCGATATCAGTAGCGAATCATTGGCCGCGAACGCGGATGGCGTCCGCAACAGAAAACAGGAAATCGTGCTCGCCGGAAAGGGGTCCATACGCGGGGATGCGCACGCGCAATATCTGGCCGTTTCCGCAATCGACTTCGAGGAGTTCGCTGGACCCGCCATAGATTTGCTGGCGGATCGAGCCGCGGACGCGAACTTTATTGGGCGCCGTGCCCGCACCGTCGGCGAGGAGAATCGCCTCCGGCCGGACCGAAAAAAGGGCAGGGCCATCTGGACCGGGGGACGTCCAGCGCAGCGCGCCACAGGTGGCGACGCCACCGCGCACTTCACCGCGAAGCAAATTGGTCTGGCCGATAAATTGGGCCGTGTAGGCAGTCGCCGGGTGAGCGTAAATTTCGCGCGGCGAGGCAACCTGTTCGAGCGCGCCATCACGAAGCAGCGCGATGCGATCCGAAAGCGCCATGGCTTCTTCTTGATCGTGGGTGACGAAGAGAAACGTGATGCCCACTTCGCACTGCAAAGCCTTCAGCTCGCCTTGCATTTCCTTGCGCAGATTTGCGTCAAGTGCGGAGAGCGGCTCGTCCAGAAGCAGCAATTGAGGACGGTTGATAAGCGCGCGCGCCAGGGCCACGCGCTGCTGCTGGCCTCCGCTTAACTTGGAAGGCCGCGTGCCCGCATACTCTGTCATTTTCACCATGCCCAGCGCTTCGTCGACGCGGCCGCTAATTTCTGATTTCGGCGTGTTCTTTACGCGCAAGCCGTAGGCCACGTTGTCGCGAACGTCGAGATGCGGAAAAAGCGCGTACTGTTGAAAAACGGTGTTCACGCGGCGTTTGTGGGGAGGCAAGACGTCCAGCCGCTCGCCGCCCATCCAAAGTTCTCCGGCGGTGGGCTGCTCGAAGCCGGCAATCAGGCGAAGCAGAGTCGTTTTTCCCGAGCCGCTCTCACCGAGCAAGGTGAGAAATTCGCCCGCGGCAATGTCGAGAGAAATGCTTTTCAGCACTTCGCGCGCGCCGAAACGCTTTGCTACTCCTTGGACTTTCAGAAGGGGTGCGCCGACTGCAGGGGCCGCTTGCTGCGAGCTGGGGGTAGCCTCGCTCACTGTGCGGCTTTCACCTCGTTCCAGATTTCGTTGTATTTCGCGCGCCGGGGCACGTCCTGCCAAAAATAGATGCGTTGCATGTAGGCGTCGGGGTCATCCAGGTGAAGGCCTTTCTTTTCGTCGGCGGTCAGGAACTGCGCAGTACCGGGATTGGCTGGAGTGTAGTGGGTCACGTCGGTGACGAGCTTTTGCGTTTTTGCCTCGACCATGTACTCGAGGAAGGCTTGAGCGAGGTCCTTGTGCTGGCTTGCGGCGGTGATCATCAGATGGTCGATCCATCCCGTGGTGTTTTCCCTGGGGATGGTTTCGCCTATGGGAAAATTCAGTTTGCGCAGCTCGTTGGTTGTCAGGGGCCATCCCATTGCCATGACGACTTCGTGATTCTGAAAGAGATTGGTCAGCTCACCGCCGGTGGCCCACATCTTGCGGATATTGGGCTTCAACTCGAGCAGTTTTTTCTTTACAGCTTCAAGTTGATCGTCGGTCAGATTGTAAAGGTGCGAGGGATCGGGTTTATCGAAGCCCAAGATTTGCGCGGCCAGGTAAACGGTGGAGAGCTCATCCCAGACCGAGATTTTTGCCTTGTATTTGGGGTCCCAAAAGATGCTCCAGGAATCGGGCGGCCGGGAAATGACGGTGGTGTCGTAAAGCAGAGGGTTGGGCCCCCACATGAAAGGCACGCCGTAGACTTGTCCGTTGGCGCGCACCAAGGGGGAATCGCGAAGTTTCGCGGAGAGCTGGCCATAGGAAGGAATTTTGGTTAAATCGAGCGGCGCGGCCATCGCGGCGCGCACGATGGAAGTAGCGACGTCGCTCGAGGGCGAGATGACGTCGTAGTTCGAGGCGCTGCCTCCGCGCAGCTTGGCCACCAATTCGTCGCTCGAGCCCATGTACGCCGCGACGAGACGGCAATGATGGCTCTCTTCGAACGCATGAACGAAGGAAGGATCGGCATAGCCTTCCCACACAAGCAGGCTGAGGGTTTCTTCTTTTTTTGTGCACGCAGCGCACACGAACGCGAGCGCCAGAGTTCCGAGCATTATTGCGCGCCGTTTCATCACGCCTCCTTGATGGGTTACACAGACCTGCGCTCTGCCCTTTTTTATTCTCAGCAATCAAACTGGCAGCGAGAGCTCTTGCTACTTCGTGTCCGCCTGATACACCACCCGGCCGCCCACCATGGTCGTGATCAACTTGGTGTCCGCGATTTTGTGGGGGTCGACTTCAAACAAATTTTGCGAGATCACGATTAGGTCCGCAACTTTACCGGGTTCAAGAGAGCCTTCCGTTTTTTCGCGGCGGCCCGCGAACGCCGCGCCCATGGTATACCCGGCGATGGCTTCTGCGAGAGTAACGCGCTGTTCCGGATAAAATCCGCCTTCCGGCTTACCCTCGACGGTTTGACGCGTAACGGCGAGCTGAACGCCAATCCAGGGATTCAGTGTGACGACCGGCCAATCGCTGCCGAAGGCTAGTTTGCCACCGGCCGCGGCAATGCTGTGCCAAGCGAAGCCACGAGATGACCGCTCCGGGCCTGTGTTTCGCGCCCAAACGTTGAGCGTATCGGCATTGGGGTTGGCGTGAAGAGGCTGCATGCTGGCGATCACGCCGAGCTGGCCAAAGCGAGGAATATCTTTGGCGGTGATCGTCTCGATGTGTTCGACGCGCGGACGCCGGTCAGTTGTGTGATTTGTTTTCTCGGCCTTCTCGTACGCGTCAAGGGCGGTGCGCACGCCGTAGTCGCCGATGGCGTGAGTGAAAATCTGAAAGCCGCGCTTATCGAGTTCCACGACGGCGGAATCATATTTTTGCGGGTCCCAGAAGAGCTTGCCCTTGAGCGCCAGATCGTCGCTATATGGTTCGAGCATGGCGGCGGTGTGGGACTCGATGACTCCATCGACCATGAATTTCACGACGTTGGTGTCGATCCACTCGCCGCGGTATTTTTTGCGGGCAGTCTCCATCAAGTCGAGATCTTGCGGGCGCAATTCGGGCGGATCGAGGAAGTAGGCAATGTAGAAGCGCACGGTCAAATCGCCATGCCGCTGGAGTTCGTCGTAAAGATCGAGCTCTTCAAAATCCTGGCCGGCGCTGTGCACGCGCGTCAGCCCGTTTTCGTTCGCCCATTTCAGCCCTGCGCGCAAGGCGGCGAGTTTTTCGGAGCGCGTAGGTTTGGGCACTACCTTCGCAACGAGGCCTTGTGCGGATTCTTTCAGCGCTCCGGTGGGTTCGCCGGTCTCCGCATCGCGGACGATGGCGCCGTTTGGCGGATCGGGAGTGTTCTTATTGATTCCAGCCAGCTCGAGCGCTTTTGAATTCGCCCAATAGGTGTGGCCGTCATAGCCTTCGAGGAAAACCGGGCGGTCCGGGAAGACTTCGTCGAGATATTTTTTGTGAGGCAGAGCTTCCTCGCCGAACATTCCGTAATCCCAGCCTCGACCCAGCACCCAGCCGGATCCTGGATGCGACTTGGCGTATTCGCGCAGCCGCTGCTGAATGTCGGCGGGATCCTTCGCGTCTTCGAGATTCACGCGGTCCAGGCTCAGCGAGCCGTCCATGAAGTGGATGTGGCAGTCCGTGAAGCCCGGAAGAACCAGGCGGCCAGCGGCGTCAATGACTTTGGTGCCGTTACCCCGCAGCTTCTCAATCTCGGCGTCTGAACCGACGGCAACGATTTTTCCGCCTTGGATGGCCACCGCCTGAGCCCATGGTTGCTTGGCGTTGAGCGTGTAGACTTTGCCGTGCAGAACAAGGGTGTCAGCTTGCGGCGGTTTCGGTGACTCGGCAAGTGCGGCGCCCGGAGCGACGGCGAGAAGCGCCAAGAGAAGCCGCAACCGAAACATCATTCTGTTCATCGTCTACACCTCAAAACTGCCCTAGCGGCGAGAACTACTTCAAACCGCTGCGTGACGCTGGCCCGATTGCTTCGCCTCTCCCTAGAAGGTCGGCGGCGTATTAATCCACAAAAGCCAAGTTTCCGAGCGGCCGGGATTTCTCCAACGATGCGGGGTCGAGCTTTCGAAATACAAACTGTCTCCCGTTTTGAGCCTGTAGTGTTCCTTGCCGCTGAGCCAGATTTCGAATTCGCCGCGCAAAATGTGGAGGAACTCTTCCCCCTCGTGGGTGTAGGATTCGCCGCTGCCCCCGCCGGGTTTGACGCGGAAAAGATGCGGCTCCATGGCGGTATTTCCCCAGGCGAGGAGTTCCATGCGCACACCGCTCTCGGTCTGGAGAATTTTCCTTTGCGCGGGACGCACGAGCCGGGGATTCTCGCCAGCAGCCTGAAAGAGCGAGAGGATGTTCGTATGGTAAAAACGAGCGATGCGGCGAAGAGTTGCGACCGACGCGCGCATCTGTCCGCGTTCGAGCGCGCTCAAGAATCCCACGGAAACCCCCGTGGAGCGCGCCACCTGCGCGAGAGAGAGGCCGCGACGCGTGCGCAGCCGCCGGAAACGCTGGCCGGGCAGGGAAGAAGCTTCCGCGGGAACGCTTACCACACCCTGGCGCTTCAAGACGTGGACGATGGCCGCAGGGTTCAGACCGCGCGCGCGGCGCAAGAACATGGCACGCTGAAGGAGGCGAATATCGCCCTCCGTATACAAGCGGTAGCGGCTTTCGGTGCGCTGGGGTGCAACGAGGCCGAGGGATTCCCAGGCGCGCAGCGCGGAGGAAGAAATGCCCACACGCCGAGCCACCTCGCTGATGCGCAGGCGCCGCTGCACTTGGGCTTTTCCCGCACCGCCTGAGAAATTCTTTCCGCTTGACACAGTCTCCGTCTTTCTCTAAGTTTGCTGGATTATAGTAAGGTTTCAAGTGCACGGCAACCTCGAAGAATCAGCTGTAAAAAATACCGTCGGGGCAAGGGGTGAGTTTATGAAGTTGGACACGCAAGTTCTGAAGGTTCGTTCGTTCCGTTGCCGCAGCGTTCTGACGTTTTTCGCCATCATGATGGGGGTTCTGCTCGCGGCGCCGTTTGCCGGCGCGCAGAGCACCAGCGGCCGTATCCGGGGCACGATCCTGGATACCAGTGGCAGTGCGATAGCGGCGGCCAAGATCACGCTGATCAATCAAGCGACCAATGTCTCGCGAGACCTCCAATCCGGCGCCAACGGCGAATACATTTTTATCGAGGTGCCGGTAGGCACTTACGAAATTGACGTCACTAGTGCCGGCTTCAAGAAATTTATCCGCAAAGACATTACTCTGAACTTGAACGAAGTAATCAGCGTCGATATCACGCTGCAAATTGGAGCGGCTACTGAGAGCATTGAAGTTACCGGCGCGCCGCCGGTAGTGGACACCAGCTCGACGCAATTGGGCGCCATCGTGAACGATCGCGCCTCGACGCAACTGCCCCTGAACCAACGGGACGTCTATCAATTGCTGCAGTTGCAGCCGGGCGTGCAGTCGCAGCTCGGCAACGATCTTTTTTATGGCTCGAACAAGGCCGGTGTAGTCACGGTCAACGGTGGCCGCGGCCGGTCCAACAACTACTCCGTGAACGGTGGCGACGGCAACGACCTCTTCGTCAACCTGCCCGCCGTGCAGCCCTCGCCCGACAGCATCGAGGAGTTCCGCGTTATCACCAACAATTTTGACGCCGAATACGGCCGCAATTCTGGTGCGGTTATCAATGTGGTGACCAAATCGGGCACGAATAATCTCCACGGCAGCTTTTACGAGTTCTTTCGCAACGATGTCCTGAATTCGAAAGCATTTACGTTTACCCCCGCTCCCAAGCCTCCCTTCAAGCAGAACCAGTTTGGCGGAACATTGGGTGGACCGATTAAGAAGGATAAGACCTTTATTTTTGGATCGTATGAGGGACGCCGGATTGTCACGGGTGAGGACTCACAACCCGTTCCCGTGCCCACTTTGGCGCAGACAAATGGTGACTTTTCGGCTGGGTCAACATTCTCCGGTACCCTCACCGATAACACGGTCGCGACGATTTTGCAAAACCGCCCCGGATGTGCCAGCGCTATCGCAGCGCAGGGGGGATCACCGATCCAAGCGGGAACTCCGTATGCCACTTTTACTGTCAGCGGGGTAATGCACCCGGGTATTTTCACGAACACACACACAGGATTGGAAAATCAAATTCCGACTGCATGTTTTGATCCCGTGGCCCAGGCCCTGTCCAAGCTGTACTTCTTACCTCCCAGTGCTGCAAGCCAGGTGGTTACCGTTCCAAAGAACAGAGACCGTGGCGATCAATTCCAGATCCGCGTTGATCATTCCTTCAACAACAACCAGAAGACCTCCATTTACTATTACTTCGATGACGATACCGCGCTGGACCCGTTTGCGAGATTTCAGAGCTCTAGAAATTCACTAGGGAATTTCCCGAGCGTCAATACGACGCGCAACCAACAGATTAACGTAAGCCATACATCCACCATCGGCGCGAGGGCGGTAAACGAAGCGCGCTTCACCTTCTTCCGCGAAGGCCAGCAGAAATTCAATACTCCGACGAAGTTCAATGCTATTACGGCCTCCTGCGGGAGCGGAGCCGCGGCGGCTTTCTGCTTTACCGGCCAGACAGACGCGCCGCTTGTGGACGCCAACGGCAACTGCCTTTCCTCGGGCACGCCGCCCCCGTGTCCCGCCAATCCCGCCGACTTTGGCATTCATTCGGGGCTAGGCTCCAAGTTGGAAGGAGTGCCGTTCGTCTTCATTAGCGGGCCAGGCTATTTTGGCAACAGCCCGGGCGGCCAGTTGCCACAGACTGGCAATACGTTCCAATTCGCGGACAACTACAGCAGGATCATCGGCAACCATAGCTTGAAGTTTGGAGGCGACGTACGTTACCAAAAGTTCGACCAGTTTCTCGTCTTCGACATCAATGGTGACTATTCATTTTCTTCCTCACTGTCCGCGCCGAGCGGAAACGATGTGGGATTCGATAACGGCTTCCCGAACTATTTCCTCGGCCTGGCCACAAGTTACCTCCAGGGCTCGGCACAACATGAACTGGTACGCGTCAAATCCGTCTACCTCTTCGCGCAGGACAGTTGGAAGATCAAGCCGAACGTGACGCTGAATTACGGTGCACGCTGGGAACTGAATACCCCGATGGCTGATGCCGGGCAGAAGGTGCAGGCGTTCCGACCCGGGGAGCGGTCCACCATCTATCCTGGCATAGCCGGCAACGACGCTGCTGGAGTTACCCCGCTTGGCATCGTTTTTCCGGGAGACAAAGGCGTACCCAACGGGCTAACCAGCACGTACTACAAAGCCTTCGCCCCCCGCCTGGGCCTGAATTGGAGCCCGGGGGCACGCGATGGATGGCTTGCGAAGTTGACCGGCGGGCCGGGAAAGACCAGCGTGGGCATGGGTTACGGAATTTTCTACAATCCGATCGAGCAGCTGGTTCTTGAGCAATTCAGCGCCGAGCCGCCCTTCGGGGGTAGCGAGAGCATTTTCAACAATTTCCTGCAGACGCCCTTTGTGGATCAGACCGGCGGTGTCCATCCGAATCCGTTCACCGGGGTCTTGAATCCGCCGCGCGGCACGCCGCTCGACTGGTCCAGGTTCCTCGGCACCACGTATTTTGGGGATTTCCAGCCGCATATGCGGTCGCAGTATACGGATCAGTACAACTTGACGATTAAAAGGGAGTTGCCGGGAAACATGCTTTTGCAGCTGGGATATGTTGGCACGCAGGGCCACCGCTTGCTGGCTACTTACGAGGTCAACGAGACAAATCCAAAAACCTGCCTGGAAATCATTGCAATTCTTGGATCGAGTGCTTGCGCGCCATTCTTTGAGGACAGTTTCTTCCAGTTTACACTCCCCGCAGGACAGGGATTCGACCTGCCGTACTTTAACCCCGGTGGGCCCAATGCAACCGGGCCGAATGTTCCGTGCCTTCCAGTGAAAACTCCCGCAGGGTGCCACATCGTAGGCGCGGCCGGGGGTACTCCGATCACTCTTTCTGGGCTGCGGTTCTATTCTTCGCCGTTTTGCAACCCCCTCACACCGCAACCAATTGTTCCTGGAAACCCCACTCCTGGCTGCCCGGGCACGCCGCCTATCGTGGGCATCATTGCCGAGGATACAGTCGCCAAGTCCAACTACAATTCGCTGCAGGCGCTGTTTGAGAAGCGCTTTTCTCATGGCTTGCAGTTCCAGGCTTCGTATACGTGGAGCAAAACGATGGACAATGCGTCCAGCTTCGAAGATGCGTTGAATCCCTTCAACTTCAATGCGACCTACGGGCTTTCCAAATATGACGCTCGCCATCGCTTTGTGTTCAACGCCGTCTGGGACCTTCCGCTTCCCAAGTATGCGGGGTTCAAGGGCAAACTGCTCGACGGATGGGAAATCTCCGGCATCGAGACTCTGCAGAGCGGCTTTCCGGTCCGCATTACCTCGCAGGCGGACAACGAGCTGTTGGACAGCACGTTTGACTTCGAGGCGGTAGGTGAACCGAACCTGGTGGCCCCTTTCCATACCCAGGACATTCGTAAGAACGGCGGGCTTGCGTTTAACCCTGCCCTGTTCGACAACAACATCCAGTCGGCCGGAGACCCAACCGGAGTCCCGCTGGGCACGATCGGAAATTCGCCCCGCTCAATCTGTTGCGGCCCAGGAATCTATAACACTGACATGAGCTTCAACAAATCGACGCAATTAGGCGAGAGACTGCGCATGGAATTCCGCGCCGATATATTCAACATATGGAACCATGCGCAGTTCACCAGCGTGGACGGCAATATTGGCGACACGACATTCGGCCAGGTGCTACATGTTCGCGATCCGCGGCTTGTGCAGTTCGCGCTGAAGTTCCACTTTTAGCGTAGACTGAGAGATAGACAAAGCAAACCGAGGCGCCCCGACCGGGTCGGGGCGCCTTCGCACGCTTAGAGATTATTGTCCCGCACGTAAACTGACCGCAGGGAACAGACCTGCAATCACGGAGTACTCCCATGCAAGACACACTACAGAAAGAAATCGCCACGTACGAAAAGCGCACGCCTAAATCCGCGGCAGCCCATAAGCGCGCCCTCGAACGAATTCCGCTGGGCGTCGCCAGCAACTACCGCCATTACGAACCGTATCCCCTTTTCGTGAAGGATGGAAAGGGAAGTAAAATCCACGACATCGACGGCAACGAATATATCGACCACAACCTGTGCTTCGGCGCATTGATGGCCGGGCATGCGCATCCCGCGGTGGTAAAGGCGGTTACACAGAAGCTGAACGAAGGAACGACGTTCGGCATGCCGCACGACATGGAATGGGAACTGGCCGAAGAGATTTGCAAGCGCTATCCGGTCGAAATGGTGCGATTCGGCTCGAGCGGCACCGAGGTGACGATGCATGCTTGCCGCATCGCCCGCGCGGCCACCGGCCGCGACAAGATCCTCAAGTTTGAAGGGTCGTACCACGGCTTGCACGACACGGCGCTGGTGAGCGTAAAACCCAAGGCGGAAGATTACGGCGATGAGAATGCCCCGAACTCCGTCCCCGGGGGCGGGGGAATTCCCAAGTCCGCGCTCGCCAACGTAGTCGTTTCCAGCTTCAATAATCTCGGCAGCGTGGAACGCCGCTTCAAGGAAAATCCCGGCCAGATCGCGGCAATCATCCTCGAACCCATCATGATGAATGTCGGCTTGTGCATGCCGCAGCCCGGTTTTCTGCAGGGTTTGCGCGATATCGCCACGAAGAACGGCGCGCTGCTGATTTTCGACGAAGTAAAAACCGGGGCGAAGCTGGCCTGGGGCGGCGCGTCCGAATTTTTTGGCGTGAAGCCCGACATGATCTGCCTGGCAAAATCCATCGGCGGGGGAATGCCCCTCGCGGCGTTTGGCGCGAGCCGCGCGGTGATGGACCTGATCTCGCAGCACAAAGTTTTTCACGGCGGCACTTACAACACCAACCGGGCTGCGATGGCCGCGGGACTCGCGACTTTCCGCGAAGTGCTGACACGCGAGAACTACGCCCACGTGGACAAGATCAGCAAGAAGTTAGCCGAAGGCTACCGCAAGATCGTGGCGAAAGCCGGATTAGAAGCCTACGTCGTCAGTGCGGGCGCCAACGGCGCGCTGATGCTCTATCCGCAGGAGATACGCAACTATCGCGACTGGACAAAGGTTGACGTTGATCTCTGGCGTCAGTACTGGTTCGCGATGGTCAATCGCGGCGTCCTCGCGCAGCCTTACTGGTGGGATGAACAGTGGACCATCTCCGTCCAGCATACGGAGGCGGACATCGACAAGCACCTCGCGGTGTTCGAAGAAGTCGCACCCGCTCTCGCGAAAACACAACAAGAGCGCGGCGCGAAGTTTGTCGGCGCAGCAGGCCACTAGCAAGGGGCTTCACGAATTCAGGAGAGAGCAAAGTTGGCGAACGAGGTCATCACGGCGCCCGCAGAGTCCGGGACAGCGGAAGCCCCTCACCTGCGGCGGGTTCTGGGCCGGGGTGACCTCGTCCTTCTTTTCGTCGTTGCTGTTTTTAACCTGAACGTTTTGCCGTCCATCGCGGCTAATGGAGGGGTCACCATCTGGTTGTGGCTGACTTCTTTGGCACTTTTCTTCTGGCCGCAGGGTATTGCGGTGATCGAACTCGCGCATCGCTTTCCCGGAGAAGGCGGAGTTTATTTGTGGGCCAAGGAAGTCTTTGGTGACTTCCATGGCTTTTTGTCCGGCTGGTGCTACTGGACCAACAACATGATGTATGTTCCGACAATCATGCTGTATTTCGTTGGCGTCTCCGTGTTCGTTCTGGGGCCCGGCCATGAACACCTTGCGGACAACCGCACTTTTGCGCTTACCGCTTCGCTGATTCTTCTCGCGGTGCTGGTGGTGATGAACATCCTCGGGCTGGGCGTCGGCAAGTGGATCAACAATCTGGGCGGAATCGGAACCGGCGTGGCGGCTGCCTTATTGATCGGACTGGGGTTGGTGGTGTTTCTCAAGTTTGGAACCACCATAACATCCGCGGATTTCCGCTTCCCTGCGAACCCACGCTTTGTTTTTAACGCATTCGGTGTGATTTGCTTCGGCTTGGTGGGACTTGAACTCGCCTCCGTCATGGGCGACGAAATTCAGGACCCGAAGCGCACTTTGCCCGGGGCAGTCGCCTGGGGCGGAATTCTTTCTGGTGCGCTGTATATCGGCGCCACGCTGACCCTGCTCGTCGCGGTTAGCCGAAACCAGATCAGCGTCCTTCAAGGCATCGTGCAGGCGGTAAGCCACATGGCGGCGCGGGTCGGTGTGGCATGGATTGTCGTTCCGTTCGCATTCCTGTTGAGTATCTCGATTGCGGGGATCGGCTCGGCGTGGCTGGGCGGGTCAGCGCGCATTCCGTTTGTCGCTGGCCTCGATTCCTACATGCCTTCTTGGATGGGCAAAATCCATCCCAAATATAGAACGCCATATGCTGCACTGATCGTGCACGCGGTTGTCTCGCTGGTTTTGGTGGTGATTAATTTTACATTTACCGGCGCGGGCGTTCAGGAAACATTTCAAAAGTTGCTTTCTCTCGCGGTTGTTTTACAGCTGATTCCATTCCTGTACATCTTTGGGGCGCTGTTGAAAATCGCCATGGATGAGTCATTCCAGAAAGGTCATTACTCCCGGCTGACTCTGCTACTATCCGGCGCGAGCGGTCTGCTCACGACTGGCCTTGGAATTACCCTGGCCTTTTTCCCCGCGCAACAGATTACTTCGATCTTTTCGTATGAGGTGTGGATGTTCAGCGGAACGCTAGCGTTTATCGGCCTTGCGGCGTTCTTCTTTTTTGTTTACGGCAGGCGCAAAGCCGCGCGAAGGCTTGCGGCGGCACCGGTGGCGTGAATTTTTCGAGCTAACGATCAAGCGCGGTGGGTCACCCGCGTCTAAGTGAATTTGGGAGGCGGTTATGTCAAGCAGTGCACAACCAAGCGTTCGTACCTATCAAAATTACATCAATGGGCAGTGGGTCCCCAGCGCTTCGGGCAAGACGTTCCCCGTCTATGACCCTTCGACCGAAGAAATCATCGCCCAGGTTGCGGCCTCGGAGAGCGCCGACGTCGATCGCGCCGTGAAAGCTGCACGTGCCGCCTTCGATTCCGGCCCCTGGGCAAAAATTACAGCGCAGGATCGGGGACGAATCCTCTTTAAGCTCGCGGAAAAGGTTCGGCAGAATACCGCGATGCTTGCCGAAATCGAGTGCCGCAATACAGGC
>Ga0210384_10001447_pt1 | contig 32285 bp, 25 predicted proteins | sample IncBWH2MmetaG_FD_160574 | JGI IMG/M metagenome (GOLD analysis project Ga0210384, IMG submission 160574) | Forest soil microbial communities from Barre Woods Harvard Forest LTER site, Petersham, Massachusetts, United States - Inc-BW-H-2-M | ecosystem: Environmental > Terrestrial > Soil >...
GATAGGCGGGAGGTTCTGGTCGCCCCAGCGTCAAACCGACGTACAGAAGCGTGGCGACAACTCCTACCAGAGTTCCATGTAACACCAATCGTGAATCAATCCGTCGCCCTACCCACAGAGCGAACAAAAAACAGGTCACCAGGGATGCCGATAGCGCGGCGTAGGGCACCGCATGCCGCCCAAACAACAAAAAGACGGGAATGACCACCGCAAACACAGCCACTTCTGCCAGAAATCCGCCTATCAAGACACGCACCCAATGGATTCTTGCGAAGGTGCTCATCGCGGAATCTCCCTCTTAATTCACCAAAGGACCAGAATTGTAGCGTGAAAGACAGCCAAAGCGCCTGCCATTCGCATTACCGAAGACACGGTCCGAACGACCTCCCCATCGATACAGCTTATCTGCGAGGGAACTACATGGTTGTCGTTATTCCCTCAGGGTAATCAAAATGGTCTATTGCAATACTGCACAGATGCCGCTGCGCCCCTCATTTTGCTCCGAGGTCGCGTAAAGCTCCCAGCGACCAGCAGTTATGTGTATCAGAAGGAGAATCCGATGGCGGCTCCCTTGTCCCGTGTGTATCCAGAGCGTATCGAAGTGTCCCGCCGAAGCGGCTTGCTTCAAGTAGTTCCGGCGGTAATCGTAGTGAGCCTACTGGGCATCGCGGGCGTGGGTTTTGCCTGGAGTTCCGCGGCACGTACCAGACATGCTGAAAGGGAGAATTACGCCGCGCTCGAGAAGCGCCTCGTGCAAACAGAGGAGACCAACGCGCAGCTCCGCGGTCAATTGAGCGTCGTGGCCGAACGTCTGCAACTCACGCCCGAAGAGGAAGCCGAGGCTCAACGCATAACCGAACGTGTCCGTGGAATGGACGCGCGGGAAATAGCGAAGCTCGATGCGGAATTGCGCGGCGAACTTAGCGCCAAGGCCAACATCAGTGAGCTGGAAAACAAGGCGAGCGGCACCGACCTTGAGGAGGTCACGGGGAACTCCCGCAAGGAAGTCGCCGCCGTGCGCAAGGAAGTCGCCAGTGCGAAAAAAGATATGCTAGCAACGGTCAGCGACCTGAACAAACGCCTCGAGCGCAATCAGCGTGAGATCGAACTGTTGCGCACGTCTGGCCAGCATACCGATTATGATTTTGTCCTGAACGGAAAAGGCGCGAAGAGCACCATCGCGGGCGTAACCATCGAGCTGCAAGATTCGAACTTGAAGAAAAACCAGTTCAGCATCACACTTCTTTTCGGCACTATACGCTTGGTTCAGAAGAATCGCTTGCTCGACGAGCCCATTTTCTTCTACCGGCCTAACGACGCCGCACCGATCGAATTGGTCGTCGATCAACTGGCCAAGCATCGCGTGTCCGGCCGGCTTATTGTCCCCAAGTCAAGCATTCCGGCGAGCACCGCGTCGTCCCATCCAGCATTCTAACCGCGCGGTTCGAGGGAAAATGTCGGAGTTCCAACAAAGCATCGGATCGGACCGCCGCGTCCACCAGAGGCTTGAGGACGGGCGTGCCAGCCTGGTGGAGTTGGGCGGCGATAAGTGCGGCATCGTCCTCAATATCAGCGAAGGTGGCATGGCCATCTTGTCCGCCGAAGACCTGAACGGCGGCAATGGTCTGCGAAATCTGCGGTTTCAGGCTCCGGAATTTGAGCATTGGATCGAGACCGACGCTGAGATCGCCTGGATCAGTGACTCCAAAAAACAGGCAGGAGTACGTTTTAAGGGCTTGAGTGACACTACTCGAACTCAGCTAAGAGCAGGAATTTCCATTGCCGCAACGCGGGCCAGGCTCGCACGCCAAGCAAAACAAGCTGGCACTACGGCAGAGGGCCAGGAAGACCTAACTGACTCTATCCCACCGTCATTTGCCACGCCCGTCACTTCCGATTCAGCGCTCGTGGTGTCCGAATCTACGCAAGCTTCCAACGAAGTGAATACAAATTCCCCCGTCGAAAAAATTGAAGAAAAAACTATCGAGGATGAAGTCCAGTTACACTCAGACGTGTCCCTAGCCGCATCGGATTCTCCTTTACAGGAAGCCCCGCGACAGACGCACGCGATAGAAACAGCGATTTTGCCCCAAGAATCAAAGTCGTCCGAAGAATCAAACAAAGATACACACACGCAGCTCCTCGACTTAGCCAATGTAAAGCCGCAAACAATTCCCACCCCACTAGCCCTTGAGACGAGGTTGTCCTCACCTCCACCGCAGAAAAGTGCTCTGGCGGAGATGCGCTTTCGCAACCTGGTTGCCAATAGTGGAGTAAAACAGTCCGGCGACTACAGAGGCATATTGCATCGGTCCGATATTTCCTATGGTAAATGGGTTGCCGTGGGCGCAATTGCAATCTTAGCGTCGCTGCTGGCATTCATGGTGGGATGGATTCTGGGCGACCCCAGCCGTGTAAAATTAGGACATTAGCTTCCAGATTGCGTAGCCAGAATGTTGGGAATAGCGCAGGAATCCGGCTATTCCCAACGAAAAACCTTGGCGGAGACCGCCGTACACACGGCAAATCCCACCGCCAGTGCCGCTAAGTCTCCGATGTGCGCCGACCACGCTTCGCTCATCCAGATTCCCTGAAGTAGCCGCACGGCATACATTAGCGGCAGCACCCGCGCCACCGCATAGAGAACTGGCGGCAACGAGGTCACCGGCACGAACAGCCCCGACAGTGCGAACATTGGATAGAAAATAACCGCGCCAATCGGCTGCGCAAACCGCGCCGTAGGAACTACGCTGGCGATCAGAAAGCCCATCGACAGGATGCTGCAAGTACTGATTAGCAGCGCAATCGTGAACGAGAACAATGGCGCATGAACGCCAACCGGGTAATATCTTTTCCCCGCCAGTAGCATCAACACCAATGTGGCTGCGGTCAGTATCAGCTTCACAATCACGTGAGCTGTCAGAATCGTCTGTGGCCGCAGCGGCGTAGCGCGAAGCCGTTTCAGGATGCCACCTTCACGATAAATGGAAATAATCGTGACCAGCGACAGAACAGTGCTGACGGCGATCAACAGAGACGCCAGAACCGGCACTCCCACCCGGACGAAGCTGTTCGCGCCCAGCGACTGCGGTGTAAGTCCGCGCCCGAATATTCGACCCAACACCAGAAAAACGACAACCGGTACAAAGATCGTGCCTATGGCCCCGAGCGGCTCGCGCAGAAAAATCTTGACCTCGATCCACGTCAGTTTCCAGAGTCCATGCAGCATCATTTTCGAGCCTACTCTCGAATCGCCTACTCTCGAATCGAATGACCGGTCAGTTTTAGAAACACGTCCTCAAGGTTCGGCAGAATGGTGCGGAAATCCGTGACCCACATCCGATTCTCAGACAGACAACGAATCACCTCGGTCACCAGCTCGTCGCCTCGACCGCGAATGATGAAGCGCCCGTCACCGCAATTTTCCACTTCAACTCTAGAGATGCCCCAAAAGCGCTTTTCGGCGTTAGGGTCGTCAGTGGCGAGCACCACCGTTCGCTCTGGGCAATGCCGGCTGACAAGTTTCTCCGGGCTATCTATATCCACAATCCGTCCGTGTTCGATGATTGCCACGCGGTCGCACAACCGTTCCGCTTCCTCCATTAAATGAGTGGTCAAGAACACCGTCTTGCCCCGCTCGCGAATCCCGCGCACCAGGTCCCAGATCGCGCGCCGCGCCTGCGGGTCCAACCCAGTGGTCAGCTCGTCGAGAAACACCACCTCTGGATCATTGATCAACGCCAGGGCAATAAACAGTCTCTGCTTCTGCCCTCCCGAAAGATTCATAAACCAGGCGTTCCGCTTGTCGGTCAGCCCCAGCTGTTCCAGTAACCGTTCGCCATCCACCGTATTTTTGCGGTAAAGCGAAGCCCACAGGTCCACAGCCTCCCAAACTTTTATGCGCTTTTGCAGCTGCGCCTGCTGCAGCTGTACTCCAATTCGCTCCTGCAGCTTATACACTTGACGAAACGGATCGAGACCCAGAACGGAAATGGTGCCCCGGTCCGGCGTGCGCAGACCTTCGATACACTCCATGGTGGTGGTCTTCCCCGCCCCATTCGGCCCGATCAGACCAAAAATCTCGCCGTCCTGCACCTCAAAGGACACTTCGTCGACCGCCACAGTAGCGCCGTAAGTCTTGCGCACTTTAGAAACTTGAATGACCGCGCCCATGGTAGGTTGCGTAACCGTAACGTCACTGAACCGGACCGCAAGTTATATCACGGACTCAGACTGATACCTGACAGTCGCGCCATTGGAAAATAAACCTCAGGTTTCCGATTAATGCATTGTGCCGACGCATCGCCAGATGAACGTACCGGACGTCGCCAGCCGGGATGGACACGCGCCCCCGCTTGGGCGGCTGCCTCCACCAGCAAGAACCGCAGCAAGGGATGGCCCTGCTTGCTGATGTGCCCCCAGCGCTGCTTGCCAGCACTCGAGTCCTCACCCGGCATTTGCCCCAGCCAATCACCCGGATATAGTAAGCTTCGGCCATTGGAGAGTTGAAATGGAAACCCCGCTTGCGCGATGCTTCAGCACATTCTCCTTATTTGTCCTCGCCGCTCCAGGGGGACCTCCCAAACTTGTTGTTTCCAATTTTCCTGACGCCACGATCAAAACCCGCCACACTTCAGGCGACCAAAGATTTGGCGAGCAATTCTTGGAGGCGCGAGCGCTTTACTTGAAAGGTTCCCGGCAGCGCACTGAGACCGTGCTGGAAAAGCCGCCGCGAGCCGACGCGGTGAATTCAGCGTCAATTTGGCAATGCGATGAAAAGCGGCAGTTTTTGCTTAACCAACGAGACAAAATCTACTATCTCACCATAATCGACGAGAGGTCCGAGCGTTTAAAAAAAGCACGTCCAGTAAGCGAGCCTCAGATGTCAGGCGCTGAAGTGACCATCACCATCGACTCGGTCGACACCGGTGAGCGCCGCCAGTTTGGACATTACACCGCGCGCCACGTCAAAGCTAAAACCAAATTCGAACCCGGCCCTGGCGCCTCAACTCGAGCGAGCGTAGAACAAACAGACGGCTGGTACCTCGACCTGCCCGGATTCGCATGTACAGAGCGACCCTCCAGCGGTTTCGCCTGGGTACTTGGCAGCAGCGGCAACCGAACAGATCGATTACAAGTCAAATGGCTCGGCAAAGCCCCGCGCGGCTACCCAATCGAAGAAACATCCGTGAAAACCGGCCCCGTCAACGCAACCGTCAGTAAAATAGAACTCGTCGAAATCTCCGAAGCTCCTCTCAGCCCTTCTCTCTTCGAGCTACCACCGGGATACCGGCAAGCATTACAAACCGCCTACGGCGGCGCCGATCTAACCAAACCCGACACAATCTTCAACCGAGCCGACTATTACTGGATAATGTTGACACTCTGGCTACGCAGTCTCTTCACCTAACCGCTCCTTTTCGCGAATATTCCGCCACTCGCTAAATGCTTCGGCATTACGAAGCAGGCTCATCCCCGTTTAGTCGATAACCAAAAGTTTACGAATCGAGTTCCGAGATTACTGCGTTACAATACGCCCAAAAAGGAATCGACCTCTACAATGCGTCGTTTTATACTTCACGCTTTTTGTATCGGATTGGTTTGCATCCTAGCCTCCCGATTCATCATTCCGGCTCGTGCAGGTCTCCGAGGTCCAGGAAAGTATTGCGGGGTGGTAGTTTTTGACCGTTGGGATACGTGTTTCCTGTTGAGCGGCCACTTCATTACTTACATCTCGGATAGCGTAAAGAATAATCTCCGACCGTTCGACGGCAAGGCGATGCAGATTGATGCCTTGGAAGTTTCTCAGCCTGCGAATCCCGGAGACGCGCTAGTCCGAAAATACAAAATCATTGGTCCTGCCCCGGACAATCACCAATGGGTCTTGCTCGATGGCTTGGACCTAGTTGCTCAAACTGATTTCCACCCGGGCGGCACCGCGACCTTTCTGATTGAACTCCGGAATTCAGGAAACAAACAGATTACGGTCAATAGCACGGAATTTGGTCCCACACTCTTAGGATCGAACCGCAACGTGCCGTTATCAGCTTCTGACGGTATATCAGGAGCTTGGATAACTCGCGCGGACCTTCTGAATTCCACGTGGTGGGAAAGCGAGGATGACGAAGTCAAGGTTTCCGCCTCGTATACAATCGACCCCAAAACCCGTCCGCCCGAACGCTTCCAGCTTGGACCGGGTCAGTCCGTTAAAGTTCGCATTACTTTCCACGTCCCTCCAGGGCAGTATCAATTTATGGTCGGATATGGAGGTGGGGTTCACGAAGAAAAATCGCTGGCCAGCAATGCTATTTCATTCGACTTGAATGATGAGGGTATTGCCAGCACCACGAAGCCAAAGATTTCCAGCGCCCGATAGTCGCACTACCAAGACTTTGAGAATCAAATTTCCGAATTTAACTTCCAAAGTGCATTCCGATTGGTGAATTCCTGATTAGTTTGAATGTATCAACCGCAGTAGGAGCGTCTTGCGCTTTAACTCATTTCGTGGTAATGCATAGAAGCACGAGGTATAGGTGTAAACAATGGCTCCCGCCAAATCCGATCTCCCCCAAGGCACGCTGGACCTCTTGATCTTGAAAGTAATTGCGCTTGGCCCGGTGCACGGATACGCGATCGCGCAACGACTCGAACAGGTATCGCGCGGCGTCGTTCAGGTACCGGAAGGCTCGCTCTACCCCGCATTGCACCGCCTCGAAAACCGCGGCCTTTTGGATGGCGATTGGAAAGAAACCGAGACCGGCCGAGAGGCGAAATTCTATCGCCTTACGCGAAAAGGAATGAAGCAGCTTAAAACCGAAATGGCTGACTGGCAACGGCTAATCGATGCCGTTGGACTGATCCTTGAGTTAGCCGATGGCGGTGCGCTATGAACTGGTGGAAGCGGCTGTTGCGACGAACGCAAATGGAAGCACAGCTCGAAAAGGAACTGACCTTCCATCTCGAACAGCACACCTCGCAGTTAGTCGCGCGCGGCATAACTCTTGACGAAGCACGACGACAAGCGCGGCTTGCCCTCGGCGGTCCGGAACAGGTCAAGGAAAAATGCCGCGACGCGCGCGGCACACGCTGGCTCGAGGATTTGCTGCAAGATACTCGCTACGCTCTTCGCGCCTTCCGCAAAAAGCCCGGCTTCACGCTGGTTGCGCTCCTGATACTTGCTCTCGGCATCGGCGCCACCACCGTCATGTTCACGGTAATCAACAGTGTTCTGCTAAGGCCGCTCTCTTACCCGGAACCCGACAGACTGCTTACCTTGCGCGTCTTCACCGACCAGATTGGCGAGCTTTGGGGCTTTTCCCATCCGGATTTCACCGACGTGAAACACGACAGCCAAACGCTCGGATTGGCCGCGTGGACCTACGGTGGCGGCACCATCAGTCAGCCCGGAGAACCCGAATACGTAAACGGGCGACAGATCTCCGCGGAGTTATTCTCCACGCTCGGTATCTCTCCCGTACAAGGCCGCGCATTTCGGCCCGACGAAGACCGCCCTGACGCCGCGGCTGTTGCGATGATCAGCTATGGCTTGTGGCAGCGCGACTTTGGCGGCGAACCTAGCGCCATCGGCAGGTCGCTCGTTTATGACGGCAAACCATATACCGTGGTCGGCATTGCGCCCAGCGGCTTCCAGTTGGATGGAGAGGCGGACGTGTTCACTCCGCTCGAGCAACGGCAAGCCACCGACCCACGAATGCAGAATCGCGCCGCACGTTTTCTGCGCGTAATGGCGCGCTTGCGGCCCGGATTTGGATTGGTCGAAAGTCGTGCTGAGCTCGCGCTGATTGCGCGGCATCTGGCTGAAGAATACCCGAAGTCGAATGCGGGCCTCAGCATGAGCGCGTACCCGCTGCAAAAGGAGTTGGTCGGCGACGTCGTCTCGACGCTCTGGCTGTTGCTGTGCGCCGTCGGCCTTGTCCTGCTCATCGCGTGCGTAAATATAGCGAGTCTCCTCCTCGCGCGCGCCGTTTCACGCGAGCGGGAGCTGGCCATGCGTGTAGCACTGGGAGCTGGGCCTGGCCGCCTGGCGCGCCAATGTCTCACGGAAACCGCCATCCTAGGCCTTGGCGGAGGTGTCCTCGGCGTAGTACTCGCATTCGTCAGCATTCACCCATTTATTGCCTTTTGGCCGGGTAGCTTGCCCCGCGCAGAAGAAATCCATCTGGACTGGCGTGTGCTCTTATTCGCCGTGGGCGCCTCGCTCTTCAGCGGTTTTCTTTTCGGGCTGGCGCCCGCACTGCGCATTCCCGTGCGCGGCGTGGAACAGACGCTCCGCGCTGGCGCCCGAAGCATTGCGGGAAGCTCGCGCCGCTTGCACAGCGCATTCGTAATCTCTGAGATCGCTCTCGCCGTGGTATTGCTAGTCTCCGCTGGAATGCTCGGGCACACCTTGCTCGCGCTCTCATCCCTCGATCCCGGTTTCAATAACCGCAATGTACTGGCCGCACACTTCGCGCTTTCTCCCGCTACGCTCGAAAATCCCGAGCAGATACGCCATGCATGGCAGGACGTACTCAATCGTGCTCGGCGCGTTCCCGGCGTTGAATCGGTCGCGCTGGCCGATATTATCCCCATGCGCGAAGGAGAGAACTCCCTTCCCTACTGGACCACCGCCACGCCCCCGCCACCGAACCAGGAGCCCATCGCGCTAGCGTCGTGCGTATCGCCGGACTACTTAAAAGTGATGGGCATTCCGCTGCGCCAAGGCCGCTTCTTCAACGAACATGATCGCATCGATAGCCAACCGGTGGTCGTGATCGACGACAATCTCGCCCAGCATGCGTTCGGCACGAAAGACGCAGTTGGCAAGCGCATCTGGATTCCTGCCATGAACCCCGGCCCGCTTTTGATAGTCGGCATAGTTGGTCATGTGCGCCATTGGGGCCTGGCCAGCGACGATCAATCGCGAGTGCGCGATCAAATGTATTACCCCTTTGCACAGGTGCCTGCCTCATTGCTGCATTTCTTTTCTTCAATCATGTCTATCGCCGCGCGAACAACGATCCCTCCCTCGAATGTCGTCGAGTCCTTGCGGCGCGAATTGCGCGGCGCGACAAACGATCAAGCTCTATATGAAGTCCACACCATGGATCAGCTCGTAAGCGCCTCGCTCACCCGGCAACGCTTCCTGTTGCTCCTTTTCGGTATATTTGCTGGATTAGCCTTGCTACTGGCATGCATCGGCATTTACGGCGTCCTTGCCTACTTGACCAGTCAGCGTGTGCCCGAAATTGGCGTACGTATGACCCTTGGCGCGAAACCCCTGGATGTAATTCGGCTAGTCCTTGGACAAAGTCTTGTGATGATCTTCATCGGTGTTGGAGTTGGCATCCTCGCGGCTTTAGCTGCGGGCCGCATCTTGAATCGCCTAGTAGAAGGAATGCGCCCCGCAGACATATCAACTTTTGGCATTACGATACCCGTCTTGGTCCTCGCCGCCCTCTTCGCCAGTTTTGTACCCGCACGTCGCGCCAGCCGCGTAGATCCTGTCAGTGCCCTGCGCCAACAGTAACGCCATCCCAGTTTTGCCTGCATCGTCCGCCACCCGAATTTATCCTCAAATATGCAAGTGCGAGCTCCTCAAACCCGACTGAGTTGCATACGGAACTGAGAATCAAGTTTTCGATTTCGGCGTTTTAAAAGATGGGAGAAGGCCGGTCTCCACGGGATGCGTTACGCTCCCAATAATCGACGTGCTCGAAGCACAAGAGTAAGGAGACCGGCTATGAAGAAGACTAGCACTGTGGCGACCAAGCAATCCACTAGAAGGGTGATTCTCGCGATTGTATTACTTTTGTTAGGCGGGGTTGCTCCATCACGCGCGCAGCATCGCACAATCGCGATTACCATTGATGACCTTCCCGCTGCTTCAGCGGATTTCATGAGCGGCGCGGAAATCAACGAAATGACCGCCAAGCTTTTGACTACTCTCCGGGATCAGAAGGTGGCGGCCGTCGGGTTCGTGAACGAAAAAAAACTCTATAAGCTTGGCGAGGTCGACGCTCGCATCAATGCGCTAAAGATGTGGGGCGACTACGGTTTTGAGCTCGGCAATCATACCTTCGCACACACTTCGATCAACCGCGTGAGCTTGCGGGAATGGGAAGAGGACGTCATCCGCGGTGAAACGGTGACCGCAATTTTGCTTGCCCAACACAACCGGAAAATGCGCTATCTCCGCCATCCCTATCTCGACACCGGCCGCGATCTGCAGAACCGACGCGATGCGGAAGCTTTTCTCGTGAACCGTGGTTACCGGATCGCGCCGGTCACCATGGATGCCTGGGACTGGATGTACAGCGGTGTTTACGACGACGCGCGCCAGCGTGGCGATACCGAACTGCAGCAAAAACTCGTCGATTCCTATTTGAAACATACAAGTGACGTTTTTGATTATTACGAAAAGCTTTCCAAGAGTTTGATCGGCTACGAACCCGCGCAGATTCTGTTGTTGCACGGAAACTGGCTCGAAGCTGATCATATCGGTGAGTTGCTCGACCTTTTACGCCAGCGTGGCTACAGTTTCGTTACTCTGCAGGATGCACTGAGCGACTCGGCCTATAGCATGCCGGACGAGTTTGTCGGAGAAGAAGGGGGGAGTTGGCTGGACCATTGGGCCATCACTCGCGGGCAGCCGCCGAGAGATACGCCCCCATTCCCGCAGTGGGTGATGGATCTTTCAAAGGCGTTGCCGCGACGGCCCGCGCAGCCCTAATTTTTTAAATTGTGTTTGAAGAGTCCTGCGTCGCGGACATGTGGTTTTGGGCAAAAGCCACTCTTCCGATTAACGCGTCATACCTCCACTTGGCGAGGCGAACGTCGGTGCTGAGCAATCAGATGCTTTGAGCCTTTTACTTCGGCGCCTGTCCGGGCGGGTTTTCACTTGTCGGCGGCACAATCCCCTTGAGTCGCAAATAGGTCACCATGTTCCCATAGTGCTCATCAGTGTGCGCCGTATTGAGCGTGAACAACGTCAGCTTCGCCATGTCGAAGTTGAAGAATTTCACCATCTGGCTGCCTTTTGCATCGGTCATGCTGTCGAACGCCCTGTTGCAATACGCAACTCCGTCTTTGAGCGCAGCCACGAGAGCAGCCTTTGAGGTCTTCGTTTTTTCGATGTCCTTCGCTGGGTTTGCTTCACCTATGGCTTGCGAGCAGAACATATACGAAGCGTCGGCTACATGCCCAACGAGTTGGCCAAAACTGCGAACCTCCGGTGTCGGTCTGAAGGAGTAGTTTTCTTCCGGCATTTTCTGCGCCGCACTGACGACGGCGTTGCTCACAAACGAGTAAAACCCTTTTTCGCTCGCAGTAATCGGGTTCGCTGGCGGAGCGGACTGCGCTGGTGACTTCTCCTGCCCGAGTAGAGCAACGGGAACCGCCATCAATGCAGTAAACACAAAACAGAGTCTTTTGTTCACGAGACACCCTCCGGGGAATCATGCTACCTTGCGGACCATCAATACAGATAACCGTACATTTGGGGGTAGCAGTACTTCACTTGCACGATTAGAGCAACACATGGCCCACGAACTTCGCCAAAACCATCACCACACAGGAGATATGAGGTTCCGTGTAAACAAGTAACGCGGCGAGACTTAGAAACGTCAACGGGGCGATCACCATCTTCATAGTCATAAGGAACTCCCTTCCGAACACCCGCAATCTACTATACGAATGAAGCGTCAAATTGTTTCGAGATATCTGCGATCGTTCTGTACTGAATGAGCGAACGTGAGAGAGGCTAGACGAGAATTCGCGGCGACTCCTCGGCCCTCTCCAGTCGCTTCATCAGGCATCTCGAATGTGGCTTACAATCAAGCGCAAACGTTAGCGTCAGATCGCGCTGATGAATATCTGCGTTTGCACGAGGAGTGGCCGAGACTTCGATGTAGCTGAACTGCGGCAAAGATCGTTGAGTCGGAGAATTGAATGATGAGCAAAAAAGAGAATTTCAGATCAAAGGCGCGTCTCTCTGAGGGAACATGAAGGAATTGCGGTTGGATGTTGATATGCAAGATGAGCTCTGGCAGATCCAGTTGGAAAATTCTGAAGAACATGCGACCACCAGCTTTAGCGAGACAGATCTTTACAAAGCCAAGCAGGCATTAAGGGAGTACTTGGAGGCTAGAGGCTGCCAATTGCTTCGTGCCGGCGCCCGGCCCGAGGTCGTGCCTTCCGCAATGTCCCGAAGTATGGGCGGTGGTCGCCAAGCCCGTGTCGTTCGCCTCGGAAGTCAGGCCACAGAATTGGTCGATATCTTCGACTATGCGGAGCCTGCCCTGGTCGGAACAGTTCAGCAGCAACAGGAATATGTTGAGGCTTGGTGCGCTTCGTTGCGAGCATAGCGGCGCAGTCCGAGATTCTGTCTTCTTCTTAGCTTTTTATAGAGCAATCGGATTTGTTAGCTATTGACCAAGTCCTGCTAATTCGCGTTACCGCAAAATTGACCCAATTCCATGCCTCTAAAGCCTGCCCCCTCGCACGCTCTGACGCATCCTAATTTTGACTGAGGAAAGACAAGCATGGCCAAACGCATTTTAACCAAACAGCTGGACCTGATCCCCACTAAAGCCTCGCTCGAAGAATTGCGCGAAGCCGCTAAAGCCTGCAAAAACTGCGATCTCTGGAAGCTCGGCACGCAAACCGTTTTCGGCGAAGGTGCCGCGGACAGCAAGCTCATGCTCGTCGGCGAGCAACCCGGCGACCAGGAAGATCAAGCTGGAAAACCTTTCGTCGGTCCCGCAGGCAAGCTGCTCGATACCGCGCTTGTGGAAGCCGGAATCGACCGCAAAAAAGTTTACGTAACCAACGCCGTCAAGCATTTCAAGTGGGAGCCCCGCGGCAAACGCCGCATCCATAAAAAACCCAACGCCGCCGAAATCGCCGCTTGCCGTCCGTGGCTGGATTCAGAGATCGCCGCAGTCCGCCCCAAGGTAATTGTTTGTCTGGGCGCCACGGCAGCTCAAGCCCTGCTGGGCAAAGATTTTCGCGTCACGCAGCATCGCGGCGATTTCATCGAATCCACTCTCGCGCCCTACGTTGCCGCCACCGTACATCCCTCTTCGATCTTGCGCGCCCCCGATGAAAATGCCCGCCACGAAGAAATGACCCGGTTCATCGCCGATCTCAAGAAGATCGCCCGCGTTTTGCAATGAGCGATTAAACTACCTCTCCATGGCTGACTCAGGAAAAGTGCGCATCGGCATCTCCGGGTGGACTTACAAACCCTGGCGTGGCGTTTTTTACCCCGAAGACTTAAAACAAAAGCACGAGCTCGAATATGCCTCGAGGACTTTCAACTCCATCGAAATCAATGGTACCTTTTATTCGCTGCAGCGCCCCCCAAGTTTCGAACGCTGGGCTGCCGAAACCCCCGACGATTTTGTTTTTTCCGTCAAGGCTCCGCGCTTTATCACCCACATCAAGCGCCTCAAAGACGCGAAAGCTCCAGTCGCAAATTTTTTGGCTTCGGGAATTTTCAATTTAGGCCCAAAACTCGGCCCAATCTTGTGGCAACTACCGCCGAACTTCATCTTCAGGCCTGAAGTGCTCGAGGACTTTTTGCTATTGTTGCCGCACGACACAGAGAAAGCGTCCGCGCTAGCTCGCAAGCACGATGAATGGATGTCTGGCAGAACCGCGCTTAAATCCGATGCCGAACGCCCCCTGCGTCACGCCATGGAAATCCGCCACGCCAGCTTCGTGACTCCAGAATTTATAAATCTTCTTCGCCAATACGATGTCGCCCTCGTTTGCGCAGACACGGTGGAATGGCCGCGCCTTATGGACGTCACTTCCGATTTCATGTACTGCCGCCTGCACGGCTCCGAAGTTTTGTATGCCAGCGGCTACGACGAGCTATCATTGGATCAATGGACCACACGCGTCGGCCACTGGGCGCGCGGAGGTGAGCCGGAAGACGCCGAGCGCGTGATCAAAGAAAAAGGGCCGCAGAAATCTCAGCGCGACGTGTTCGTTTATTTCGACAACGACGCAAAAGTACGTGCGCCCTTTGATGCCAAGAGCCTCACCACAAAAATCAATAAACTACTCGCTAAATGAAGGTTGGCCTACGTGGAAGCGTCAGAAAATTCCCCAGCTCCTATTTTCGTTGGCTACGCGGAATTTTTGTATCCCCGTAAATCTCATCCGCCTTCGTTTCGGGACGTCTCTCATCCGGACCGGGCGCCTCGCCTTGTGGCAATTTATTGTTGCGATCCGGCTTTGGCACGACTTTAGGATTAGACCTGAGAGGTTTTTTAGTCGGTTTCATGACGGCAAATCCTTCTCACTACAAATTTGACGACTCCAAAGTCTTGGAAATACCCTCCAGCGGAATGGCCACCCATCCAGGACGATTATTCAATTCGTACCCTAACTCATAAACCGCTTTCTCCAGCACATGCAGTTGCAACAACGCCATAATCTCCTGGCGGTTCGGCGGAAGGAATTCCGCGCCGCGCGCGGTTTTCAAATACTCATCCAGATAGCGGTGGCTAACCCATTTAGCCCACACTTCAGCCCAACCACTCAATTTTTCCCTGTTGCGGTCGTCAACATTCACGCTGCCGGTCGATGCCAGCAGCGGCGCATGCGCCGCATAGTGAAACGATCGCAACATTCCCGCCACATCCTGCAATGGCGAACGTTTCAAGCGCCTCTGCGACAATGGCCGCGCCGGCTCGCCTTCAAAATCAATAATCACGAAGTCCGCACCGGTGTATAGCACCTGCCCCAGGTGAAAATCCCCGTGTATCCTCGTGCGCACCGCGCGTATGGGCTTGCTCAGCGCCGCGTGAAATTGCTCAATAATTTGCGGCTCGCTTCCCAGTGCTTTCTCCACTTTTGGTTTTGCATTTTCCGGCAGCCCATCCTGCGCGTGGCGTAGCTGCCCAAAAACCCGATTCGTCAACTCCAGCAGCGCATCTTCAAAACTTCGCTGAAACTTGTCATCAAAAGGCTCCGGAGCAAAATCAGGTTCGGTAGCAGCAGCTGGCGACACCAAAGCCAGATGCAATTCCGCTGTTCGCTGCGCAAGAAGTCCCACCGATTCCAAAAATGCAGCGATCGACTGCCGCGCGGCATCATTCTGCGACTCCGCAATGGAGCCCACCACTGAATTTCTGCACACCTCGTTATAAAAATTCGAAATCGACTTCATCGTGTATTGCCACGCGTCACCCTGATTCGGCACGAACCCCTGCAGAATCCCCTGCGTCATGCGCAGCCCTCGCGCTCCGCGATATTCCAGTGCTCCAAGCAGTTGGGGCGTGTGCTGATAGTGGGCTTTCTCCGTAAGGAAACCGCACATTTCCAGATCCGGATTTACGCCCGCTTCCAGCCGCCGAAAAAACTTCAAGATCAAGCGGTCCCCGTACGCCACGGAGTTGTTGCTCTGTTCCGCCGTAATCGCGCGGGGCCGCAGACTTCCAGCCGCGCCGGTTTCCTGCATCGACAACGCATGAGTGTGCGATGTCACCAGTTCTCCGGCCTCCCCGATAAAAACCAATCCTCTTTCAATACCATCCAGCAAAAGAGAGAGAAACGTTTCGTTTTTCAGCGCGTCGGTGAACGTCACCCTCTCTCCGCCATTCCGCCCCGAAACCGTCAGCGCCGCCAAGTTTTTTCCAGGTGCCCCGGGTTCGCCTTTTGAACCTGGGTCTTCGCTCACCAGTGGCACCGAATACAAATCCGCCCCCCCGCCCTGATACTCCACTTTCACCATAACGATCAGCGCATGCAGTGCGTCCCGTTCCAACGTAATGAAATCCACCACCTCCGTACCGCGAAGCTCCCGAGCCTTAGCCCCGAACCAGCGCTGCCCCTTCAGATAAGCAGGCAACTGTCCCGGCAATTCCGTCTTTAAATTAGAAAACATATCTTTCCCAAAACCAGGCGCAGCCATAGACATTTTCCTCCATCTCCATCCATCACAACGGCTGCGGTTCTTTGTATTTTTCCTTGGTCGAATTTCCCAAATATCTTTCCAGCGCGCCACGCGCCAGGTCCTGTCCTCCCAGTCCAAACGCAATTGCCAGCCCCAGCATCGAAGCTCCAAAAACAATCGAAAACGCCGCCAGCACAGTCTGCCGCGCGAGCCCCAGTTCCTCCAGCGCCATGGAGATCGCCAAAATCCAGATTACAAATCGAATCGACCAGCTCCAGATTTTGGGCGATCGTACTCCCGCATTCACCGAAGCCAGCAGCGCCGCGCGCGACAAAAAATTCGCCAGCACCAATCCCAGAAACAAAATCAACATGGCGATAAATACTTCCGGAAGGAATCGAAACAACCGCGATATCTGTTCCTGCAAACCTGCCACTCCCAAAACGCTGATGCCGATCAGGATGAATCCAAGCCACGTGATCCAGAATATCGAGCGGCTGAGCAGTTCCGTCATGGATGGCAAATCCGCCATTCGCAATACCCGAGAAGCCCCGGCATCCTCCGAAACGCGATCCAATCTCGTCAGCCGCAAGACTGCCCGGAACATGTGACCGAGTAGATAAGCCGCCAACAATCCCACCAGGATGATGACCACCATGACCACGAATCGCGGCAGAAATTCCGCGATCATATGCACCAGATTGTAGTAAGCCTGCTGTAAGCCCTGCACGATGGTGACTCTCATGATTTCACCTCGACTCCTGCTTTCCACTTCTCCGTCAAATACGGCTTTTGCCGTTCGAACTCCAGGCAAAGATTTTCACCCGCATCTTCCAAGTCCGCCGCCGAAGCATCGGAATATTCCGCGATGAAAGAATAGATTTTTCCTCGATAGAGCGGCACCAATGCCTGCACTAGGTGATCGCGATTAATAACGGAATGATGGTACGACGCTGCGAACTCATACAGTATCGTCACCCATAATTCCGACCCAAACCGGAACGTCTGTTGGTCAAGCGCAGCGATGCTTTGAAGTCCTGCAAGTGTTTCTATACTTAAAATGGCCTCCAGAATCGGTTCAAGTTCTTTAACTCCGGTTTGAAACATTTCAAACATTCTGGCGCGATTAATCTCCATCGGTTCTGCAGTGACGGCGTGCTCTGGTCCAAATGTCGGCACTGGTTCTGAACCCTTGCGTTCCATCCAGGTTTGCTGGTGTGTTTCCAGCAACCAAAACAGACTTCCCACCGTTTGTCGCAGCACTTCCACAAGATCGGGCCCAGCACCATCCGGAGGTGGCGGCTTCTGGCCCAGATACAGCTGGCAGCAGCGAAAATCGGAAGTTAGCGCAGAAACTCCCATCCACGCTTCCGGCCGCGAACGCACCGCCTCTTCGTGCCACACATCTTCGTTCAGGCAAAACGATCCAAGCCGGTTCGAAAACGCCCACTCGTCGGAATACAGTTCGCGAACCCTGCGCCCGAACAGCGCGCGTGTCATCGGATACAAAAGATTGCGCGCCAGCAAACCCTGAAATTTATGGCGCGAATATAATGGCGCTACAAAATCGAAGTTATCGCGGAAGGCAGGCCGCAGCAGATTCGCGACCCACTCCGGAGACGCACTGGAAGTGGCCGGCGAGACGACCGCACAAGCCTTGGCTCGCAACAGATCCGCCGACGAAAGAATCGTCCGCAGCACCAAACCCGGCGACGGCGCCCCATTAAATCCCGCCGTAATCCGGTGGATCGTGCGCAGCGAACTTAGCCCCTTGGAGTACAGACTGTTCCCTGGCTGTCCGTCGCCCGAACGTTCGTCCGAATCAGAATCTTCCACTGCCCCACCGTCAACGCTGATGATCGCCACCCGCTGGCGCACAAAATTCTGCTGCAAACTTTTTTCAGCATGGTGCGCGGCCCGCCGCATGGTGTTGGCGCTGCTGTGTGCGAGGATCCCAACCAGCAGGTCCACCTCGCCGACACTCATCAATTGACGAAGGAGGTCGTCAGAAAGGAAGGTTTCGTCAGCCAAAGTACTTCAACTCTCACTTTCAACCGGGCGGAAATATAATACCGGGCCAACGTCGATAATGCGCAGCTTAAACTGCCAGCGTCAAATGCGGCGTAGTCGGAACCAGTAAAATTGATAAGGACCGAGCGTCAGTAGGTAGGGCAAGTCCCCAAACCTCGGAAACAAATTTCTGCCAAACATTTCAATCGGTATGTAACCCTTATATCGCTGCATGTCCAGCTCCACAGCCTGCGCTGAACTCGCCAGATTATTCACCACTAAAATTTTCTCGTTGCCAAGCTCGCGAATATACGCCAGCACCCGGTGATTCGACGGCCGCAGAAACTCCATGGTCCCCCGGCTGAACACCCGATACGAATTTCGCGTTTTAATCAGCGCCTTCATCCATGACAGCAGCGAGTGGCTGAATCTCCGTTGCGAATCGACATTCACCACCTGGTAGCCATATACGGAATTGGAAATCAGCGGCGAATATAACCGTTCCGGATCAGCGAACGAAAACCCCGCATTCGTGCCGCCATTCCATTGCATCGGCGTTCGTACCCCGTTACGGTCGCCCAAATAAATATTGTCGCCCATTCCAATTTCATCGCCGTAATAAATGATCGGCGTCCCCGGCATGGACATTAACAACCCATTCAGCAACTCGATCCGCCGTCGGTCATTTTCCATCATGGGTGCCAGCCGCCGCCGGATCCCCAGGTTAATGCGCATCGTTTTATCCGTGGCGTACTCGTCGTACATGTAGTCCCGCTCGATGTCCGTCACCATCTCCAGCGTAAGCTCGTCGTGATTCCTCAAAAAAATACACCACTGGCAATTTTCTGGAATCGGTGGAGTCTGATCGAGAATCTCAATGATCGGTTTGCGGTCCTCCAATTTCACCGCCATGAACATTCTGGGCATCAACGGGAAATGAAACGCGGTATGAAACTCGTCGCCGTCCCCAAAATACGCGCGCACATCCGCCGGCCACTGGTTCGCTTCTGCCAGCAACATTTTCCCCGGATAAAATTGGTCCAGCCGCTTGCGCACTTCCTTGATGATCGCGTGGGTCTCTGGAAGATTTTCGCAAGAGGTACCTTCGCGCTCCACCAGATACGGCACCGCGTCCAATCGGAAACCGTCCACGCCCATGTCCAGCCAAAACTTCATAATCTCCCACATCGCCTCGAACACTTCGGGATTATCGAAATTAAGATCCGGCTGGTGATGGAAAAACCTGTGCCAGTAATACGATTTCGATACCAGGTCCCACGTCCAGTTGGACAGTTCCGTATCGATAAAAATAATCCGCACGCCCTGGTACTTCGTATCCGTATCGCTCCACACGTACCAATCGCGCTTCGGGGTATCCCGCGAGCTGCGCGCTTCCTGAAACCACGGGTGCTGGTCTGAGGTGTGATTCATCACCATTTCGATGATTACCCGCAGTCCTCGATTGTGCGCCGCGGTGAGAAAAGCCTTGAAGTCGTCGAGGGTCCCGTAGCTCGGGTGCACGGTGGTGTAATCCGCGATGTCGTACCCGTCATCGCGTAACGGCGAGGGATAAAAGGGCAGCAGCCAGATGGTGTTGGTGCCCAGCTCCTGAAGATAATCGAGACGCTGCGTCATCCCGACAAAATCACCGATGCCATCGCCATTGCTGTCGCAAAAAGTGCGTACGTGCAGCTGATAAATGACCGCGTCTTTGTACCACAGGTTGTCTTCTTGCAACGCCAACGGGGTAACTCTCCTTTTCAGCGCCTCATCAGCGTGAATGCAAGCTCACAATATTATCGCAACGGCTCAACACGAAAGATATGCGCCGGCAAAACCGCCGGATTCAGTTCCACATAATTCTTACTTCCCTGCCAGATATATTTCCTATCCGTGAGCAGATCGTTCATCTCGTAAGACTCGCCATCCGCCAACCGGAATTCCTTCAACGCCACACTCACCCATCCCATCTGTCTGTTCACCGGGTCCAGGTTCACGACCACCAAGATTTTGTCGCCGCGATCCTCCGACGTTTTGCTATAAGCGATAAGTTGTGGATTATCCGTGGGATGAAATTTCAGACCATCGTTATGTTGCAAAGCTCTATGATCCCGCCGAATGCTGTTCACGCGCCGTATCAGACCCTTCAAACTTTTGGGATCATTCCTGTTCCAAACGCGCACTTGATATTTTTCCGAGTCCAGATATTCCTCGCTGCCTTCGCGCACCGGCACATTTTCAATTAACTCAAATGCTGGCCCATAAATTCCATAATTTGCGCCCAGCGTTGCGGCCAATACCAATCGCGCAATAAAGGCGGGCCGCCCGCCTTTCTGCAGATACTCATTTAAAATGTCCGGCGTGTTCGGCCACAGGTTCGGACGAAAAAACTCGCTCACCGGGGGCTGCGTGATCTCCGAGAAAAATTCTGTCAGCTCTACCTTGGTATTTTTCCACGCAAAGTACGTATACGACTGCGTAAATCCCAATTTCGCCAGCCGGTACATCACTTTAGGTCGCGTGAACGCTTCCGCCAGAAAAATGGTGTCTGGATATTCCCGTTGCGTCTCTTGGATAAGCCATTCCCAGAATGCAAACGGCTTCGTGTGCGGATTGTCCACGCGAAAAATCCTAATGCCCTGCGAGATCCAGAATAAAATCACGCTCTTTAATTCTTCCGCCACCGCCGCATAGCTAGCCGTCTCAAAATCCAGCGGATAGATATCTTGATATTTCTTCGGCGGATTCTCCGCGTATTGCACGCTGCCATCAGCCCGCGAACGAAACCATTCGCGATGCTCTTTCACATAAGGATGATCCGGCGAACATTGAAACGCGATATCCAGCGCAAGCTCAAGACCATGAAGCTCCGCTTTCTCTCTTAACGCCCGCAAGTCCGCCAGCGTTCCGAGCTCCGAGTGAATAGCCTTGTGTCCGCCGTCTTTCGAACCAATGGCCCACGGGCTGCCCGGATCCGACGCCGTCGTCGTCGTCGAGTTATTTCTGCCTTTGCGTTCAGTGACACCGATGGGATGAATCGGCGGCAAATACAAAACGTCAAATCCCATATCCGCCACATACTCGACGTACTCAGCGCAATCCCGCAAGGTCCCGGGCCGCTCCGCCGAAGTTGTGCAGGAACGCGGAAACATTTCATACCACGTACTGAAACGCGCCCGCGCGCGATCGATGCGCACCACCAGCTCTTTATCATAGACCGTATCACCCGTGCGCTCCCGGTACCGCGCCATCAGCGCAAGCAAATCCTCATCTTCCGAAAACGCCACCGCAGCTGCCGTATCTGTTCCCGTGACCTTGCGCAACCGCTCGCTCAGCGCATTCAATATCTCTCTGTCCGCGGCGTTCGCGCGCTTCGCGGTCGCAGCCACAAATTGCGCCCCGGTCATCAGGTCCAGCGACAAGTCCTGCCCCGCGTCCGCTTTTTTGCCCAAATCACGAGCCCAGGTCTTGAACCTGTCCACCCACCCTCGCAAAGTATAGAAATAAATTCCGGTGCTCCCAGGGCGGAACTGCGCCTCCCAGCGGTCATTTGTAATCAACTGCATGGGCTCGTACTGCCAATCCGCATCGCCATCTCTGCGATACTGCAGCGCGGCATCGATCACGTCGTGCCCATCGGCGAAAATATCAGCGCTCACCGTCACAAGTTCCCCCGGTGTGCGCGCAATGGGAAACCGTCCGCCATCAATTTCCGGCAACACGCTTTCAATCACTACTCTCTGCACGGACTTCGGAGCAGTACTCTTCTCAGTCTTTTTTGGAATGAATCGTTCGTCGGTGGCCGTCACGGCGTGAAGTAAATTCGCTCCCCATCCCCAATTTATTATCCTTAACTCATTATATACGCCCGTCGCGCAACGATTTCTCCAACGTTCGAAATACTTATTCAAATGATTCAAATTTCAAATGTCATTTATCGAGTCGGTTAATCTCTACTAGATTCACCGGATACTCTCGCGCAGCGTACAAGCTTATACTTGCTGTGCTGATGGGCGTGATTGCCCAGCACGAGGCCCCAGTGAAAATTGCACAGGTATCCCCGCTGTATGAAAGTGTTCCACCCAAAATGTATGGAGGTACGGAGCGTGTTGTTTCGTACCTGACCGAAGAACTGGTTGCGCAAGGCCAGGACGTAACTCTATTCGCCAGCGGAGATTCGCAAACTTCCGCGAAGCTCATACCGGCATCAAAGACCTCTCTCCGGCTGAGTAAGAATTCCGTCGACCATCTGGCTCATCACATGGCCATGTTGGATGACGTGATGCGCATGGCGCCCGAGTTCGACGTCATTCATTTTCACATCGATTACATGCATTTCCCGCTGTCCCGCTATTGCGCGCTACCCAGCGTAACTACTCTTCATGGCCGCCTCGATCTTCCCGATTTAGTTCCAATTTATAAACGTTACGCAAATGCTCCGCTGATTTCTATTTCCATGGCGCAGCGCAAACCATTCCCGCGAGTGAACTGGGTTGCCAATGTTCATCACGGCCTGCCAGTCGATCTTTTATCGTTTAATCCCAAAGGCGGAGACTATCTCGCGTTCCTAGGGCGCATTTCACCGGAAAAACGCCTCGATCGCGCCATTGAGATCGCTAAACGCGCGGGAATGCACTTGAAAGTAGCCGCGAAAATCGACAACGCCGACCGCGCCTACTATGAATCCACCATCAAACCTTTAATGGGTGATCCCAACATCGAATTCATCGGCGAGATTGGTGAAAACGAGAAAAGTGAATTTCTCGGCAACGCTTACGCTTATCTGTTCCCCATCGATTGGCCCGAGCCTTTCGGTTTGACCATGATCGAAGCCATGGCCTGCGGAACTCCCACTGTCGCCTTTAATTGCGGTTCCGTTCCGGAAGTGATGCAGGAAGGTTTAACCGGCTTCATCGTGAAAGATATGGACGAAGCCGTTGCCGCGGTAGAAAAAATAGCATCAATCGAACGTACTGCTTGCCGTAACATTTTTGAAAAGCAGTTCACGGCCGCGCATATGGCTGAACGATACGTTCAGGTCTATGAGTCCATGGCCTCGGATATCCACCTCGCCCCTCGTTCCCAGGCGATGGCACAATAAGCGAGCAATCGTTCCTGAAAAAATAACGTTTCATGGCAGGATATCTCTGTGGCAGATATCGTCCGCGTCAAAGACCAGTATTACGTTAAGGCGACCTCGGCGCTCGCCGACGACCGCACACGCGTCCTCAAATACGGCGACACTTTCGCCGTTCTGAATCGCTACGGCGACATCGAACCGCTGGGCTTCGGTCAGTTCGGCTTGTTCCACTCCGAAACCCGCCACCTCTCGCGCATGACCCTGCAATTGAATTCGCAGACTCCCATGCTGCTGAGCTCCACTATCCGCGACGACAACGCCTTCCTCGCTGTGGATATGACAAATTTTGACACCACTACCGCCAATGGCGCTGTCAGTCTCAAAACTGAACAGGGCCTGCCCCGCGAAACAATCCATCTTTTTCGCTCCAAATTTCTCGACAAGGCCACCTGCTACGAACAGATCCGCTTGATCAATTATGGTCTGCAACCGCTGCAAATCTCCCTTAGCTTTCAATTCGAAGCTGACTTCGCCGACATCTTCGAAGTGCGCGGCACCAAACGCGCGAAAAGAGGTGACCGCCTCTCAGATTCTCTCGACGGCGACACCGCCGTCCTTTCCTATCGCGGCCTGGACAATGTCAGCAGGAAAACTCGCCTCGAATTCACTCCCAAACCTCGCGTGCTCACCACCCGCCAGGCCCGTTACGAATTCACTCTCGATCCCAAGCAGGAGCAATCCGTTTTTGTCACCGTCTCCTGCGAACGAAATTTAATTCCCGTTCCCACCAATCCCTATCAACGCGCTTTCGACACTCTGCACCATCGCTCCACCAACGAACGTCTGCACGAGTGCCAGGTCACCACTTCCAATAAGCGCATCAACTCCTGGCTGAAGCGCTCTGAAGCCGACTTGCGCATGCTCACCGACGGCAATCCTGAAGGCGAGTATCCCTACGCCGGCGTCCCCTGGTTCGCCACCGTGTTCGGCCGCGACGGGCTCATCACCGCGCTCGAGACTTTGTGGATCGCCCCGCACATCGCCAAAAGCGTTTTGCAATATCTCGCCGACGAGCAAGCTACCGAGGAAATTCCTGAACAGGACGCCGAGCCGGGAAAAATTCTTCATGAAATGCGCCGGGGCGAAATGGCCGCGCTCAAGGAAGTCCCCTTTGGCCGCTACTACGGCAGCGTGGACTCCACCCCGTTATTCATCGTGCTAGCCGCGGGATATTTTCAGCGCACCTGCGATACGGAATTCCTTGCCTCCATCTGGTCCAACATTCAAGCGGCATTGCGCTGGATCGATGTGTACGGTGATCGTGATCACGATGGTTTCGTCGAATACGCGCGCCGCTCCAACACGGGCTTGATCCAACAGGGCTGGAAGGATTCTCACGATTCCGTTTTCCACGCCAATGGCCAGCTCGCCGAACCGCCCATCGCGTTGTGCGAAGTGCAAGCCTACACGTACGCCGCCAAACGCTCCGCGGCCATGCTCGCCGGCGAATTCGGCGAACATGATCTTGCACTGAAGCTCAACCTGGAAGCCGATCGCCTCCAGCAGCGCTTTGAAGAAGAATTCTGGTGCGAAGAAATCGGCATGTATGCGCTCGCACTCGACGGCCAGAAACAACAATGCAAAGTGCGCTCCTCAAACGCGGCGCAAACTCTTTTCTGCAAAATCGCCTCGCCCGAACACGCCAATAGGATTTGCGGCCAATTGATGTCCGCGCCACTTTTCTCCGGCTGGGGCGTGCGCACTATCGGCTCCAGCGAACTGCGCTACAACCCCATGTCCTACCACAACGGTTCTGTCTGGCCACACGATAATGCTTTGATCGGCTGGGGTCTTTCGCTCTACGGTTTCCAGAATGCTGTCGGCTCCATCCTGAACGGTCTTTACGAAGCCAGTCTGCACGTCGACCTGCATCGCCTGCCCGAACTTTTCTGCGGCTTCCACAAGCGCAGCGAATCTATGGGACCCACCCTCTACCCCGTCGCCTGCGCGCCACAAGCATGGGCTGCCGCCGCCCCATATCTTTTGCTCCAGGCCACGCTCGGTCTGCAGATCAAAGCCGCGGAGCGCCAGGTCAGCTTCTCCAATCCCATCTTGCCCGCCAACATCGAAGAAGTGCGCATCGATAATCTAGGCATCCCCGGCGCCGAATGCGACGTAATCATCCACCGCTACTCCGCGGGCGTCTCCGTAGACATCCTCCGCAAAAAAGGCGAAATCGAAGTCCGCAAACTGCTTTAACTCGGTGAACCGTCGGACCGTGCGCCCAAAAGTAATGCGTAACAAAAATTGAAGACACGCGAAGGGTGGCCCACGCTCAGGTTTTTGGAGGGTTTACCTGCCGTGGCAGGTGGGTCTCGTAACGTGGAAACACCTAGGCCGATCCTTGATGAAACCAATTCGAAGGTAAAAAAAAGAGAAGGCGGGCCAGGTCGTCCCGCCTCCTCGCATTCCCCTCTCGGGGAGAACCCGCTAGTCTGACGGAGGGTGACTAGCAGGTCGTGTGTTGGCCTGACGATGAAACCCCACCCAGCACCAAAAAGTTTCGCGCTCCTTTAAATAAAGTTAAGTAGAATCGTTGCGTAACCTTATAGCCCGTTTATCCACAATGTCCCGCACCTCTAACCTTAGCCCCGAAAATCTATTGCGTTTTCTACAGGTTAAAACCGAGCCCGTGTCCGCCAACGAAATCGCTCGGGGTTTGCACCTCGGTAAATCCGACCGCCGCCCCCTATTCAAAATCCTCACTAAACTTAAAAAACGCAATGCCATCGAAGAACTGCCAGGAGGCCGCTACCGCCCCGCAAAACGAAATACTGCGAAAGAATCGTCCGCCTCAACTCCGCAAACAAAGCGCCGCGCCGATCACACGCAAGCCGGCGACACGCCAACCAAGCCAGCCGCAGATGTTTTGGCTCGCGATGAAATAAAAGGCCGCCTCGTGCTTCACCACGACGGCTACGGCTTCGTGGTTCCCTCGGCACCGGTGCCGCAGCTCGATGGCGATCTCTTCATTCCGCCCAGCGGCATAAATGGCGCCATGCACGGCGACCAGGTAATCGCCAAAATTAAACCCGCATATGGCGTCACCGGAGCGCGCCGCGCCGAAGGCACCATCTTCCGCATCCTCGGCCGCGCACACGCCACCGTCGTCGGCCTTTTCCGCTATAGCTCAAACGGCAATGTCGTTCTCCCCTACGACATCCGCATCCAGAACGAGATAGAAATTCCACCCGGCGACGAATTAACTCCAGAGCTGCGCGAAAAATTAGGTTTGCCTCCAACAGATCACGGTCGCCCGAAGCGCCTCCCAGTCCTTCCCGAACTCGACGGCGCCGTGGTGAACGTCGAGATCACCCGCTACGCGCGTGGCGGCGCCCCGCCAACCGGACGCGTCCTAGAAATCCTCGGCCGTCCCGGCGACCTCGGCGTCGACATCGAAATCATTATTCGCAAGCATCACCTCCCGCACACATTTCCCGCCGCAGTGCTTCAAGAAGCCGCACACCGCGCCGTTTCCGTCAGCGAGACAGAACGCCAGGGACGCGAAGATTTTCGCGACCTCCCCATCGTCACCATCGACGGCGAAACCGCCCGCGATTTCGACGACGCCGTTTACGTTGAACGCCACCCCGGCGGCGGCTGGCATCTCCAGGTACACATTGCCGACGTCTCCCATTACGTGAGAACCGAAAGCCCCCTCGACCAGCAAGCCCGTCTGCGCGGCACCTCCGTTTATTTCCCCGACCGCGCCGTCCCCATGCTTCCTGAATCTCTTTCGAACGGCATGTGCTCTCTGAAGCCTCAGGAGGAGCGCCTGGTGATGAGCGCGCTAATGGAATTCGACTCCGCTGGCAACATGCGCAACGCGCAGATGACTCCAGGAATCATTCGTTCCTTTGAACGCATGACCTACACCAACGTAAACAAAGTCATCGAAAAAGATCCCGAGATGACCGCGCGTTACGCCCCCTTCGTAAAACATTTCAACAACATGAAAGAACTGGCCCTCCTGCTCAACGCCCGCCGCAACGAACACGGCTCCATCGACTTCGACCTTCCCGAACAAGTTATCGAATTCGACGATCAACAGCGCATGGTCAGCATCGGCCGCAGCGAGCGCAACATCGCTCATCGCCTCATCGAAGAATTCATGCTCGCCGCCAACCGCGCCGTCGCTAGTTATTTACTGCAGCGCGGAATCGATTCCCTCCATCGCGTCCACGAAAAACCCGATGCTCGCAAAGTCCTTGAGTTCGAGGAGCTGGCCCGCGCTTTCGGCTACTCCCTCGGCGTCGAAAATTTGCAGCAACGCGAAATCGCCGTGCGCCATGGACGCACCCCAGCCCCCGCACGTGCTGGCCGCCCCGACTCCTCCGGCCACGGTCGCGAACGCCCCATGAAGGTCAGCCTCCCCGGCGGCGTCGATCTCAAGATCACGCCCCAGCATTACCAGCGCCTAATTCGCAAAGTCACCGGCAAACCCGAAGAACGCATCATCTCGTACCTAATGCTTCGCTCCCTGAAGCAGGCTCGTTACGCCGCCGAGCCTCTGGGTCACTTCGCACTGGGCTTCGACGAATACACTCACTTCACCTCGCCCATTCGTCGCTATCCCGATTTAGTCGTGCATCGCATTCTGAAGTGGGCTCTCGAACATCCCGACAGCAAGCCGCAAGCTTCAAATCCGTCCGGCGCTTCGCAGTGGAGCAAAACCGCCGCTTCAGTGCTCGCTTCCCAAAACGAAGAAGCCAAACTCTATTCCCACCACCAGCTTGAGGAAATAGCCACAGAATCCTCCGATGCCGAACGTCGCGCCAATGCCGCCGAGCGCGAATTAATGGATTGGAAGACCGCGCAATTCATGGAGCAGCATCTCGGCGAAGAATACGACGCGCTGATTATTTCCGTACAAAAGTACGGCTGCTTCGTGGAGCTTTTCGAAGTTTTCGTGGAAGGCCTGCTGCCCATCAACGCCCTGGAAGAAGTCGCCGGCAACCGCGTCGTTTTTCGCGAAGCCGATCACGCCATCGTCTCGCTCCCCGGAGGAGCAGAAAGCGCTCGCGGCGGCCGCCGCCGAAATACCCCCGGCCGTGGCCGCGGCACAAAACCAAAACAACTGACCTGGAGGCTAGGCGACAAGGTACGCGTCCGCGCCGAACGCATCGACCCCATGCGCAAACGCGTGGAATTCGCGCTGGTGACTTCGCCCTAGAAAATTAACTGGAAATAACATCGAATTGCATTTTCAGTTTTACGAATCGGCCACTCGGAATTACAAAACGGGCTTTCTGGCGCGCACTCCTCAAAAAATCAGCGAACATTTCGGGAATAAATCTGCGCAGACTGGGGTTAACGACTATGTCGGCATCGGACTCGCGCCTCAGGGGAATTTTCCATGCGTCAGCGAACGTTGATTGGAGGCCCGGAGCTACAGGCCCTCTTGCGCCCATTCGTGTGTTTCCTCAGAGTGGTCATATTCGTCCAGTGTGTTGGACTGCTGCCTGCGTGGGCAGCGCCCGCCGCCACCACGACGACAACGCTGTCCGTTACCTCCGCTGGAAACGCGGTGGGAGCCGTGACGTCTGGAACTGTGGTCACCCTGACGGCGACCGTCATGACCGGCAGCACCCCAGTCGCGCCAGGCCAGATCAACTTCTGCGATGCGACGGCAAAATCCTGCACCGACATCCATATCCTGGGCACTGCGCAGTTGACCAGCGCAGGCACGGCGACGCTGCATTTTCGCCCAGCCATTGGAAGCCATAGCTATCGGGCAATCTTTGATGGGACCAATGCCAATGCGGCAAGCTCTTCAGCGGCGTCCTCGCTGACGGTGACCGGGACATATCCCACGATGACGAGCATCGCATCCAGCGGTGCGCCGGGCGATTATTCGCTCATAGCGACAGTGCTCGGCAATGGCCATGTCTCGCCAACGGGCACGGTTTCGTTCCTGGACACAAGCAACTCGAACCAGGTGCTTGCGACGGCGTCGCTGACACCTGGAACAATCGGACTCAACGTGATTCCGTCCATGCTTCCCGAGTTTGCACCCACGAGCCTTGCGGTGGGAGACTTCAATGGCGATGGCATTCCAGATCTGGCGGTTTCGGAGTCTGGCGTCAATATTCTTCTGGGCAATGGAGACGGAACCTTCCAGGCCCGTTTGTTAGCGCCGGGCTTCCTCCCTTACATTGAGTTTTTTGCGGTGGGAGACTTCAATGGCGATGGCAAGCTTGACCTGGCCGTTGCCTACTGCCTCGACAATTTCCCTACGACCCAGCCAGGGGCGGTGGAAATCCTGCTGGGCAACGGAGATGGGACCTTCAACCTCGCCGCTGCCAGTCCCGCCACCGGGAACACGCCAACTGCGATCGCAACGGGTGACTTCAATGGTGATGGCAATCTTGACCTCGCAATCGCCAATGGAAGCAGCAACACAGTGACCATCCTGCTCGGCAACGGGAATGGAACCTTTACTGCGGCAGCCAGCCCCGCAACGGGCAATAGTCCCTCATCGTTAGTGGTGGGAGATTTCAACGGCGACGGCAAACCCGACTTGGCGGTCACCAACGCAACCGACAATACCGTGACGATCCTTTTGGGCAACGGGGATGGGACCTTCAAGGCTGCAGCAAGTCCGGTCACTGGTACCAGACCCTCGGCAATTGCGGCAGGCGACTTCAATGGCAAGGGGAAAGTGGATCTGGCGGTCACTAATGCAACGGGAAACACGATCACGATTTTGCTGGGAAATGGGGACGGTACCTTTACAGCAGCGACAGGCCCGACGATCGCCGGTCCCAGCCCCAGCCCCATCGCCGTTGCAGACTTCAATGGGGATGGCATTGCGGATCTGGCCGTGGGAGGCAATGCGCCTGCCCTCTTTCTCGGCAACGGGGATGGCACCTTCACCCCATCGGCGCCACTGCCACCTTTCTTCTATCCGATCCAGTCCGTGGTCGCGGCAGATCTGGATGGGGACGGTATTGCGGACGTGGTCGAGTCAACGGAGGGCCCTGATGCGGATGGGGGCTCCGTAACGGTCTTCCTTACAGAGACACAGTCTGCAACGGCCACGGTCAATGGCATCACGGTCTCACCGGTGAACGGAAACGCGGCAACACACGCCGTTGTTGCCAGTTATCCCGGCGACACCGCCTATGGCGGCAGCATTTCGACTCCGGCCCAACTGGCGTCGGGAGCGGCGAATTTTTCGCTGAGTGGTACGCCGCTGTCCGTTGCCGCTGGAGCAAGCGCGAATGCGACCATCACGATCACTCCAAATGGCGCCTTCACTGGCACTGTGGCGCTTCAATGCTCCGTCAGCGCCGGCCCCTCGGGTGGGACCGGCGCGCTCACCTGCTCCATTAGCCCGCAAGCTACCATCACAGGAGTCCTTGCAGTGACAGCCATACTCACCGTCACCACGCAAGCAGCCACCACCGCCAGCTCGTATACGATCACGGTGACAGGCGCCTCCGGGGGCAGCACCATGACAACCAACGTCCTCGTCACCGTGACAGGTCTGCCCGGCGCCCCTACCTTCGCATTGAGCGGTACCGCAGTCAGCATCAGATCGCCGGGAGCTACCGGCACTTCGACCATCAGCGTCGCGCCCAGTGGCGGCTTTACGGGAAACGTGGCGCTCTCCTGCGCCATCACTGGCCCGACGGGCGCGGTCGATTCTCCCACCTGCACGGTCCCCGCGCAAACCACCATCATGGGGGCGTTTGCAGTTGCCGCAACCCTTACCGTCAACACCCAAGCGGCCACCACCGCAGGCCCGTATACGATCGCTGTAACAGGCGCCTCCGGCGGCATCACCCAGACGACGAATATCCCAGTAACTGTGGCTGCCAAACCCGTCGCGGCAAACTTCACCCTGACCAATACAACAGTCACCATTGCCTCGCCTGGTGCGACCGGGACTTCAACAATCACAGTTACGCCGAGCGGCGGTTTTACCGGGAACGTGGCCCTTTCATGTACCGTTGCGGGCCCGGCCGGCTCAGCTGATCCCCCGGTCTGCTCGCTGACCCAGCCTGCCCCAATAACGGGGACAGGCGCGGTGACGGCAACGTTGACCGTCAACACCACCGCCGCGTCGGCCTCGTCCGCCCGGGCTGGCAACAATGCGACGCCCTACATTACCCAATATCGGGCAGTCCCCGTTGGTCGTGGAATGATTCTTTCAGCCCTGCTCCTCTTCGGTGTGCCAATTCGCAGGAGAGGATGCAAAACCTGGTTCATGTTGCTGCTGATCGCGGCCGCTTCTGCGATGGCGGTCGGATGCGGCGGGGGGACGAACGCAAACAAGGCAAATGCCAACCCCGGCACAACTCCGGGCAACTATACTGTCACAGTAACGGGTGTCGCCGGCGCCACGATGGCGACAACCCCCGTCACCGTGACATTGAACTGAGCGGCCGCCGGGCCTCCGCGTTAGAAACTCGGGCAAAGCAAAAGGGTTTGGACGCCAGGCGCTGATCAAAATTCGCCAGGGTTACTGCCTGATTTCTTCCGTTTCTCGATCTGTTTCTTGCGCCTCGCCGACATTGTGGTGAAACTTCTCTTTAGCCCAGCGTGCTGGTCGAAGCATCACAGAAGGAACCGCTTCCGCAGACTTCTTTCCAACGCCCAACTCGATCTTTTCCTTCTTACGACGCACACGCACGATCTTTCCCAGGCATTCCTGCTGCTCGTCTTGCTGTTTGCCGTCGCCACGTCCCGAAACCTTCTGGCCATCAGCCCCGCTGCCCACCATTTCTTCGCCTGAAGCGCATGCGCTGCCAGCCTCCTCATCCTCACCAATGCGCTTCGCAATCAAATGATTACCACGCTGCATCAGCACCACATCCCCGGAGCGCATATTCTCCAGTTTATCCCTGCGGATCAACGCCACGTCACCAGGACGAACCAGCGGCAACATGCTAGTGCCGCACACGTGTATCGCGGTACGTCCGCGCCTCTTCAGCTCGTCGGCAATCCGCTCAGCATCAGCTTTACGCCGTTCTCCGGAACCCGAAAGATTTTTTCTGCGTTCTTCCATGACCCATCCAGAATCCGGCTTCGCATAGTCCGGGTCAATGAACCCCAAGTCCCAGTTGCCCAAACCCGCATTACCTACGAATCCTGCTGGAAAGCTGCCACCGCATCGACCGAATTGCCTCGTTCATAGCGATTTGCGAAAAAACGCGGAAGGGATAGCCCGCAGTGTTCGGAAACGCACACAGCACGTGTGCAAGACGAAACAGTTCTATGCGC
>Ga0210384_10001448_pt1 | contig 32278 bp, 28 predicted proteins | sample IncBWH2MmetaG_FD_160574 | JGI IMG/M metagenome (GOLD analysis project Ga0210384, IMG submission 160574) | Forest soil microbial communities from Barre Woods Harvard Forest LTER site, Petersham, Massachusetts, United States - Inc-BW-H-2-M | ecosystem: Environmental > Terrestrial > Soil >...
GATCACACATACCCGTTGGTTCAGTAGAGGTGTAACCGTTAACGGTCCAGTATTCTGCATCTAGAATAACACCATCAAAACCACCCTCGGTGTTAGTTGAGTTATTTGCGCAGTAAGCTTGATATTGGGCAATGTTCTTAACAACATTTGCCATAACCCATTGTTGATTGTGTCCCCAATCAGTATTTCCGCCAAGTGCTAGAACACGAATGCCTGAAGCGTGAGCAAAATGAATAAATTTCTGGAAAGTTTGTGCGTGTGTAGTAGAGAAATTTCCACCACCCAAGTAAACCCAGATATCCAAGAAAAGTACGTTGATTCCGTTGTTAGTACACCAGTTTAGCAGATTCTGCATATTGGTGTCGGAACTTAATGGATCACTTGCTCCACCCACCTGTGGTATCCATACGAACATAGCACGATCTAGATTGCTATTTGGTGGAGTTGGAATGGTAACTGCTGTAACTGTCATGCTTTTCCCCTTAGTTGAAGTTTGCGTCCGACTTTATTATTTCAACTATATGCTGAATTGTTAGTAGAATTAGAATTGAATATATTCAAATGATGCGTGAGTTGTAGAGGCAGTAACAGCTGCCGGTCTTTCGTTGAGAAATATGATAGCTGGTCCCACAATAGGATTTGCCGCTTGAATTTCTTTATCTACAGGAGGAAATCCGGCAGTAGTTTGATTGCCATGTAAATAAGTAGAGACTACCTGTAATTGTGGTCCCTGGGGGACGGATGTTGGATTAGCAATCTGTAGAATGCTTACTTGTCCATTAGTGGCGGTCGCAGCGGCGGTAACAGCCGCTATGTAGAACGTTTTCCCAGTGATCACATAGTGATGACACCAAAATGTTTGACCATCACCAGTGGCAATAGAGCCCCAGATAGAGCCAGCTCCAGCAAGTCCAGTAAGAAAATTTATAGTTCCAGCATTGCCTCCACTACTTCCACTAGTAGCTACGGTCATTTTTTCAATCAAAGCTATATCTGTTGCATTGGTGTTAACAGCTGTAGTCCCATTCAAAGTGACGGTGTCTGTTTTATAGGATGCCATGTCTGTGCTTAAATATGTAATCAAAATAGTTCTTGCACCAGTTCCCGCTGCCGTATCATTAACATTGGTTGATACAATACTACGTTGTGCATTAGCGCCTTGTGGAGTATAAATTGTTGCACGAACAGTCACTGATGTCGTAGCAGATGTGGCGATATAGCCGCTCACAGTTCCACTTTGCACTTCGAGGTGCTGTGATAATGAAAGTAAATCGCTAATACTCATTTACAGCCCCTTATTCATATACAACGGTTATGTCGGGTGTACCTGCAATAACTACAGTTAAACCGACGTTAAAATCTAAATCATAAATGAAAGAACCAGGATTAGCAGCATTAATCACGCCGATAGCGGTTCCACCTGCGGCTGTATTATCTGTAATCGTAACGGTGGCTGCTAATGCTCCGTTATTAACCATTATTTTGCGCAAAGTTCCCGGACCTCTTTTTACTACTGTAGTAGCCGCCGCATTCAGACGAACAAATCTTGATCTGCGTCCTAATATTCCATGCCCATCTACTCCGACCGATCTAACTAAAAGAGTTTGATTGGTTGCTAATCCACCAGAGTTGTCATTTTCTAAACGAATAGGTAAGTTATCATTGGCGGTAAGAACGGCAGCCGGATTCATTGTCAGAGTAACTACTACAATTCCATCAACAGATGCGACCGCTCCCATACCATTGTACACAATTTTATATCTATGGAAATTAGTATCCAAGGTAAATAAAGTAATGTTAGTGGTACTATCGACAGTTGCCTTGCGCGTTACGAATTGTAAGGTCGTACCTGCTAACTTGAAAAAATATCCGTTATTGGCATCAAAAACACCCCACAAACGATTGTTATTAGCGACTCCTGTATTTCCTGTTTGCACGTCCGCTTGAAATGCATTTGTGGTCGCCGGCAGAAGACGAGAAATAGGACTCTGTAAAGAAACTGTGGAATTAGCCGTGGTACCAGTAGATAAAGTTCCAACACCACTACCTTGAGTAGCCGTTCCTGTTCCTACCACAGTGCTGGTCCAAAATTGAGTAGTATCTAACGTACCATCTGACTGATTAAAAGCATAATCAAGCCATGAGGCACTCTGAGAAATTGGAATATCTTCAGTTGGTGAGTTAAAACTAGTAAGTTGATTACCGTTCTCATCATATATGATTATATTTTCTATTGATCTATCGCCAATTGCCATGTTAAGCCTCGTAATATCCCATACCAACGGACCAATTTAGATTTCCAGTAGATGCGTCAGAACGACCATACACCAAAACTAAAGCTGGTCCGGCAACCATAATTGGAGAATTAAAACTCAAAGTTCCAGATGAATTAGTGGTAATTCTATATTTGGGAGCAATCGTTAATTCTGTCTTTGTTGTGTCAGTGGGAACCGTACGATGGACTTCCATGGCACCACTATTTTGTCCTTGAATAGTTCCTATGACAGAAACAAGATTCATGGTTTTACCGGTAGCCACATAGTGATGGCACCAATTAGTAATTCCATCACCCGCCGCAATAGTTCCTATAGTTCCACCAGCTCCACCAGTTGATATGGTTAAAGTAATAGTTCCCACATTAGAAAGTTGATTTCCTACAGAGGTACACTCCATCTTTTCTATAAAACAGATATTGGTACCTACAGTATTAACGGCAGTAATACCATTCAAACTAACAGTCTCAGTGAAGGGTCCAGCTAAAGTTTGATCATAATATGTTATTTTAATAGATTGTGCACCCGCACCTGCTGCCGTATCGGAAGCACTGCTAGATACTAAAGATCTTTGAGCATTAGTGGTCTGTTGAACATAAGCTGTAGCACGAATAGCAGTTAATGCGCTACCAACAGAAGTAGTGTACCCTAGATTTACCTGGCTTTTAGGAGTTAAAGTTTTATTGGCTTGGGCTTTATAGTTATTTTCAAAATCTGCTTTGTCGGTGTCATTTTGTGCTTGTGAATACCCACTATTAATTACACCATCTGGTACGGTCCCCTTCCAGATAATACACGTATAGGCAATTGATAAATCAATGGCAAAAATAGTATAGATGGAACCGTCATCTTGATACTGGACCAATAAAGATTTACCAGTGATGGCACTAGACTTAAAAACAGTCCAAGTAGATGATAAGATAACGGGATTGCTAAAAGTTACTGGCATTTTATGTCTCCGAGTAGTCGAATGAAGCGACTAAAGTGCTGTTGTTACCAGTTGGGTTTCCCAAAACCAAAATTCGGGCGGGACCAGCAATTTTAAGAGGAATTCCCAAGGCTCTTACCGTAGAAATATTGGATGGTAAGAAGTCGCTGATCTGAAGGTCCGAACTAGTAGCACTTGTTGGATCTTTAGACCTCATTAAGAAAGTAGCATTAGAGGCGCTGGAGTTGGTTGATCCAATTACTAGGGTTGCCAACTGAGCAGTTTTTCCGGTAGCAATATAATGATGAGCCCACAATGTTTGTCTATCTCCTACTCCAGATACGACGTTACCGGTTCCAATAGTACCAATAGTTCCTCCACCGCCCGCAGTACTGACAAATAATGTAATTACTCCGGCATTAGTACCTCCTGATCCAACGCTAGTAACTTGTATTTTTTCGATAAAACAAATTGTAGTACTAACAGTATTTACCGAAGTAGTACCATTCATAGTAACCACTTCAGTAAAAGGACCGGCGCAAGTTTGATCATAATAGGTAATAGTTATTTGTCGGGCGCCCGTCCCCGCAGAGGTGTCGCTGGCACTAGCAGAAGAAACGGAACGTTGAGCATTGGTAGTCTGTTCATTATAAGTGGTAGCACGAATGGCATTCAATGATCCTCCGGTACCTCCACCCAGGATAACTATTCCTTGAACAAGACCCACTCTAGCTCCAGCCGGAGCAGAAATGGAAACTGGAATAGCAGATTGATCAGAAGCAATGGTGACTGGCACAGAGTTAGCCATGGTTTTCTGTCCCACAGTGGGAGCTGTAGAACCTAGCCAAGAGGTAACATCTTCACGCAGACGACCGGATGTGTCTAAAGATAAGGCGTTAGCAGTACCAGTTACATAAGTTGGAGAGGCAGTGGTTACTGAACCTCCTACCTGAGCAATGGTTGGAGGGAGAGCAGCACCCGCTGAACTATCATACATATTAGACGGATCTTGCATGGCGGTAGCACGCAAATTACAAGTAGCAGTGCCAGAAGTGAAAGCAGACACCCTAACACGAACATGTGATGTGCCACCAACACCAACAATAGCTCTAGTAGTAGCGGTGTTACTAGAGCCAAAAACGATACTGGAAACTTTATTTTTAGTAGTTGGATCTGAGAAAAAGGTGGCTGCCCAAGTAGTACCACCATCAATAGAAATTTCCGGCACTATTGTGCCCACCAATGTACCGGCTACTAATTGCATACCAGCATCATTTTCGCCTTGAATAGCTAGTTGAACAGTAGCGTTAAGAGCATTTAAAGTTCCAGTAGCTGTTACGTCAGAAACAGCAGCGTTGATAACATTGTTAGGACTAATGGCAACGACTAGAGCCGGATCAGTAGCAACGGCAGCGGTAGATGCCGCTTTGACGGCGACCGGACCATTGGTAGCATCTGTAATTTTGGTAGACCAAGCATTAGCTAGAGAGGCAGCAGTGCCTTGATTAACGATACCTATAGTATTAGCACCTGTTGGCAATGGAGAGTTAGGTGAGAAGCCGACTACCAGTGATGGATCGGTTGCCACAGCGGCAGTGGAAGCCGCCTTGACGGCAGCTGTATTGGTACCATCGGTAATTTTCTCGAAAATAGCCCTACCAACTGCATCGCCAGTTGGCATGGTATTAGTTCCGTCCGTAACTTGAACTGGCCACTTATTGGCAAGTGTGTTTGGAGTTCCTTGATTATCGGTAACAGTCCAAGAACCAGATTGTGTTGCCAAAATATTGGAATCATTGGAAACAGTAACTCTTGGAATACCAGCGCCACTAGCTCCAGTACCAGTAGAAATATTAGTTCCACCAAACTGAGTGATATTATCTGCCCAAGGAGAAGTGCTCTGTGTAACTGCTACCGTACCACTAACGGGCACTACAGTTCCCCCAGAGACTCCCTGAATAGTTACCACTCCACCAGATGGCGTGCCAGCTACTCCTGGACCCACAATGATTGGATGACCGGAAGCATCTGTAAGCATAGCTCTAAGATTACTACCATCATTACCTCCCATTTGCACGATAGTTGGTGGTAAAGCTGCTCCAGCAGCGCCCGAAAACAAAACTGGTGGTTCTATTAATGTGGTGGCGCGGATATTACAATTCGCAGTTCCCGAAGTGAAAGCAGAAACTCTAACACGAGCATGAGATGCACCAGCGGGCGCTACAATAGTTCTGGCAGTAGCAGTGTTGTTAGCTCCGAAAACTATGGTAGCAACTTTATTTCCCGTAACCGGATCGTCAAAAAAGGAGGCGACCCAGGTGGTCCCGCCATCATAAGAAATTTCAGGAGTGATAGTGCCTTGCAAAGTACCAGCCAATAACTGCATACCAGCGCCATGATTGCCAGTTAATGAGACCGAAACAACAGCATTCAAGGCATTCAAAGTTCCAGAATTTATTGTATCTGGAACTTGAGTAGATATAATTCCACCAGAGGGCGCGCCCGCGCCGCCTAATCCAACAACCGTAGCATTTAAGCTAGAAGCGGTAGCTTGTCCCACTACCCAAGGAGAGGTACTTTGTGTAACGGCTACAGTTCCTGAGACTGGTTGGATAGTTGTGCCCGTTGGATCTATTCTAATTGGATGAGCGGCGGTACCCAAAATATTAGTACCATCGGTCACTTCTATTGGCCAAGAGTTAGCTATAGTGTTAGCGGTTCCCTGATTGGCTGTAAGGGTTCCGCTGATAGGAACGACTGTACCACCAGAGATACCTTGAATAGACAGTACTCCACCAGCAGGCGTTCCCGCCACACCAGCTCCAACCGCAACTGTGCGACCAGAACCATCAACTAAGATGAATCTAGAATTAGCACCATCTGAACCAGCCATCATTAAAGCTGGAGTAGAGGTAGGCGTTGCTGATCCGCTCTGTACGGCTAATGGATTTCCATTAATATCATACAGTACTGACTCTGGATTTGTTCCTGACATTTTCTCCTCGTCTAAATGCTGGATTATAGATAAAATAAAAGAAGCTTGCTATTTCTAGCAAGCTTCTTTTTCATTTTTATCCACCAATCAATCAGATTATGGAGTTAGCTCAGTTACAAGAACGTTTCCAGATGCGCCGGCTGGAGAGAATTCATCAATGTTACCGGTGTAGTCGTTTGGAACTTCCCAATAAGAACCAGTAAACAACTGAATTGTATAACTGGTTAAGCTGGCAGTAGTTCCCAATTTAATGTAAATGGTCTTGTTAGAGCCGTTGAATATAGAGGCGAAAATTCTGCTAGCGTTAGAAGCCAACAAAGTAGTGTTAGTGCTGGCTGTGACGGCAACAGAAGTAACAGCGGAAGTTGCTGCCTTATTAGTAATTGCCGAAACACGTAGATTACCAGCAGTATCCAAAGATAGGGCGTTAATCTGACCAGTAGTATAGGCTGGAGCAGCAGTAGTAACGATACCACCTACCTGCATCATATCAGCAGAGTTAGCGGTAGTAGTAGCTTTTGGATAAGCACCATCGATACGCAACTGACCACCTAATGTCAAAGACAACGCATCTAGAGTGCCAGTGGTATAAGTTGGAGCAGCTGTAGTTGCAATACCACCAACCTGAGTATCAGAAGTAAGAGAAGCACCGCCATCAGTACCTACGGACGGGTTAGTTGATGTAACTGTTCCGTTAATAGTCTGAGTGGATGGAGTGTTCTTAGTAGTGATCGTAGCGTAAACGCCAGTGAAGCTTGGCGTAGTACCAGTAATGGTCCAAGTAACCTTGACCATAGAGCTGGTGGTCACATTCAAAATGGCTGTAAACACACCGGTACCAGTAATAGAGCCGGTAGAGGCGGTGCTACCATAAAGTGTAGTGCCGTTGCCAGGATCAACTTCCTGAATAGAATATGATAGTGTTGGAGTAGTACCGGTTGGAGCCACTGTAACGTTAACAATCAATGCAATTTCGTGAGTACCGAAATAGTTAGCGGTGACTAAAGTAGAACCGCTGGCTATTAACGTAGCGTTAGACTGAATCGAGAAATCGTTGGACATCTCGGCAGTACCAAAAGCACCATGTAAAGATGATGGTACATAAGTAGCGTTACCGCTTGGATTTTGACCAGAAATTAATAGTGCCCTGGTACTAGTTGGGATCGCACTACCACTTACAACGGCTAATTCTGTACCGTCTGAGCTAAATAAAACTGATGCTGGGGATTCACCTGACATATGATTGCCTCTTGTAAGTTAGAAGTATCTTTCTACATTAATATAATTTTATGCATTGTTTAAGGAGTAAGTTCATCAATTCTTGCATGACCAAGAGCTGATGACCAAATTCCATCTATTTCACCAGTATAACCATACGGAATTTCATAATAACCTAATGGAAACATTTTAATAGTAAAATCAGTTGTACTAGCCGTAGCACCAAGCTTCACATACAATAAAGCAGAAGAATCATTATAGATGGTTGCGCCTAAACGAGTAGTATTAGAGGCTAAAAGAACTACGTTGGTGGCAGAGCCGACCACGCTATGAGTGGTAGAAGTAGCCGGACGAGCACTAGATACCGTAATAGGGTTATTGGGAGAAAAAGCTACTACTAGAGCCGGGTCGGCAGCAACTGCGGCAGTATTAGGTGGTTTGACAGCGGCTGGACCATTGCCCGAAGTGTCAGTAATAATGGTTTCAACTTGCAAACGATAAACGTAACCATCCAGCATAACCCCAACTGGATTACCAAGCTCATCAAATAAAATTGCCGCTGGTGAATCGGTTGACATTAGCTAATAGTCCTTATTCTAGTTGCTTCAAAAGCCGTACTATAAGTAATATGGTCAGTGACCGTATGAATCAAAGTTACACCATCATAATCATACATATCCCATTGAATAGTAATAGGAAATTTATTGATACCATAAGTAATTGTTTTGGCCACTAATTTTTTAGTCTTACCTACATCTAAATACCAAATGATTGAGGTTGGAAAGGGACTGCCCAACGGCAAATCTTCTTTGAAAGCACCCGAAGCAAATCCATCACCAGGACCCTGATCAACGAAATGAATAAGATCTCTTAATGTCTTATGTTGTTTCTCGGTGATGTATCCATCATCATTGTCACCACCAGAATTGATCTGTCCCTGAGTGTATCCATCCAATTCATCCCAGCCAATCTGAACACCTTCGCCAAATCCAAATTTTTGCAAGAAAGCACGTTGCTTATCGCTAAACTGAAGAAGATCAATATTACTAGAGACTAGAGCAATATCACCACATAAAAACTTGTGTCTAAGTACACCCTTAAGAAGAGATGATCTAATGTCTTCCTCTTGAACTCCGGGAATCTGTAATAAATCTCTGGTTTCACCAGGATTAATTGGATAAAGAAAAATATTGATTACTTTACGGGTAGATCTAACCTCAAAAGGAATAAACAAATTTTCTTCTGCAAGAATTTGGGCGTCGGTATAACCCGTAATGTTTTTTACGATAAAGTGCGTATTGTACTTTAAAGAATATGCAAAATTGCTCTCGCTACTCATGACTTACTTCTCCACAAACTTGTCTTTGATCGTAATCGTGACCGTTCTCTCCACTTCAGGGTTTTCTTGAGTTGCACGGACACCTCCGAACAACTTTTCCATCAAAGTGTCATAAGTTTGAGAACCCACATCACTCTTAGTAATTTCTAAGGCGCGATTAACATCTTTGCGAGTCATCTCTTCATCTTTAGATAGAATTACTTTCTTCAATTCAGATTTACCAAGCCTTGTTAAATCATCCAGACCAAGTCTATATCTAACATGCAATAGCTCTTCAATGTAATCAATGCTGCCTTGAGACGGCTGGGCATCGGAGTAGTCACCATCTTTTTGAAGAGTGCGCATACCCTGATCAAGTGTAGATAAAAGAACACGAGCATTACTGTCTTGCCATTCATGTTCTTTACCAAATTCTTGCTTCAAATCATCTAGCACTCCCTTGAGTTTAGATAGATGAATAAGTTTTTGTCCCATAGCTTCGGAAAGAAAAGCTTCACTTCGATTGTAATTCTGTAAACCACGACGAGGATTATATTCAGTTTCTTGATCAATACGTCTGGTATCAAAAGCTACTTTATTAAAACCTGTGCCAGACACATGAGCAGCAAGACCCGCTTTTCTTAGCAGAATAGATTGTTTTCTAGCTGGAAGATTTTGAGTTCCGCTAGAAATTAATTGATATAGCTCTGAAATGGTGTCTAGTTTCATGCTCTTCTTTCGGGTGTAGTTCAATATTATGCTGTATTATTACACTTGCCCCGGATAAATATCCGCAACCCTTGACAGCAATTTTTAAAGATTTACGTTCGGTGACATGCTAAACGTACAAATTTCGCAACAACACGTCAATCCTCAAGCTTTCGAGGTGTGCCGCGTCCTGAGCGCGGAAGGTTACCAAGCCTTCATCGTAGGTGGGTGTGTGCGCGACTTACTGCTTGGTCAAACCCCCAAGGATTGGGATATTACCACGGATGCTAGCCCGCAAGAAGTCATTGGATTATTTCCTAAGACCATTCCCACGGGTTTGCAGCACGGAACTGTCACGGTAGTGATGGGTCCAGGTGTCGAAAATCATTTCGAAGTTACCACCTTTCGCATCGAAGGAGAATACAAGGACGGACGACGTCCAGAAGAAGTCTTCTTTGTGCTCAATGTGGAACAAGACTTGGCAAGACGAGACTTGACCATCAACGCTATCGCCTACGACCCTATTGCAGATCGTTTAGTCGATCCTTATGGTGGATTAGAAGACCTACACAAAGGAATTATTCGAGCAGTTGGAAATCCAGAAACTAGATTCCAAGAAGACGGACTCCGAATCATGCGAGTTGCACGATTCGCCGCTCGTTTTGGTTATGCGGTGGAATCTCCTACTTTTACTGGAATGAAAAGCAGCCTTGAAACCTTGAAGAAGGTTTCCAAGGAACGTATTCAAGATGAGTTGTGCAAAACCTTGATGACGAAGGATCCTTCGTATGGGATTCAACTGCTTCAACAATCGGGTGCATTGGCAGTGGCTTGTCCATTCCTCTGTAGCCGAGATGTCTATATGCACTTCTTGCCCTTCTTAGATAAATGTCAAGAGGAACTAGAAACTCGCTTGGCATTTATGTATGGCATGTGCCCAGTCGAACAGGTACAGGCAGAACTGTTATTCTTAAAGTTTCCTAATAAAGAAATCAAAAGAGTCACTTTCTTACTGAGCCTTTTGGACAGGTATAATGAATTCCTTAAGAAGGACACGCCTTTGGCTTATAAGAGCTTTATGGCGGTCATTAAGAACCATGCCCCTGACCCCTGGGACTATACCTTTGACCAATTTATACGATTGACTGAGGCTATGGAAATCAACTCTAGGGTGCAGTTCGGCAAATACGTTAGCGAAACTGTCTTCGCCAAGCGCGAAATGCAATTAAATGGAGACGATTTGCTGGTTATCGGCATCAAGCCGGGACCGCAAATTAAATCCATTTTGGAAGCTTGTTATTTGGAAATTCTGAGAAATCCGGACAACAATAACAAGAGCTTCTTGCTGGACTTCGCGGCAGGACAGTAGAAATAGAAATCCCCTCTTAGCTTTCGCTAAGAGGGGATTTTGAACTTTATTCAATCAGGCTTATTAGGCTCCGATTACGACAGACTTACGACCTGCTGCGCAACCACGTGGGTTAACGATAGCAATACCGATGATCTCGGAAACTACCCATCCAAGCTTCAATTGCTTTGGCTCGTCTGCTGGTAGCACTTCAATGTCCTGTCTGATTGGCATAACACCAACGAACTCAGGGTCTGCGGCACCGTAGATGGTTCCTGGTGGAACGATCTTGGAAACCATGATGTCAGTACCCCAGATGTGGGCGTAAAGACCAGTTTGTAGAACTTCTCTCATAGTGACAGGATCGAAATCTCCGCCGCCTACGCCTTGTCCACCACCTGAACCCCACTTAAGGATATCAGTGAACTCATTGATGTTCATGAAGTACTTAGTAGTAACTAAGTCCCAACGATCAATTTGTTGCTTGATTTCGACAAGGTCTCTCTTTAGAAGACCTGCATCTGCGATGTCGGTTAGGACGTTTTCAACAGAAGCTGCTGCATCAAGAGCTGCGAAGATGTTAGCATCTTCCTGAGCCATGATTTCTTGACGAGCCTTCTGAACTGCTCTGTCAATTACGTTAAATCTACGTCTCTTAACTTCAGCGATTCTCACCGTTGGGTTTGCATAGATTTCGAATTCTGGAACGACAACTCTGTCGCCGAATACTCTGGACTCTGGACCAGTACCGTTGCTTGAGATAACAACAGCAGCAACATCGATATCTCTATCGTAAGTTGGCATTGCACCTTGTGGTAGTGGGTCAACGACCAAGGCACGACGTGCGATACCGTGGTAATCCAAGTTTCTACGGATTGGGTTTGCCATAGCCTGAGCTAGAGCAATCTTGCCATCTTGAGTCATAATAGCGCGAGAAATCAATTCATCGCGCTTATCATCACTTAGGGCAGTTTGTCCTGCAAGACCCATGTTAGATGGAGTGTTCTCTTCAAGAACGGCTGCATACTTAACAAGAGTTTGTAGTGCATCCTTAAGGGATGAGGCATTCATTTGGCCTTGGTTGCTAAACATATTCATAAATCGTCTCCTAGTGGAATTATTTGCCAGTCTTACCAGCGACACACTTGCGTGTGATAGAGCGTTTTGTGAAAGTTAATCCACGAAACGCTTGAATTATTTAAGCAACTAACTTAGGCAACTGGTGGGTTGAAGTAGAAGGTTGCGAAGGCGAACTGACGAGGACCGACAGAGCTGACCAAACCAGATGGGCTGTTTAGAGCGGCAACTAGTCTGTTTGGAGTGGTTACCAAAGATCCGTTGGTTTCGAAGTCGACTAGACGAGCAACAACAACAGTGTTACCTGCGGCTGCGGTGCTACCCACTGGAGTCAATTGACCACCAAGGGCTAGAGCAGGAACGAAGGTCAAAGCAGCGCCAACATCAAGAGTGGTGTTGGTTGGTTGCAAACCAGTTACTGCATCAGTGTCACATGCATCAAGAGAGACGGCATATAGACCTGGCTTTTCCCAGCAAGTTACCTTGCCAGAACCAGTTGCAGTGTGAGGTCCTAGAAGCGCACCAGTAAAGGTGGTTGGTCCATTTACTTGCTGACCAACAGTTCCACCAACAACGGCTCCGAATAGAGTACCGTAGCCAGTAATACCATCATCAGAAAGCATCAAAGGACGCTTGGTGGTTGCGACGTTACGAGTCACAACTGGACGTTTTTGCACGCTACCTGGGTTGACGTATCCGTCAAAAGAGTCAGCAGCTGCGTGATCAGTGCCTGGCACTGGAACGGAAATGAGTGTAACAATCTCACCGCCCTTAAGAGTCAAGAAATCGGAGTCATAACCGTCAAATTGACCTAGTGGTTGGACGCCTGGTTGCAATAGTTTTAAAGACATTTTAGTTTCCTAAATTATAATATCGAGACCTTGTCTGCGATAAGTTACTTACACTTTTTCTTACTAAATCTACAAAGCATATTCTGTTATTACCAGATTTTGATAAAAATTATCTCATCCCAGCCGGAATAAGACCCTTTAAGTCCTCTTCTAGCTTACGAACATGAGATTCTGGCTCTTTTTCATGGGATTTATCATCCCAACTGGTAGTAGCGCCACTGCCATATTCTTCTTTAGCCTTAGATTGAGCGGCTAGTAATTCGGCACGCGCCTTAGCTTCTCTGGATTTAGCTTCCTTCAACATATCAAGAAGCGATTTAACGTTTTCTTTGAATGGAGGAATGGCATTCATTACGTCTTGGAAAGGATCGGCAAACAAAGAAGTAGTTCCGCCCTCTAAATGAGCCCATTCTAAACCTTTGGTTAGAACTCCCGTATCTTTAGTGTGACGAGTCTTATAGAACTCTGACTTAAAATCAGTCTCAATCTTATCCATATAGGCAGACATATTCGTGATTAGCTCATACAATTTATTGTATGCAGCTACCACTTGTTGTGATTCTGGTTGAGCAGCAATCTGCTTTAACTCAGTTGCATCCTTTGGTCTTTCTAGTTCTCTGATAATAGCTTCCAATGATTGATATGTTTGAGAAAACAAATCGATTCTGTCTTTTAATCCTTGAACATCTGATTTAAGATCTTGATCATATTCATGACCTACACCCCAATCTACACTGCTACTTGCAAACTTACTAAGAGTTGATTGTAAATTTTGCGTTGCTTGCATCATTCCATGATTAGCATCTGCTAAATGTTGATGCGCATAAATTGCACCAATAACAGCGGCTGCAATTAAGGCAATAGCTAATGGACCGATAGCTTCTTTCTTGAAGCCTTCAGAGTTTTTTTTTAGTTGTAATAGGCAAGAATCTGCCAATACACGCAATTGATCTTCATCACGATTATCTAGATCATTACCGATACGTACCAAAGACAGAAGCAATTCTTGTTCCGCATATTTACGTTGAGTCTGCAATCCGTCTGGAGTCTTTTGAACAATGTGAAGAATGATGTTCTGTCTTTCGATATTGTTCTCGACTAGACCGTTAAGCTTGTCGTAAGATGGTGCTACCACTACCGAGTTTGGATGGGCAGCTTCCATAATATTGTCTTTATAATCAGAACCCTTAGGTGTATTAGGTTTCACACCATATAAAGCCTCAATGGCAGAAATATCCAAAGAGTCTGCACGACCTGTCTGTTCTAGCTTCTTTTTGGAGTCGCTGGAATCATTGGAGATCATGCCCTTTTCTTGGGCTATTTTGACAAATGCATCAAAAATTTCGCTTCTGCTCATTATATTCTCACCATATGGAAAGTGTAATTATATGCTCTCATATCACCTGATTAGGGAGCTTTTTCCGCCACGTCGTCGATGAAGTGGTCAACCAACATTTTTTTAGAACTAAACATGGGCGGAATAAAAACAATAGGTCCGCCAGCAGAAGTATGATTGTGCCATAGAATATTATCTACAATGGCTTGAAATCCAGCCGTACTTCTAATAACACCATCCATACTACCGGTATCTGGATATACTTCTTTGGTAAATCTAGTTAACATATCCTGAATACCTTCTTTAGTATTAGAAACATTTTCTATCCAATTACCTCCCTTAGGAGTATCATGATAAGATGGACTAACCTTAAACTTGGTCTGCTTAGAAATAACCGCAGGAGCGGTAGCTTGTTCACCCACCGGCTTACCATGTTGCATGGTGTCATCCAGCGCATTAGGTCTTCCTAAAAATTTGTTGATGACATCTCCGGCTACCATGGCAGCAGCAGAGGCTAAAGCCACCTTGAAAAATAGACTGAGCACCCTAGACAAAATAGAGGCTGTCTTTGTTTTTTGAGAACTGAAAATGTCTAAAATTCCAGACTGTTTAATAATGCCGCACTCTAACAAAGCATAATCTGCTAATGCTAGTTTCAACATCTTAGCATCTCGAAAATTAACCGATTGTAGTTGATAAGTTTGAGAGGCTTTTTCAGCCTCTTCTTGGGTAGCTGGTTTAGTATGAGTTTCTACTGCACTATTGACGATATTATCTACTTGAGCAGAAGTCATTTGCTTCCCGCCACTCAATTCACTTTTCAAAGAATTCCAAATAGATTCAATAATACTGGCAACGTCAATATGAAATACCCTCATAGCGATACCAAACAAAAATCCTAACCAACCCAAACCTAATGCTCTAAAAAGAACGGTAATGGCACCTGGAGCCAGCATGTTAAGTAAACTGCCAGTTTTATCTTCTGGATTAATGTTGTTACTAACGTAACTATGAACTTTACTAATCAATTGTGAAGCGACACCCTCTTGTGCCGTTTTAGACAAACCATTGGTATCTGATAGGATAATTTCTGCTATCAGGATATCATTATATAGTTTGATTTCACTATTGGTTAGGGTCATTTAGGTTACAGTTCCAGAGGTTCTTAAGGTTTCAAGGGCGTCCGCATTTCTACTATAGATAGAGCTGTCATTTGGGTTTCTGCCGATTTGACCCAGAATCTGAGCCTGTTGACCAGAATTGACCTTGTCGCCATAAGCGGACCAGAAAGCCTCCACTACTGCACGAGTCTCATCTAGAATTCTATCTAAAGCTGAGATCAATGGAAATACTTGTTTGCCCGGCTCTTGTTGATTGCTTAGTCTGCCTGCAAATTGATGAACTCTTTCGCCCAATGGGATGATACCATCTTTAACAGCTAGCAAATTGAAAGCTTGTGGTATCAATGTTTCTTCCACATTAGTCATGTGTGCCATGGCGGCTTCGTTGTTTGGTACATTTTCCATGAGAGGTTTAACGACTTCAAAGAATTTCTTAATTCTGTTGAAATTGATATCTCTAATGTTAAATGGCAGAGTGCTGATGGCTTGCGCAATAGCGGGAGCATTAACTTGATTTGGCTGAGCACCTGGTTGCGGAGTCGCCCCAGCTAATTGACAAGCTTTGCCATTGGCACCGGTAATAGTTGGAGCTAGCTTTTCCATTTGACGCTTATAAACAACAAACTTCTTTTTCTCTGCATCACTTGGTGCACGAGTAGACCAGACATTAGCTCTGGTCCATAGAACTTTAACGATAACACACATATCAAACTCATTGCTGGGCGGATATGCGGGAACGTCTTTGTCTTTGGTTTTCATAAATGTCATTGGCGCATTCTTGAGCCATGCATTAAGTGCGGTGTCAGACTGGATGTCCTTGAAAAATAGTTGCTTAGCACCATTATTCATTGGGTTATTCCCATCGATAACACCAGGTAGTTCATCAATAAGTGTATTTGGTGACAGGGTTGCTTCTGGAGCTTTATACTCTGGACTAATTTTAGTACCCAGGAGTCTATTAGCATCGGCAATCAATTTACCTAACTGTACTTTTTCTACCATGTTTGGTTTTTGAGATAGAACAGCCAGTCTCCACGTAATGAATTTTACCAATAAATCTTTATTGATGTAGAACCCCTGCTTAACGACAGACCTATCACCGACCTCTAATAAACCAGCATTCGGCTCAAGCCTATATAGTTGATAATCTTCTCCTGGGGCGTCCTGCACTTCGTTTGAAGAAAAGGCTATACGCTTTCCATCTACAGTAATAGCATTGCCCGCTGCCCAACTTGCTAATGCACCTAAGCCCTCTAAATTGGCACTGGTAAGTTTAGGATCCTGTGATCCAGGTTTGCCAGCACCAACATGTGAAATTTCTGGAAGAGCATTAGGATCTGCCTCATCTCCGGGAGCTGCTGCTGGAGTAGCACCGGCTGGCGAAGGCATTGCTTTTTGAAGGTTGTCCAATACAGTAGTGATGTTCTGAAAATCTGAATTAGCAGCAGCCGTAGCTTGACCCTCCTTAGTGAATTTGGATTCAAAATCCAAACCACTTTTGATCAGATCGCTAATAAGATTTGAGTCATCATAAATAAAAGACATCGTTATGCTCCAGCTTTCCCAGACATTTCTGTCCTTTGTTGTGCCATTCCTTGTTCTTGTTTTGCTTGATCTGCTGCTTCTTCTGCCACTTCTTTATTGTATTGTTTTTTTAGGTCTGGATTTCTCTTGAAAAATTGCTCTCTATCAGTTGGAGAAAGAGTGTCTTCATATCTTCTTGGTAGTGGCTTAATTGGACGTCCAGCCAATCTATCTTTAACTTGTTCTATAATTTTAGCCGGATCTTGATTTGTTTGTTGCTTATACATCCATCCTTGAAATGCATCTGGGCTAACTAAATCTTGCACAAAAACTAGTACGGTTTTACCTTTGTTTGTTTGTGGATCAGTAAACAAGATTGGAAAACCATCTTTAAATCTAGTTTGTAAGGAGGCAATAGCTTGTGGTGTAAGTGGTTGAGGAGCTTGTTCTGGTTTGGCGCCTGGCTTTTCCTTGCCTTTTCCAATAACAGCATATGGAGTATCACCCTCAATAGAGGCTTGATGCTGAGGATTCTCTAAAATGTTTTCTTTGATTTCATGAAACATGTTAGTAATAGCTCGAATGTGCTGAGCCAATACTGAAGCTGACTTAGCACGATCTTGTGGCGATAGGTCAGTTTCTTTATCTGGAAGTGCGAAGTTTTTTAGGTCAGATAAAGTATATGACTTAACTGGCGTCTCAAAGTCTTTGGATAATTTTAGCATGGCTTCTGCAAAGGCTTTTGTATTATGAAGAGCTTGATTAGTTCTTGGTCCCCAGACACCATCTGGTTTAAATTCAGCTTTTGGTCCGCCAATTCTTGACATGGTATTCATGATAGAATACATTCTGGTTGGTGTAGAAGGTTGCTTTTTGGCAACATCAGTTACCCTTTCACTTGGATCAAACTCTTGGGCTCCGCCACCCGCAGGTCTTAGATAGTTTTTAACGACGAAATCTCCGAACGAATCTCGATGAGCGGCTTCGCCAGCTTGACGCAAATCATCTTGTTTAGCGATGTTTTCAATATTAAGCTGAGATAAAACTAACTTAGATAAACCAACTAGCTTTTCTTGCATGTCTTTGATCGCAGGACTACTTGCAGATCCGCCACCAGATGGCACATGTTGTCCAGGTTTTGGAGGAGCATGCGTTGCACCCGCTGGAGCTTTAGTAGATGGTGCTGGTGTAGGGGACGCCACATAACCTGCCCCCGGCTTCGGAGGTGGTCTGCCTCGACCATACTTTTCAATATAGTCCAATATTTCTTTGGCGGATGATTTTGACATATCTTTACCCTTAGGCACTAGGTTTAGCACTAACCCAGTCTGCTTGGAACTGATTAATATTTTGAGCCTCTTCGTTTACTTCTTTGCCCATTTCACTAGCAGCGCCGGCTTCTTGATCTTCTGGTAGAGCGTCATATCTTTTATCAATATCATCAAGAGCAGCAATCTCTTCTGCAATCCATTTCATTGCTTCTGGATTCTGGGAAATTGAACGGAACGCTTTCCAAGTATTGAGCTGAGTCTTTAATTTTGCAATTTGACCAAAATACGAACTTAATGGTCCTGCCTTTATTTCAACAGTTGGAATGGTAAGTGGTGCATTTTTCTTGGCTGCCATTTCTTTTACTTCGGCATCAGCTTCACCACGCATAAAAGCACGGGCTTTTTTCGCCGCAGCCTTAGCTTTATTTACGAAGCCGGTCATTTTATCTCTTAGGGCTTGATCCCAATCTCCCGTAGCCATGTCAGTAAAATCACCGACATGTTGTAGCAATGAAGCAAATCCAATTCCTGGAATCAGAACTCCTAAATCTTTCCAGTTGAAGAAATCAATAGAGTTTTGGATGTCACCTAAATCTCCAATAACACTGTCAATACTTTTAATGCTAATGGTCTCTGGAGTGAGAGCGTTAACTACATTAGCAATCTCATTGTAGTTGGTATCAAAAGATTTAGCCAGGGTGGTAGTATTCATCTTGTTCAAAATAGTAGTACGAGACTGACCAAGTATGCCAAGAACAGATTTTAATTGCTCGATGGCTCTCTCAGCACGTACTGGGATTAGTTGCTCTTCCGTTACTTCTTGAGCTAAAACAAATTTGACAGCTCTTAAAATATCACGAGAAGATGACAATTTGCCAGTTGGTTTTTTCTCTACTACCTTAGTATCCTTTAGGTGTTGGTCCAAAATGGTCTCAATGACAGCTTCATCGCTATCAAGACCCTCAAGATGATGGCTACCCTTTGGATGAGCGGCATCTACTAAATCTTTTCCTTCTTCAGGCGAGGTTTCATAAAGAGTAGCAGCCGCAGCTTGCTTGTAAACGACGAATTTATCTTCTAGTTCATCGGCATACTTGTTGAAACCTTGATGTCTCAAACCTTCGCACAACTTGAGGATGTTCTCCGTCAAATTGGTAGTAGGAAACAAATCAGTTTGTTTGGATGCGGTTTTCTTGAGAGGATCGGACTTAACCAAACCTTTTTGGGAGGCTACCTTTTCCAGGGAGCGCATTACCGCAGAATCCTCAAATTTCACGTGTTTAAAAGTCATTTTTATCCTCTATCGATAGATTCGTCTATAATATGCTGGAATATAGAAAGCTTCTCTCTAAATAAAAGGATATGCAGTAATATTGAGGGTTTAAAACCAAAGAACTTCGATCATCGGATTCATAGGAGTAGGTGGTGCCGTTACCATTGCCACTGCCGGATGAATAGCGCTAGGTCTTCTAGTCGTCAAAAATCCTACCTCACTAACATACAAATTAGCTCTGACAGGATACTGTTGATTAGTCTCATATTGATCAGTCTGGAAAAACATTCTGTTAAACCAAACGGTCATTCTACCAGAGCCTTGAGTACTATCATCACCAGGAATATTAGCTACTTGATAAGTATAATTAACAATAGTTCTAATGGCATTTGGTTGTCCAGTACCCATTAAATCGAAATTCAAAGAGGTACCAGCTACGAAAGTAATAACACCATTATTTGGATTCAACACTACGTTAACGGTAGAGTTGAAACTGGATGGAATGATATTAGGTTTCTTTAATTCTGATTTGATATCAACCGGAGTAACTAATGTGCCGCCCGGACCCGGAACACCTACGGCTGGGACGATAACAACTTCGTTCCAAGAGACGTTAGTAAATGCTTTGGTTTTGATATCGTCAATGACACCAATAGGGGCAGTACCGTTACTAACGGTTGCCATCACTTGGTTGCCGATAACGGTTAATTCAGCAATCTGTCCAGGCTGAAATTCAGCGGATGGATCAACGATAAAACTGGCTGGAAGTGTATTACCTACTTGTACTAGTCTGAGCATGGATGCCTTTTTCTAACTATACCTACTCAGTATATAACAATTAGTCACTATCCTCAAAGGTTTTCTCGTAGGAGTTTTCGCCCTCGGCAACCTCTAACCCTTTGTCATCTATATCAATATTAAGTAGGTCATCAGCTGCACCATCATCTACCATATTAAACATAGAACCATGGTCTTTTAGATTAGCTACCATCTTTTCAGAGGTTAATCCTTTAGTATGTCTATCACTGACATTAGCAGGATTCTTTGGATGAGGAGGGGTTTTTTCTTGACCAATTTTAAGTAGAATTTTCAATACTTGGTCGGCTTTAGCTGTCATGCCAGTCTCTTCGAAAATTTCTGCCGCAGCTTGAAGATAGTCCACTGCCTTATCAAGGTTTTGCATACCTTGTTTTTTATCATGAGCTTGCAGTTCTCTCTGCATCCCGGCAATTAAATCATCTTCGAAAACGCTTTTCTTGATCATGGTTCCTCAAATTAAGAAGTCTTGCCGGATAGCTGTTGAGCCAATCCCTGCAAGACCTCTGTTACTTCTTCAGATTGTTCGGTCATACCAGCTTGATCAAAAATTTCAGCGGCAGCATTAAGATAGTCGGCAGCTTGAGCTAGCCTAGTAAATCCATGCTTCTCTTCTAATTGGTTTGACACCAATTTCTTTTCCATTGAACGATAGATCTCTTCTTCGAAACTGGCTGTTTTAAACATGATATCCTCTTATTGGAAGTTAATTACTTCTTAGAAGAAGATGATTTTGCCTTCTCTTTGGAAGCTTTATCTTTAGCAGCTTGAGCATCAGCCTTGTCTTTATCTGCTTTTGCTTTAGCCTTTTCCTTCTCTTTTTCCTTGGCAGCCTTATCCTTAGCGGATTGAGCATCAGCCTTCTCTTTTTCTTTCTTCTTCTTTTCGGCGGCTAGCTCTTTTTCTTTCTTTGCCTTGGCTTTATCCTTAGCATCGTTAGAATCGCTCTTGCTCTTCTTAGAATCCTTGTCCTTCTTCTTGGCTTCAACAACCAAAGAAGCAAGCTTCAAACTGAATGCAGAAGACTTTTCCATACCGACAGAGTCAAGAGCTGCGGAAGCAGTCAATAGGCTGTCGATAGCAACATCAAATGCTGCGGAAGTTTCCAAATCATCTGCGCTAGAAGAATCGCTGGAGCTAGAAGATTCTTCCTTCTTTTTGCGAGCATCGTTATCATCTGCACTAGAAGAATCACCAGAGGAGTCCTTCTTTTTACGGGCGTCATTGTCATCCCAAGCGCTGGCTGAATCGCTGCTGGAAGAGGAAGAATCCTTCTTCTTACGAGCATCGTTGTCATCCCAAGCACTGGAAGAATCACCAGAAGAGTCTTTCTTTTTCTTGGCATCTTGATCGTCCGCACTAGCAGAGTCACTCTTATCTTTTAGCCAAGGTGGCATCTTCTTTTTTGCTTCATTGTCATCTGCCATACCGGTGTCACCGCATGAGCAAGCATCCTTGCCACACTTTGAACACTTTGCATCGTTTTCATCCGAAGCATATTTGTATTGGGTGCCGAACAAAGCCTTGTGCTCTGCGCTCTTTAGTACTGCATCCATGGTTGCAGCGACAAAATCTGATACACTTTTATTAGTCATAGTATCCTCTATTAGTTGTTTAGTTCTTAGAAACTTCTCTTGGAAGTCTTAGAAAATGCTGCCGACAATTGTGCAAACATATCACCATCAGACTGTGGTGTGGTGCTTAGGTCACCAGAACCGATCATACCAACTTGTGGCATTCTTCCACCTTCCTTACGAAGGTTGGTTACTGGGTGTCTTGCAACAACTCTCTTTAGAGAATCGAAAGACTCGTCATTGAACTTCATGATTTCATCTACCTGGGCAGAAACTGCGTTTCTGTCGTGGTGACACAAACCACGGTCAACCATGTCATATGCTAGTTCGTAAGAACGTCCTAGCTTTACTCTGTACTTGTTAAGTTCTGCCTCAAGGTCTGCCTTGACGTGCTCCTTGACCAATTCACTGGCGAATTCTCCGCCACCTTCAGTCTGAGCCCAGTACTTCTTGTAGTAAGCTACTGCATCCTTATCCAAACCTTCTGCTACTAGAGCGTCTAGGTCGGATGGGTGAAGCTTGCCTTCAGAGATTAGGTTATGGATAGCTTCTGCTTCCTTACGGACCTTTGGTGGAGCTTTTGCAAGATCCATCATAGCCTTGTTAACTTCTGGAAGAGTTTCAACATATCCTAGATTGTCAGATGGCTTGGTATCCAAGTCAGTTTGACCATCAGTAAGCTTGTCAGCTTGGTCTAGCATGTCGCTAAACTTTTGCTTAGACATATCGGAGATTTCTCCGTCGTCTTGCTTGCCAAGAGCGTCAGCGGCTAGCTTGGCTCTCATTGCTTGACGACCTTCTTTGGTATCAAAAGATGCATGAGACATCATTGCTGGGTCTAGCATAGTTTCTGGCTTCAAATCACCGGCTTTAAGATCATTTGCATCATCTGCTGGCATGTCTAGTAAGCCCTCTAGTGCCTCGTCATGTGGCTCTTCGCCGGCATGAGCGTTGTCATCTGCCATAAGACCATGGATAGCATCCAAATCTGAATTGGTATCGCTGATCATAGCCATTAAATCATCGCCATTGTTGGCGTCTTGTTCGCCTGTCATAGTCTCTCCCTCAGCTAATGCCTCTAGTTCTGCCTCGATTTCTGCACGCTTGACGATGGCAGTAGTACCACGGGCGTACTTCACAAATGCGCTCATCAATTTGAAACCATCTGCAATTGCAGTCTTGGCTTCGCTTAGTGCATCTTCAACGATAGAGCCAACGAACTCTTGGTTAGAGTCAGTTACTGCGCCCTTATCATATAATCCAGAAATCATATTAAGTTCTTCAACATGATCGTTAATGGAAGCAATGGATTCTTGCATAGCGTGAGTTAGCGCGCCATTAAGTTCCTTCCTCAAATTGTTGAGTGTTTGTGTACTAAAGGAGGCTGAAGCACCCATTTCTGGAGCTGCTGCTGGTCCGCCTTCCATATCGCCCATTTCGGATTTCTCACCGACCATAGCCTTGACTGCTTCGTTAAGGTCGGAGCTAAGCTCGACACCCTTCTCTGCTAATGCAAGAGCTTGATCTTTTGGATCACCGGATTTACCAGTATCTTCGGCTGGAGGACCGGCATCGCCACCTGCTGGTGGAGCGCCTGCGTCACCGCCTGGAGCTGGAGGAGCACCGCCTGGAGCTGGTTGTCCACTCTTTACTAAGGAGCGAATCTTGTCTGCACCATGAGTCTTAATCTTCTCAATTAGTTTGCCACCGAATTCACGGGTTGCAATGCTGTCATGTAATACTTCAGCACGTCCACCAGATAGTTCATTGACAGAGGCAGTAAGAAGTAGCTTGTCACCAAGATAAACTTCCCAAGCACTATTACCTAGATTGGCAGTACCATCATTATTGGAAGCACGAACGAATCTGGCTATTAAACCAGCTCTACGTAGCATTTCCTTACGCTTTAACTCATCAGAGGTGTCAGCGGATTGTGGAGATGGATGAAGACCATCAACTGGACCAACACCTGGGAAAGGCTTCTGTCCAACCATCTGCTTATCTTCGTGTTCACGAAGTACATACTCTAGTTTATCAACTGGGTATTTTGGTTTACCTGGAGTTGGGGTTCCTGGGTTGTTGCCATCACCATTTTGAAACCAAGCGGTTTTTTTGTTTTCAATAGTTCTCTTAGCTAAATCAACAATCGCTTGACGACGTTGGGCTCTCTCTTCAGACTCAGCACGAGCAAGCATCTTTTTACGCTCTAACTCATTAGACTGGTCAGCAGATTCTGGGGATGGATGCATACCATCGACTGGTCCTACATCTGGAAATGGAGGTTGACCCACCATTTGTTTATCCTCTTTTTCACGGAGATGCTCTTGAAGAGGATCCTTTGGATATTTTGCCTGACCAGGGGTAGGCTCATTAACGCCACCGGCGCCTTGGTAATAACCCTTTTTTACAGTTTCATTTGATCCAGACATATTTTCCTCTTGTTTGTTTGTAGTAGAAGTGTTTGCTAACTTGTCCAAGCTTTGTTTCATTTGGCTCAGCTTGGCTTCAATGGTTCTAGTAACCTCATGAAGTTCAGCAATAGGATCCACCCCTACTTCAGCGGATGCATATCTTGCGTGTGGGGGAGCCAATCCAGAATCAGCGGCTGGTATCACAGTACCTAGCTCTTGATTAGATGCCGTATCATTAGTAGTATCTTTTCCAGAATTTTTAATTTCACTCAATTTCTGAAAAGCTGCCTCGACGTCTTCTTTGAATTTAGCAAGGTCCGTCGCATTGACTGTAACTTGTGTGCTATTTCCACCTTCATGTCCTTGAGGGTCATTTACAGTCAAAGTAGCTGAGTAAGTCAAGTCTGCTAGCTTGTCGAGTTCCTTTTGTTTGTTCTCGACATAAGTATTAAGGGTGTTAGCGGCAGCAATAATATGCTTGATATTAGCCTTTGGATCGGCTCCGTTAACAACAATGGATAATTCAAGTGGATTTAAATCTACGTTAATTTCACCATAGCAGCTCTTGCGGCGCATATGGTCACAGAAGTCTTGTTCCGTGCGGGCGACTCGGGCACAATCGGTGCAAATTGCTCTTCCAACAGCGGTACCCATGGACACGCAGCTAGAAACTCCAGTGGAGATTTGTCTTGCTAATTGAGGATATCCAGCCTTATCTAAAGCACATAAAGCTATAACTCTCTTAAGATTACGATCATAGTAGGTATCAACAATAAAGCCTCTTACATGGTCAACCGAACTCGATTTATGATCCACGCAAAGAGGCTTACCCACCCACTTCTTATATGCTTTTACCAGTTCTTCCTCTGGAAATATATCTCCATTAGAATTCTTATAGGGTTTAACACTAGAGTCGTTGCTCATCCAGCGATAAGTACCACCAGATTTATCCCAACCTACTTCTACCGTCTCTCCTCTAGCCGTTAGCTTAGGAGTCCCGTCGTCATTGAGGGCGGCTGCTTCAGCAGCATGCATCATAACAGCAGAGAAATATAAAAAGTCTTCTGCTTTAGGGGCAACCTTCTTAAGATTGATTGCAAACTTCCTAAAGTTCTCTAGAATTTCAGGACTCACAGCAGGGAGGCACGAATCCATGCTCTCTAACTTAATCTCCTGTGCTTCGCCTAGTTTAATAAATGTCATGCGTTATCTCCCTGATTTCTTCATCTCTGAAGGATCAGTTTCCTCTGATGTCTTGACGACTTTCTTAGATAGATCACGAGCAGCTTTCTTTTGCTCTTCCGTCATCTCCTCAGTCTCAACAACTGATAATATTTTTCCGTCACCGTGTTTGATAAACATCTACTCTCCAATTGGGGAGAATCACAATCTTTTTACAATTATTATAATGGATTATTGCCACATTGTGACAGTAACTTTACCTTTATATGGCATTATTACTATTCCGTAACAATAAAATCAATTGCCAGGCTGTGAGGTTCTCTCCTTTATCATGTCATTTAATTGGTCTTGTCGTCTATTAAAAAGGTCCAAAATGAGTGGAGTTTTCTCCTGAACCTTCTCCTGTAACTCTTCACTTACGTTATCTACCCAACTAGTAGCCAAGATATTGTTCTGAATATGATTTTTGATTCTTTCATCAATAATCTCAGTAATATCATCGCATTGCTCTTGAATGGCCTCAATTTCCTTGACAACATTGGTGGCGAAGTCTTTCACTTCTAAATCATCAAAGATGTCAGCAAACTTATTGACCTTGACTTCCAGATCATCAATAGCAGAGATAAAAGATTTCATTAGTTTGAGAGTCTGGGTATCGGAAGCGAAGTTCTGCATTACGTTAACGCATTTAAAAGCTGTCTTCTTGAACTCATTAAAATTATCGATAGCCTTATCTCTGAAGCGTCTGATAGAAACTCTAGCCTTCATAACCTCTTCAGGAGACATTTCTGGGTTATTCTTGAAAGGTGTCTTCATAATGTTAAGATGGTCGGAAGCTAAATCCAACTGTTTCAAGGTGAAATTAAACAATATCAATGCCTGTTGCGCCTGAGTCTTTTCAGCATCAGAAACATCATAGGTCATTTGTACTGCATACGCCTTCTTAATCATAAATGAATCCACCATTGTTTTCCGCAGGTCCAAAGCCTCTGCCACCCGCATCATTATCGTAAACGCCGACCATAGGCACAACGTCTTCCTCTTGAGATTCATGCTCTTTTATTGGCTTGCCATGGTGATAATTCTCACGGGTTGGAGATTGATCAACCACAAAATTGTAAAGAGCATCTTGCGGATTCTGACGAGTAACATTCAAATAAGGCGCAAAAGAACCCTGATGTCCCTCATCCAAAAACGAGTCTCGATTATCACTAATGTATTCTCGTTCGTTTGAAACTATATCAGCATGATTAGTATCTTTGTCTTTGGCTGGCTTGCAAGCCTTAATTAGCTTCTCAAAAACATGAATAGGCTTAGGGTCAACATCCAAACCAAATCCCAAAGACTTAGCTTCTTCTAAAGCGTCTTCTGGACTTTTACCTAGATATTTACATTGAACTAAAGCTACTGCTAATCCAGTTCTATCTTTACCAGCCTGACAATGAACATAAGTGGGTCCGCCTTCTAACAATAACTCTTTTAAATCATGTTTCAGAAAATGCAATAGAGAGTGTTTAAAATTAGGATGACCAATAGGACATATAATATGTTTGATACCCAATAACTTAGTAGTCCTATCAATTCTATCACCGGCTATTTTATCTAAACTGACTATTTTTTTAATGCCTAAATTTTCTTTCAACCAAAGAACATCCTTGGGAGACGGAGCGCTCCCTCGATACAGTTGGTCAGTTACCTTGCGAAGCCTGTGTATCATGTTATAAATTGCTCACAATGTTGTTGAGCACCTCGCGGATATACACGGCGTCATGATTGAAGAGAACGTGTTTGACGAAAGTAATAGATTGACCAATAGCAGAGGTGGGCGGCAAATCCTTCTGCGCAATTTCGTTGGCATTAAAAGAATAGAATTTATGTCTTAAACTATCAAGAGCATTTTGTCTCTTATCAGCTGGCACTCTATTAAGTGTAAATCTAACAATATCAGCTAAGTATTTTCCTACCATAGCTGGATCGCCTAGCTCACTAACAGCCGCATTCTTTACTAATTTCTTTTTGCACTTTACCTTATGTCTCTTGTTGAATTTAACCAAAGAATTTTGTAAAGCCACTTTTTCTGGTTTTTGAAGTTTCTTCTTTACTGCATTATCAAATTCTTTTTTGAACATAGTTAAAAATAAACGAACTTGTTCTTTGTCTGCTTCTTTTCTCATTTCACGCATAATGGCGGAATAAGAGAAATCTACAGCACCAGTTAGGTCAATAACCTTTTCTTCTGAAGAAGAATCCTTGGCATTAGCTTGGTCAACGTTTTTGAAATACTCAACTTGCTTAAGTCTTTTTTCGGCTGCTTCACGAGAGTCGTAAGTGCCCAGATTTTTGCCCTTCATAGAGAGCACACGATACTTTCCACCCGGTAATTGCCTGATGCGGGCAATTTTAGATAAGCCTTGAACACAATCTTGATAATATGTGTCGGCTAATTTGAGTAGTTGATTGGTATCGTGCATGATTCATTATTTTTTGGGAGACAGTTTAACTGGAACGCCATCGAGAAAATGTGCTTTGATGTCTAAAGATTCTTTGCTTCTTAAGAACATATCTTCCATAATTCCTTTACCATCAATTTCATTAAGTCCTCTAATAGCTCTTTCACTGATGAACATTAGATTACCCAACTCCAGTTTATTGGTAGAACTATTAACAAATACAGAGTTCAACACTAAGCACTCTCTATAAGCAGAAACTACCTTGCCACAAAAAACGGCAGGATAAGCCGTGGAGATTTGTTCAGTGCTAACTTCTTCATAAGAGTCGCCAAGATAAATTTCAATGAATTTATCGTGAAAAATGGCAGCAATAAACTCGGCAAAAGTCCTAGTTCTATCTTTATTGGACTCCTGCACTACCTCTAATACCTTTTGTTCTGTTACCATTTCATGTCCTTAAATGAATTTTAGCAGGAATTTCCTGTAGTGGTTGTTGGCAGCCTGAAGGCTGATTTGTTGATAAGATGACTTTTTATTGGTAATGAATTGAGTTTTTACTTGGATGCCGCCCACTTTAGTGGTAGCAAAATGAAAAGCATCTGCCATAGACTCGGTTAATTGCTTGACAGTTTCAAAACATTCATATTCCGGTCCAGGAATACAGCACTCTACTTCTACCTCTTGACCATTAGTATGGGTATACGCTTTAGCCATTAACTCTTCATCCAGAGCCGTACAAAGAACACGAGAAAATTCGACAGCGTCTGTCAAGTTTCGTGCTTGAACCTTAATAGTCAGATAGTTATTAGGCAAGAATTGTTTATACAACTTCTTGTTAGATCTTTCAGTAGAAGCGGCAAGTTGCAAATACTTGCCAAGAATCTGATCATAATCGTTAGTACTGGCTGCTGGAGCCGCGCCAGGAGCAGGTGCCCACTTGCTACCCATTTCTTGATAGATATCTTCTTCCTTGCCCCTCATTTTATCATAATATCTCTGGAAAATGTTATCTTTGTCTTGAGTAGCTACCATAGTTGGCTCCTCTTTGCCTGGCGTATAACCGGCTGAATCTCTCATAGCTACTAAAGCTTTTTGATAAGCTGGGTTGCGTTTATTCTTTTCTACCTGTTTCATCATATCACCATAAGTAATAGCCCCAGGTACTGAACCGTGAAATAAAGGGTTATACTTATATGCGTTACTTTCCATTTCTGGACTAATTTTGTAGCCTAGATTAAAATACTTCTTGCTCCAAGCTTTACCCGTTTTAGGATCAGTAGTGGTTTCCGGATGTTCTTCAATAAACACTGTACTAGGATTACCTTGACGAATGCCGGGCAACCTCAAAGCAACAGGCCATAAATTAGCGACATAATATTGGGCAGCAGAAGTAAAGGGTCCGCCATTAGTTTGAGCAAACCCCTGCACTAGCTTTTTGACATAATCAAGTTGTGCTTCGCCCGGTAAATGAGCAAAGTCCTCCCAACTACCCTTGTATCCTAGTCCTCTTAGTGTATCTGGCATGAATCCTACCAAACCTGCACCATGAAATTTTTCTTCATAGGCTCCAGGATTGATACCGGATTCCGAGACCATAACAGCTAATAAATCCTCGGGTCTAATACCGGCTTCAGCAGATATTTGAACTAGTTTGGGATAGAAGTTAGCGCCTAAATTAGGGTTGCGCGTGACGGTTGCCATTTCACCCCCTAATAGATTTGGCTATTTTGAATAGTTGGATTGCGGTGTCAGGATCACTAATTTGTACTGAACGAGCATACTTGTTAATGTAGCTAGCTAATAACAACGGACTCTCATTCGACAGTGATTCTAAAGATGCAAAGAATTTTCTGTGTTGTGTTTTTAGCAACTCTTCTGGTGCCTTTTCAGGTCTCTTACCCTCAATAGGTGGAGATTGTACTGAAGGATCTCTTAAAGTAACTGGGGCTTCTTCCTCTTCTACTGCGTGAGGGGCAGGAGCAAATGGAGGACCCGCTCCTGGTGGAAGATTCCCTGCCGGTCCGGTCATTACAGTTGGCGCGGGGACAGTTGGTGCTGGAGCTGAAGGTGTTGGAGCAGGAGCAGGTTCAACTGCAATTTCTGTCTTGCCCAAATTAGTTGCCCCAGGAGCTGGAGCAGTAGGAGCAGTGGTCTCTGGTGGAGGAGCAGATGTCGTTTGTTCTAAACGTGCCATCTTGTCAACCCAATTTTTTAGAGTACCATTGTAAACATCTTTAAATCCACCTTTGCCATTTTCATAGATTTCAAAAGACTTTTTAACTCTACCAATTTCTTTTATGTAGGTATTAAGATCTCTAGTGGAACGAGCACGTGCCATTTCTTTTAATGAAGAGATGAGTGTGTCGAATAAGCTTTCAGATCTTTGTAAAATAGAGCTAACGCCACTTTTGATCTTGCCAACTTCTTGAGGATATCTTTTTTCCCAAGCAGCTAAACCACGACCTCTGGTATTAAAAGTCTTCAAAAAATCTACAATGTCAGATACGCCAGCCTCTTTAACTAGTAGTGCATCACGAGCTGCCTTTTTGGTTTCCCAACGCTTCTGTAAATCTAATAGTTCTTCTTTATGTTCTGGACCTAAATCTTTGAATAAAAACTCATGATGAACTTCATCAACATTATCGCTAATGGCATTCAACACTTTAATAACTTCGGTAATTTTACGATGAAATCTGGCAAGCTCGGCGGTGGCTGTCATGTACTCGCGTCTATTGAAATTAGACTTAGCCATTTTTAATAGATCTTTGAGTGACTTAGGGTCCATGCCAGGGTCACCAGATCCAATAGTAGTGCCAGTAACGATAGATCTAACCTGATCATCATTCTTTCTTAACTCTTCCATAATCTTTTGAAATTGTGGATTGAAGAATTTTTCGGCAGCAATGCCGCTAACATTGGTCATCTCACGTAATTTATTGAGAAGACCTCGTCCTGTTTGTCGTGCACTTTGAGCAGTTTTCTGCATTGTTAACCCTTCACTTGGTGGAATCAGTAAAATAATACGTAATTATCCCTAAGTGCCGGGGTAATAGCTATTTGATTTCAATTAAGCTGGAGGTGCTCCGCCTGCTGGTGGAGGCGCTGCTGGAGGTGCTTCTCCGCCTCCTGGAGGGGCTCCACCTGGTGGTGGAGGTGGAGGAGGTGCTCCGCCTGGTGGCATTCCCATATCTAATCCTGGCATTGCTCCCGGAGGTGGAGGTCCGCCGCCTGGAGACTCACCTGGTAGTGGTGGCGCGGATCCTGGTGGAGCTTGACCTGGTGCCAATTCTGGTTCTGGAATTTCATCCTCTTCATCCAATGCACGAAGAGAGTTCAAATCCATGGCATCTAGTGCTACCGCTTCTTTTTTGTTAATAGCATTTTGGATAGCTTCTTTACGCATCTTTCTAACTTCGTCTTCGAATTCTAGACCCAAAGAACGATACAAAGTATGAATAGAAGCTCTCTTAGCAGGACCATCGCCCTGAGTAAGAGTTACCAAGCTATTGATGTAGTCGCCTGCATCAAACAAAGACATATGGTTCCAATCGATTTCTGGAACGATAAGTTGTTTCTCACCGCCTGAGTAATCGTAGAAGCCCTGAATCTTAGAGATTGGAGCAAAAATCTTTCGCTTCAACCAAGTAGACATCATATTACGGAATTGCATGTAACGCTGACGAAGAACGTCAAGAGCCACACCACCGTTGGCATAGGTAGTGTCGGCGCCGCCATCCATTAGAACCGGTGGAACTTGCAAACCGACATAGATTTCCTTGATAATCTGAGTGATATCACCCGAAATGTCATAAATACCTTGACCATAACCGACTCGCTCAACAGCAATACCGGCATGCGTAAAGATCTTGAAGTCCTTATCATATTGTGCTTCTTCAAATACATTCCTCCAAGATTCCAGGTCGGCAAAGGTTGGATGCAAACCATCGGCGCCATCGGTTCCAATCTTCACTAAAGTAAGTGGATTGATCATACCATCAGCCTGAGCATACTTAGATTCTCTTAGCTTGTCGAATAACATCAACTGACGGAAGATACAGACTGGAAGACCAGTGCCACGGATTTCGTAAGGGCTGATTCTACGAGCTAAATGAGACACATGGAAGTTATCTAATGGAATATTCTCGCCACGCTTGACAGAGTCAATGATATGATTATTTAACTGCTTGCGCTGTTCAATATCAGTTGGACGATTAGAGAAAATGATTTTCTTAAGGTTTTCGTCGGGGCGTAACATAATGATAGGCTCATTGGCAACTACTGTACGCTTGACAATCATGTAGTCTGGATTCTGAATCAACAGACGGCTCCATTTACCACGGCTTTCATCAAGCTCAGCATAAACGAAAGATTCTCCAAGTAGCCAATATTCCTGGGCGATTTGCACGCAGATGTTCATCAAATCAATTTCTTCAATCATATCATTGAAAAACTTTTCGATGTCCTTGTTAGGACACTTGATGTTAAGCTTACTAATTGGATAGGTGCTATGAAGATTGATAGCATTATGCACGAAAGGATTCAAAGCATAAAAGCTTCGGCACCAAGCATTGATAGTAGCTCTATCTCGTGGTAAATTAAGATTG